>ENA-OQJC01000046-OQJC01000046.1-human-gut-metagenome-genome-assembly--contig:-NODE-46-length-30652-cov-4.038460_pt1 | contig 30652 bp, 25 predicted proteins | sample MGYA00242600_ERZ504766 | MGnify/ENA primary metagenome ERZ504766 (study PRJEB26092, sample SAMD00036364) | human gut metagenome | host: Homo sapiens | study: EMG produced TPA metagenomics assembly of...
CAGACCGGTCGGTGTCGATGACGGTGAGGTTCCACCTGTTCCCATTCCGAACACAGAAGTTAAGCTCACTTGTGCCGAAGATAGTTCGCTGGAAACGGCGCGTGAAAATAGGTAGTCGCCGACTTGAGTTATCAGAATGAAGAAACCGCATTCTGATAATATGCACCTCTAGCTCAGTTGGTAGAGCAACTGACTCTTAATCAGTGGGCCCAGGGTTCGAGTCCCTGGAGGTGCACCAGATATTGAACGTCAAATCGTAAGATTTGGCGTTCTTTTTTGTTATGTAACCCCGAAAATTCGGGGCTTGCACGGTCAATGCACGGTTTTTGCACGGTCAGCTTTTTCGTGGGAATCCTCTGCATAAGCTGGAGTTGCTTTGAAATGCGTGGTAAATTTTGCATCAGGTCAGCAGAGCCAGACGGAGCTGCGCCTTCACTTCGGGGTCTGCATTCTTCAGAAGTTCCAGCAGAGCAGTCATAGAGATCGTTGGTTCGCCTGCGGCGTGTACAGCCTGCGGGCTGGGACTTTCTTGTTTAGCATAGAACCCTTCCTCAAATTTCCTGCCCAGTTCTACACGAGAGGACTGCTGGATATGAGCGTAGGTGTTTACCAGCATATCTGCCGTTGCGTGTCCAGTAGTTCCCTGTACCGCCTTCACATCTCCGCCGGAGATCATCAGCTGATAGGTGGCGCTGGAATGCCGCAGACCGTGGAACACAATACGAGGGAACTCCGGGTGTGCATCCTGCCATTTTAGGAACTTTTTGCGGATGAGTACTGGCTCCACCGCCAGACCGTTGGGCAGACGGAACAGCATTCCGCTGTCACGGTAGCGTGTCGGATCTTTCATCTCGTCTGCCGCCAGCTGATTTAGCCACTTCTTCAATTCCTCTTTCAGTGCGGAGGTCATGAAGATGGTGCGGCAGGAAGATGCCGTTTTGGTACTTTTCAGGATGAGGGAAGTGGTGCTGTGTTCCAGCTTGTCCGGGAATACCTTGATGATGCAGCCATCGTCTACTTGTTTCAGGGCTTCTTTTCGCACCCGCTGCATGGACTTGTTGATACGGAAGGTTCCGATGCCATCCGCAGCATCAAAGTCGATATCCTCTGGGGTCAGACCCACGATCTCGCCCTCTCGCAGTGCGCCCACCAATGTGAGGTGCACCGCCAGATGCAGGATGGGGTCCTCCATGCTGTCCAGTGCCGTTCGCATCTCCTCTACCGTCCAGATGGTGCGCTCCTGTGTGGACTTCTTGGGACTGTCCACGGGAACAGGGCTTTTGACAAGGATGCCCCATTCCACGGCATACTGGAACGCAGTACCCAGTAGCCGATGCACCTCATGGATGGTGGTGCCGGAAAGGAACCGCTGCTTTTGCTTTTCGGTCAGCTCCTGCTTCTTTCCCTCGATATACGAGCCGCAGGGCGTTTTGCTCAGGGTCGTGTAGAGGTTCTCCATGTGGTAGGGTTTGAGCTTCTGCATCTCCATGCTGCCGATATAGGGGATGATCAGGTTCTGGATGGTAGATAGATTGGATTCGTAGGTCTTGGGTGCCCACTTGTGTTTGCTGCATTGCTTGGGCAGCCAGTCCATCAGGAACTCTCCTACCGTCACCGTGGACGGGATCAGAAAGTTGCCGGTCGCCAGCTCATGCTCGATCTGCTTCTGGCGTTTCACCGCCTCCTCTTTGGTGGGAAAGCTCTCCCATTTGTCGCAGCTCTTGCCGTGTTCATCTTCGTAGGTGTATCGGACGCTGTAAGAGTTGCCACGCTTCGTAATATATGCCATACTGTTGCCTCCTTATCAAGCTGCCCGGTTGAGCCACGCATCGAAGCTGTCTTTCGGGATGCGGATGCTTCCGCCTACCCGCAGGACACGGAATTCGGTGGTGCTGTTGCACAGGTTGTAAGCAGAGCGCAGGCTGATGGCCAGCATTCGTGCGATCTCTTCTACCGTGTACACCAGCTTCGTGGTTTTCGAGCTGTCAGTCGGAGACTTGACGGCATTGGTTTGAGTGACCACTTCCATTGTAGTGGGATTCAAGTCCTTTTGCAAGAGCTTATTCGTATAATCTTTGCATTTCACATCTTCGGTCATGTCAGGCCGATTCAAATTCATAGGCAGACCTCCAATTCCTTGTAACCGAACGCCTGTAACCGGGCAGGAAAACTCCCTTTTTCTGTACACAAGGCATTCGGTGGGCTTTCTACTTTTTCTTATCTTTTTAAGGTTACAAGGTTACAGAAAGAGGAAAAGGCAGCAGTTATGCGGACTTTTCGCTGTAACTGCGGCGTAACCAAATCCGTAACTGACCGTGTAACCGCTGTCCATCAGAAGGGAAATCCCAGTTGCTGGGCTTCTGCATCTGTTATTTCGGAGAAATTTTCAGCCCCGGTTTCGGGGCTGGTTACGCGCTCCCAGCCTTTCTGAACGCCGTACTTCGGGTAACGCTTGGCGGTCTTGTGCGCCTGCCAGCCTTGGATATCGCCGCGCGAAATACCGGTGTTCATGATCTCGCAGATAGCGCGAGTTTCCCACTCTGACGGAATATTGGTGTTGCCCAGCGCCTCTGCATAGAGCTGCTTGGAACACACCCGGTCACCCGTGTAGTCCTCAAGAAAGGCATAGATCATGCCAGCCTGTGCATCTTCCTGCATGAAGTCCTGCTGGTGAGCTTGCAGCGTTTCCTGCATAGCAGGGCTAAACGCCAGCTTATAATCGCCGCTGTTGTAGATGGTCATAGCTTCTGCCCAAAGCTGGTCGATATAGGCACGGGATTCTTCCTCGTTGTCCAGAATGTGGACTTCGGCCAGCTCTGCATCCACCGGGACAGGGATGAAGCGGCGGTTGCCTGTGCGGTCACGGGGCAAAAAATCCTGCCGGTTGGTCGTGCCAGCAAAGACGCACTGGCGCAGACGGTCGGCAGGATGGGTCTCGTAGGGAATTTTATAGGTTTCCTTCTGCTTGCTGAGAAAGCTCTTGATCTCCTCGATGCTCTTGGCGTTGGCGGTGGCGATCATCTCTGACATTTCGATGATCCAGTGACCTTGCAGTTTGCGGTACACATTGTCATCGTCCAGCCGTCGCAGGTCATCCGAGAACCACTCATCCTTGACTGCTAGCAGCCGAAAAAAGCTGGATTTCCCCACACCCTGACCGCCCACCAGACAGAGCATGGTCTCAAATTTACATCCCGGCTGGAACACCCGCTTGATGGCTCCCAGCAGGAAAATTTTCATGGCTTCGCAAGTGTACTCGTCCTCCGCAGCACCGAGAAAATGGTGTAGGACATGGGCTATCCGTTCCGTGCCGTCCCATTGCAGACCGTTCAGGTAATCCCGGATGGGGTGGTAGCGGTTCTCGTTGGCAACAATGCGGATGGCAGATTCAATTTTCTTCTCACTGGAAATGCCGTACTTCTCCATCCGGCGCAGGATATACTTCATGTCCGTGTCGTTCAGCGTCTTGCCAGAGCGGGGCCAGCCCACAGGCTTTACAATGTCGATGCGTTCGCTCAACAGGTTCAGCCGGATGGCATCTGCCAGCACATGGTCATTCTGCAGAATCGTGATGCAGTTCTGGATCGTCCGTTGGATTTCACCGTTGGAGTGCTTGACCAGCATTTCTTTTACGTCCGCAACGGTGTGGGGAGTGCGTTCTTCGTGGACTTCTTTGCTCAATAAACATCACCTCGTACTATTATTGAAAACAATTTTCCGATTTTTCGGCGGCAGGCGGTGCGGACGGCTTCCGTTGGGTCTGTTCCGCCTGCAAGCGGTTCAGCAGTTGCAGAACAGAATCCCGTGCTTTTTCCTTGATCTGCTCCTTGCCTTTCTGCCGGGCCTCCGGTTTCAGGAGCTTCTCTTGCAGGTGGGCAGCGGTGGATTGCATGGTCTTGAGGAACTTGTCCAGCACGGTATCCAACCGACGGGCGGCGTATTCTCTCGTGGCCTGCGGAGCCTTGCGCTCCGGGGACAGCACCCACTTCTTCGTGTCCTCGATCATCCGCATATCCTCTTTCCGGGTCTTGGTGCGCACCACATCCGTCACGACCTCCACCGCCTTGTCATAGGCCGCTGCTGAGACCTCGTCAATCAGCGTTTCCATGTCGTTGACCTTGAGGGTCAGCTTGTCCAGCTTGTTCTGCTGGACGGCAAGCTGCTCCTTCTGCTTGGCAAGAATATAGTCCTGCTTTTCGAGATACTGCCGGTTGCCGTACTCCGCTTCTTCCTCCAATTCCAGCCCATGCCGTTTGGCGATTTCAAACAGCATCTTCCGGCAGGCGGCATCAAAGGTGATCTTGCGGTTGTTCCGGCGACTGATGGGCTTGCCCGGATTAGGCAGTTCAAAGCCTAGAGTTTCCAGCGCCTTTTCCTGCTGGGGTGCCACCTCACCGTACTTGTTCTCGCAGTCGAACACATGGCGCTCATGGATGTGGGGTGTACTTTCGTCCAGATGCAGTGCCCAGTCCAGTACATGAACATGGTCTCCGAACCTTGCCTTGAACTCCTCGATAAACTCGGTGACGATATTCAGCAAGTCCTCTGCGGAAGCGTGTTCATCCAGCGTTCCAAGCTGGTAGATAGTTTCTTCTGGGCAGGTCTTGCGGCTGGACAGCAGGTCAGGGATGGAGCGGTTGCGTTCCGTGTGCCGGATCTTGGCGTTGCGCCCGTTCTGCTTTTCGATGAATTCCGAATAGTGGGTCTCGTAGAATTGCCGTTCCACATTCGAGAAAGTTGCTGCCAGATCATCCGGGTCTTGTGGGGCGATGGTGGAGCGAAATCCGTGGAAGCAGTCCCAGTAGATGTTGCCCTTGGCTCGTTCCGGGTCAATGTGCTCACTGTTGGCGAGGTCGAAATTCCGGTCATTGTGTTTGGGGTTATAGATGCCGTGTGCTCCGGCTCGTCCATTGTGTCGTGTCAGCTTCAGATAAACATCCCTCCATTTCAACGTCTTGGTGGGGAGAACGCAGCAGCGGAGCTGCTGGATCTGCCGCCGTTTTGCGCCAGATAATACCCAGTAGGATATGACGCACAGCATCATATCACTGGGGCAAAGAGCTGCGCTCTCTGCACTCTTGCTCCGGGCAAGCTGGCGGTCAAAGATTTGCGAATCCCTGCCCACCAGCTCGTCCGGCTTTTTCAGTGGGTCATTTTGACCCTCTGATTCCGTTACGGGTAAAATCAAGTGCCGGGTGGCGGCACCTGATTTTCAACAGACCTTGCAGCGTTACGGAAAACGATGTGCTCATTTTGACCACTTGGTTTTCCGTAACAGGTTGATGAATTTTCGTTTCCTCATTCGTGAGGGACTGGGTTTCATTTGGCAGATGCGTTACGCTTAACCAAGTGCTCATTTTGAGCACTTGCAGCATCTGTAACACGTTTTCGATAGTCTTTTTGCCGACAGGCATTGCTGCAATAACGGGCACCTGCACGTTTGGGCGTGAATTTTTCGCCGCAGCACTGGCAGACTAAATCTTGACGGTGCATTTGACGGTATTCCCGCTGTCGCCGATTGTTGGCCTGATTGCCGCACCAGTAGCTGTGACAGTATTTCTTGGTGTAGATGGTGGTGTAGAACACCCGACCGCAGCCGCCGCAGATAAGTTTGCGGATAGCGTATCCTCCGGCAGTAAAACCCGTTTCCTCATACGATTCTTTCAAATAATCCTGATTGTTCTGCTCCCATTCTTCGTTTGTCACATACATGGAGATGACCCTCCTTTCACTGGCGTTACAGAAAATCAATGTGGTCAATTTGACCACATTATTTTCTGGTAACTGAGGAATCAACGTTTAGCCGTTCTCCCTGCATGGATTTCCTGCCCCCTTCCGGCGGCGTTTTCCGGCTCTCCCTTGCGGGGTCATCGCCGGGTATCCCATGCAGACGGTCATGCGGTTGTCAAGGTACGGTGCTGGAGCTGACAATAAAAAAATCGCCACACGACAACCTGAATCTGACCATCCCTTCCGGGATGGCCTTGGTTCGGGTTGCTATGTAGCGATAAGAAAGTTAAAAACTTGCTCCGGCTCCTTCGGGAGCCGAGCTGGAACTCTAAGTAAATATGTTATATTAAATTGTTGAAATAGGTTATCACAAAAATCGAGTTGTGTCAACAAAAAGTTTTGAAAACACGCCACTTTCGGCGGTTTGCAAGAAAACGCAAGGAGAACTTTGGTAAAAAGAGAGAGGGCTGGATAGCTCGTTCTGTTTGCAATGGAATGCCAACCCGGAACTTTTCCGAGCAGAAAAAACCGTCCGCTTCAAATTGAGCTGCGCCCAAACCCCTTGTGTTCTGCATCCGCTGGATGCAGGCTATGCAATTCAACGTTGTTGCTGTTGCATTAAAAAGTTGAATTGCTATAACACACGGCAAGAAACAATTTCCGTTTCGCACATTGTAATGTTCGCAGAAAAAACTTATAATGCTTTTGAACCTGTAGGACACACAAAACGCGGAAAAGAGAGGAAATCATGAGAAAACTGTCCTTTTGGAAGATGATCTGAGCTTGATCAGTGGGCTGACCTTTGCATTCAAGAAACAGGGCTTTGCACTGGATACAGCCCGGACGCTGGCAGAAGCCGAGGTGCTGTGGTCAGACAGAAAATATGACCTGCTGGTGCTGGATGTTTCCCTGCCGGATGGCTCTGGCTTCGATTTCTGCCAGAAGGTGCGGCGCACATCCAATGTGCCGATTCTGTTCCTGACCGCTTCGGATGAGGAAATGAATATCATCATGGGACTGGAACTGGGCGGGGATGATTACCTGACCAAGCCGTTCAAGCTGGGTGTCCTGTTGTCGCGGGTCAATGCACTGCTTCGCCGTGCAAATGCGTCCAACGCAGGAGAACCCGTACTGGAATCGGGCAGCATCACCGTCCGGCTGTTGCAGGGGCAGGCATACAAAAACGGAATCTTGCTGGAACTGACCGGCGCAGAGTACAAGCTGCTCTGCTTCTTTATGCAGCATCCGAATGCCGTGCTATCCAAGGAACAAATTCTGGATGCACTGTGGGACTGCGATGGGGATTACATTGACAGCAGTGCCTTAACAGTGTATATCCGGCGGCTGCGGATGAAGATTGAGGACGACCCCGGCAAACCGCAGATGCTGCTGACTGTCCGCGGCATGGGCTATAAATGGAATGGGTAAAGGTGCCGTATGAAAGTATTCGCAAACCGGGAAATTCGGATTTTGTTCCGGACAGTGCTGGCGGTCTGGGCGGTGGCATTGGCTCTCACGCAGGGCATCGTATGGTATGCAACGCACGCATTCTCTCTCGGGTTACTATTGGTTTTTCTGCTTCTGGGCGGCTGTCTCTGGGGCGTGCTTTTTCGCTATTTCCAAAGGCAGAGCGCGCTTCTGGAACAGGCAGTCCAGCAAATCCAAAGCTGTCTGGATGGCAACCCGGATGCACGACTGGGCTGCGACCGGGAGGGAGAACTTTACCGTCTGTTTCACTCCGTTAATGCATTGGCGGCAGTTCTAAGCGCACACGCAGACAACGAGCAGCGGGAGAAGCATTTTTTGAAAAATACTATTGCGGATATTTCGCACCAACTCAAAACACCGCTGGCGGCGTTGAATATCTACAACGGTCTGCTTCAGGACGAAGCGGTTTCGCCGTCGGAGGTCAAAGAGTTTGCAGACCTGTCCGAACAGGAGTTGGACCGCATCGAAACGCTGGTGCAGAATCTGCTCAAAATCACCCGGCTGGATGCCGGTTCGGTCGTATTGGAGAAGAAAAACGAAAATGTTGCTGAAATGGTGCAGGACATCGCGCGGCAGTATAACTATCGTGCAGAGCAGGAACAGAAAAAGCTCGTTCTGTCCGGCTCGGCGGCGGTTACACTTTGGTGCGACCGTGACTGGATGCAGGAAGCTGTAGACAATCTTGTAAAGAATGCCCTTGACCACACAAAGAGCGGAGATACGATTCAGGTAGAGTGGAATGCACTGCCGTCCATGGTTCAGATCAAAGTGCGCGACAACGGCAGCGGCATCCACCCGGAAGATTTGTACCATATCTTCAAACGGTTTTATCGCAGCCGCTTTTCACAGGATACACAGGGCATCGGGCTGGGTCTGCCGCTGGCAAAAGCCGTTGTGGAAGCCCATCACGGCACCATTGAAGTAGACAGCGAGCTGGGAAAGGGCACGACCTTTACTCTGAATTTTCCGATTCCTACAAAATTGTAGGCTGAGTGTAGGCTTGCAGTAAGGTTGACGTGTTATCCTTTTCTGCACAGACAGAGATCATCCGTCTGAATCGAAGGAACCTGCAAAGTGAGGGATACACTATGGAACTATTAGAAGTCAACCATCTCTGCAAGACCTACGGCAGCGGAGAAACTGCTGTCCATGCGCTGAAAGATGTTAGCTTTTCAGTGCCGAAAGGCGAATATGTGGCGGTCGTTGGCGAATCCGGCTCTGGCAAAAGCACCCTGCTCAACCTGATTGGCGGACTGGATACACCGACTTCCGGCAAGGTGCTGATTGATGGCAAGGATGTTTTTGCCATGAAAGACCGGGAGCTGACGATCTTCCGCCGCCGCAATATCGGTTTTATCTTTCAGGCATTCAACCTCATCCCGGAACTGACCGTAGAACAGAACATCCTGTTCCCGGTGCTGCTGGACTATCAAAAGCCGGACAGGGCATATCTGGAAGAACTGCTGACCGTGCTGAATCTGAAAGACCGTCGGAAGCATCTGCCAAGTCAGCTTTCCGGTGGGCAGCAGCAACGGGTAGCCATCGGCCGCGCCCTGATGACCCGCCCTTCCCTGATTTTGGCGGATGAGCCGACCGGCAATCTGGACACCCAGAACACCAGCGAGGTCATTGCCCTGCTAAAAGAAACATCCCGGAAATACGAGCAGACCATCCTGATGATCACCCACAACCGCAGCATTGCGCAGACGGCAGACCGGGTGTTGCAGGTATCGGACGGCCGCCTGACCGATTTTGGGAGGTGCCGGGAATGAGCAGCACAGAAATGAAAAGCTATCTGAGCCTGATCCCGATTTCTGCCAAGGTACGCAGACGGCAGAACCGCATGACGATTTTGTGCATCGTCCTTGCGGTGTTTCTGGTCACGGCGGTGTTCAGTATGGCAGATATGGCGATTCGGATGGAAACCTCAAACCAGCTGAAACAAAAACGGAACTGGCATATCATGGTAAAGGACATCTCCCCTGAAACAGCCGCAGAGCTTGCCGCACAGGAGGATGTTGCTGCATTTTCGGCGTATAGCGACATCAACGCTTCCCTTACGGAAAACTACTTTGCCGGAGATAAACGTGCCGCACTGGTAGGAGCAGATGATGCGATCCTTCAAATCTTTCCGGGAATGCAGTGTAGCACTGCCCCGGCGGATGGCGAAGTGCTCGTGACAGCAAACATCCGGGATTGGCTGGATGTTACGGTCGGTACAGCGATTCCGCTGACGCTCCCGGATGGACAGACCATTTCGCTTACTGTCGCAGGTTTCAATGAGGATACCTCCGATGCGAACCAGTATGATGCTGTTGTGCTGGTGATGAACCGCAGTACATTTTCTCAGATTGCCGCACAGGTAGAAGAATCCTTTGAAACACAGTATTTCATCCAGTTCAAGCCACGTACCAATTTGCGGCAGTCCATTGTGAACATCGAAAACAAGTACGGAATTTCAGAAGAAAAAATCTCCGAAAATACTTACCTGATGGCGTTGAACGCAAGCAGCAGCAACGATTATATTGTAGGCTTATATGCGGTAGCGGCTGTGTTGGCTGGCATGGTCGTCCTTGCCGGAATTTTTATGATCACAGGCAGCATCAACAGCAATGTAGCGCAGCGCACCAGCTATTATGGAATGCTGCGTTGTCTTGGGGCAGGAAAAAATCAGGTTCGGATGCTTGTCCGGCTGGAAGCTCTTTTCTGGTGTAAAACTGCTGTTCCAGCAGGATGTGTGCTGGGAATCGTTTCCACATGGGGATTGTGTTCCTTTCTGCGTGGATTTATCGGCGAGGAGTTCAGCTCTTTACCAGTGCTTGGCATCAGCCCGGTCGGTATTATCTGTGGTTCCGCGCTGGGACTTATCACGGTTTGGTTCGCGGCATCTTCTCCGGCACGGCGGGCGGCAAAAGCTTCTCCGATCACAGCAGCAACTGGGAATGCGGTGGAAAATGCAGCGGATTCTCCTTGTCATGCTCGGTTGTTTGGAAGTCGTGCAGAGCTTTCTTTGGGCGTGAGCCATGCAACCTCGTCCAAAAAGAACTTGCTTTTGATGACAGGTTCCTTTGCGTTAAGCATTCTCCTGTTTTTGAGCTTTTCGGTTTTGCTTCGATGGGTTGGATTTGCGCTGAATCCGTTGCAGCCCTACACACCGGACTTATCGGTGGCTGAAACATCCGGGCAAAATGTCCTTGACCCGGTACTGGTGGAGCAGCTGGAAGCTCTGCCGGAAGTCAAACACGCATTCGGGCGGATGTATTGCCCGCTCCCGGCGGAATCTCAGGGAAAACAGGGGTCCATCGACCTGATTTCATACGATACGATACAGTTTGGCTGGGCGAAAAAAGACCTGATTGGCGGAACCCTTCCGCAGGAGCCGGAGGATGGCACATACCCTGTGCTGACGGTATTCGACAAAAGCAACTCCCTGACCGTGGGTGATACCATTCAGCTGGAGGATGCAAAGCTCACAGTCGTGGGTGTATTGAACGACAGCCCGTTCAGTAGTACCGATTCCCCGATTGTTATCTGCACCGAAGAAACCTTCCATCAGCTGACCGGGCAAAACCGCTATGCGGTGATCGATATTCAACTAAAAGATACCACAGCAGACGCAGCCATTGCACAAATACACACCCTGCTGAGCGACACGTTAAACAAGCAGGTTGTTTTTTCCAACCGAATCGAAGGAAATCGGATGATACAAAGCACCTACTGGGCGTTCCATCTGGTGGTCTATGCGTTTCTCATCGTGATTGCAGGAATCACCATTCTGAACATCGTCAACAGCATTTCCATGAGCGTGTCGGCACGAATGAAGCAGTATGGCATCCTGCGTGCCATCGGGATGGATGATGCACAGCTGAAACGCATGATCTCTGCCGAAGCTGGCACCTATGCGGTGTCCGGTCTTGTGGTGGGCATTGCGCTGGGTCTTGTGCTGAATCGGAAGCTGTATATCCTGCTCATCACCCATTATTTCGGTGCAACGTGGCAGATGCCGTGGGGCTGTCTTGCCGTGATTGTCGCCGTCGTGTTGGCGGCGGTAGTACTGGCAGTATATACCCCGGTCAGGCGGATCCTCATGCAGCCCATTACTGCAACCATCAGTGAATTATAAACCAGAACAGCAGATGCCCACCGGCTTATGAAAACCATAGGTCGGTGGGTATCGTGTTCTTTATAGGGGCTTAATCTTCCATCCTGCCATGGTTGCACCCCAGCGAGAGGTAGTGTTCCATCTCCCCTCCCAGCACCATCTGTGCATACTCCAAGGGCTTGTTGTACAGAAGCCAGTCCAGCTCTGCTCGTTGCGCTGGGGCGTTTCCATATTCGTCCTCCACAGCGGCGCAGTCAATGGAAAGGATAGTGCCATCCTTAAACCGGGCTTCCATCCGGTCGGTGTCCATGTTGTAGCGGCAGGAAATCAGTTTCATCATAGTAGTGTCCTCCAAGACTTGATTTTTGGTGTGCGGTCACTCGAACCAATGCCGTCAAGCCGGTGGGGGATAGGGCGATTTTATTTGTCGGAGAGTAAGTGCACGGTTTCTGCACGTTTTTTGCACGGTTTCAAACCGTGCAAAGGGTACTTTTCAGTGCAAAATCCGACAAGGAATGCAGAAATTACCGGTCGAAAAATCACGTTGATTTGATTAAAAATAACGATGACTCGAAACTTCCATAAATTGAGACGAACCGGCGGCTTGCTCTCTTAATCAGTGGGCCCAGGGTTCGAGTCCCTGGAGGTGCACCAGATATTGAACGTCAAATCGTAAGATTTGACGTTCTTTTTTGTGTAGGAAAGCGACTGCACACTTTCTGCACACCGTTTGCACATTTGCCCGAATCAACGGCGTTTCTGCGCAAGGTTTGCACAGCCTGCTTTCCTTTGCATCCACAAAATATCCTCTGGCCCAGAAATGCCGATTTCCATACTTGTACTTTAAATTCGCGTGTCTGTCGAAAATAGGCTGCTCTTTCCCTTGAGATATCCCATAACGTAAGAAATGCTGTACTTCGGCGAAAAACTTATCAGCATATGGATATGGTCCGGGCAGGCTTCTGCTTCAATTATTTCAATATCCTTTTGCTCGCATAGTTTGCGAAGTATCTGACCAATATCTTTTTTGATTTGGCCATATATCACCATTCTCCGATATTTCGGTGCAAACACTACATGGTATTGACATCTCCATGTCGTATGGCTTAAACTATCTACGTCTTTGTTATTTTTCATTTCAAAGAGAAACCTCTCTGTTCCTAGAATGTGGTTGGCAAACCCACACTCTATTCTACAGAGAGGTTTCTCTTTGTCTAGGGCTAAAGCCGTTTTTATTCCACCAGCTTAGCTGGTGGTTTTTCTTCACTCAAGTTCTTAATAAGTAAAAGACGGGGTGCTGTGCATTTGTGCAGCACCCCGTCTTTTATTTGTGTTCATCTGCGCCCGGCTCATAGAGCAGCTCCAAATGCGGTGCCCATGGTTAGATAGATCTCGTCCTGCGGCAGAAGATCAATAAAATTGCGATAATAAACTATTTGCCCAGATGCCAGATGTCGCGGTCGTACTCGGCAATGGTGCGGTCGGAGGAGAACATGCCCGCTTTGGCAATGTTCACCAGACACTTGCGCCGCCAGCCCTTCGGGTCGCAGGCGTAATCACTGAGGGCCTGCCCCTTGCGCACAACGTAGGCGTTGAAGTCCGGCAGGGTCTGGAACCAGTCTTTATGGATCAGCTCGTTGTGCAGGCGGGTCAGGTTTTCGGCGTGACCGGCGGCCAGCATCTCCGGGCCGGTGAGGAAGTTGATGGCGCGGCGGATGTTGGCATCGCCCTCCACCCACTGGGCGGGGTCGTAGTCGCCCACGGCGTAGCGGTGGATGACCTGATCGGAGGTCTGGCCGAAGATATAGATGTTCTCCTCGCCCACCTGCTGGCTGATCTCCACATTGGCACCGTCCATGGTGCCCAGCGTCAGCGCGCCGTTCAGCATGAACTTTATGTTGCCGGTGCCGGAAGCTTCCTTGGAGGCAAGGCTGATCTGCTCGGACAGGTCGCAGGCGGGGATCAGCTTTTCGGCGGCGGTAACGTTGTAGTTCTCCACGAACACCACCTGCAGCCACTTGGACACTTCCGGGTCTGCGGCAATGACCTTGGACAGGGTCAGCAGCGCATGGATGATGTCCTTTGCAATGGTGTAGGCAGGTGCCGCCTTGGCACCGAAGATGCTCACCAGCGGAGCAGCGGGCAGGTGCCCGGCCTTGATCTCGTAGTACTGATGGATGAGGTACAGCAGGTTCAGCTGCTGGCGCTTGTACTCGTGCAGGCGCTTGGACTGGATGTCGAACACAGCATCGGTGTTCACGCTCACCTTCTGGGTGCGCAGCAGCCAGTCTGCCAGTGCTTCCTTGTTGGCCTTTTTCACAGCGGTCAGCTGCTCCAGCACAGCTTCGTCGTCAGCAAAAGCCAGCAGCTTTTCCAGCTCGGTGGCATCCTTACGGAAGCCGGAGCCGATGTGCTGTTCCAGCGCGGCGGTCAGGCGGGGGTCGCATTCCAGCAGCCAGCGGCGGAAGGTGATGCCGTTGGTCTTATTGTTGAACTTTTCCGGGTACAGCTCGTAAAAGCCGTGCAGCTCGGATTTTTTCAAAATCTCGGTGTGCAGCGCCGCCACGCCGTTGGTGGAGTGGGTGAAGTGGATATCCATGTGGGCCATGTGCACCCGGTCGTCCTTGTCGATGATGGCAAGGCTCTCGTCCTTGGTGCGGGTGCGGGCCAGCGCGTCCAGCTTTTCGATAATGGGCATCAGCTGGGGCACCACGGCATCCAGATAGGCGCGGGGCCACTTTTCCAGCGCTTCGGCCAGAATGGTGTGGTTGGTGTAGGCGCAGGTCTTTGTGACGATCTTTACGGCTTCCTCAAATTCGATGCCCTTTTCGCCCAGCAGCCGGATCAGCTCCGGGATGACCATGCTGGGGTGGGTGTCGTTGATCTGGATGGCGGCGTAGTCGGCCAGATCATGGTAATCGCAGCCCCGGGCGGCACACTCGGACAGAATGAGCTGGGCACCGGCAGAAACCATCAGGTACTGCTGGTACACCCGCAGGCGGCGGCCTGCCTCATCGGAATCGTCCGGGTAGAGGAAGAGGGTCAGGTTCTTGTCGATGGCAGTTTTATCGAAGGCAATGCCGTCATGGACGATGCTCTCGTCGATGGTGTCAAGGTCAAACAGGTTCAGGGTGTTGGTGCGGCCCTCGTAGCCGGTAACGGCCAGCTTGTACAGCCGGGCAGTGTATTCCTTGCCCGCCAGCTCCACCGGGTAGGTGATGTCGGTCTTTTCTGCCCAGCTGTGGGCGGTGAGCCACGGGTCGGGCTTTTCGTTCTGCACGCCGTCCTCAAAGGACTGGTGGAACAGGCCGAAGTGATACCGCAGGCCCACGCCGTCGCCGGGCAGGTTCAGCGTTGCCAGAGAGTCGAGGAAGCAGGCAGCCAGACGGCCCAGACCGCCGTTGCCCAGAGAAGGTTCCGGCTCCACCTCTTCGATATCGGAAAGGCTCTTGCCGACGGCAGCCAGTGCATCGCGGGCTTCATCGTACAGTCCCAGATTGATGAGGTTGTTGGACAGCAGCTTGCCGATGAGAAATTCGGCGCTGATATAGTACAGCTTGCGGCCGGTGACCGGCTGCACACGGTCGGCGCTCTTCTGCCGGACGAGTTCCAGCAGCGCGAGATACAGCTCCTGATTCGTGCAGTCTGCCAGCGGCTTGCCCGTGAGATCCTGTAACGTTTCGGTAAAGCTCATAAATGCATCCTCCTTTGTTAGGGTGTATCTGAAAAGTCGAAAATTTAGTCTATTTCTACAAGCACAGCCGGATCTTGCGTGAAACAGCCTTAGATCCCGTTTGTGCTTGCGAAATATTCGTCATTTTCTTTGTTTTCAAATACACCTTGCGGAAAACAGGTTTGACATCTGTACTTCCAGATATACCACATAAAACAATCAAAATCTTGCCTAAAAAGCGCAGACTGTGGTACAATCCTATCATCGGGAGGTGAAACAATGCAAAATCAGGCATCTTTGCAGGAGACCAAGCAGCATGGTGCCGTGCGGTTTCCCTTCAATCTGTATCCCTGCACCATTCCGGGGGACTTTCCGCAGGTGGCGCTCCACTGGCAGGAGAGCATGGAGCTGGTCTTTGTCAAGCGGGGCACAGGACTGGTGCAGGTGGGCGCTGAGAGCTGCCCGGCCCGCATGGGGGACATCTTTATTTTTACGCCCGGCACCCTCCATGCCCTGCGGCAGGCCGAAGGGCAGTGCATGGAATACGAAAATATCATTTTTGAGCTGGAGCTTCTGGGCGGCGCAGAGGACCTTTGTGCCGAGAAATATCTGCTTCCGCTGCAAAGCGGGCGCTTGTCGCTGCCTGCGCGGCTGACCCCGAACGATTTGTGCTATCTGCAGGCCGCCGCCTGCCTGCGGGAGGTGGAGGATGCCAACCGCGCCAAGCTCCCCGGCTACGAGCTGCAGGTCAAGGGGGCATTGCTGCGGTTTCTTGCCCTGCTCCTTGCACAGGGCCGGCAGCGGCTTGCCGCCGAGACAGCCGACACCCAGCGGCTGAAAACGCTCCTGCAATGGCTCTCGGCCCATTATACCGAGGAACTCCGGGTCGCCGATGCCGCCGGGGTCTGCTCCTTCAGTGCCAGCCACTTCATGCGGTGGTTCCGGCAGATGACCGGGCAGAGCTTTGTGGCCTTTCTGAACGAGTTCCGGCTCAACGCCGCCGCCGAAGCGCTGCAGGCCACGGATGAGACGGTTCTGACCATCGCTTCCCGGTGCGGGTTTGAGAACCTCTCCTATTTTAACCGGACGTTCAAGGCGCACTTCGGCATGACACCCCGGGAGTACCGGAAAAATAAGCAAAACGAGGCCGTTCTGCCTCTCTGGAAAAGAGAGGGAACGGCCTCGTTTTTTGCACATCAGATCTCCGGCGGCGGGCAGCAGCTCTCCCGTTGGATGAGCTTATGCGGCACGATGATCTTGGTTGCCAGAAGATTCGAGTTCTCGATGTGGTTGATCGAGCTGTTCCGTGCCGTGGAGCAGGCATTGGGCAAGCGGGAGATCATTGCAGAGGACCTTGGTTATATGAGCGAGACGGTCCGTCAGCTGGTGCGGGACAGCGGCTTCCCCGGCATGAAGGTGCTGGAATTTGCCTTTGACTCCCGCGACACCGGCAGTGCCAGCGACTATCTGCCCCACAACTACCCGGTGAACAGCGTGGCCTATACCGGCACCCACGACAACGAGACGCTGGTATCGTGGTATCAGACTGTCACCGATGCCGAGCGTGCCATGGTGCGGGACTACCTGTACGACTATGCCACCCCGGAGGAGCAGCTCTATAAAAGCATGATCGCACTGATCCTGCGCAGCGCAGCGGCGACCTGCATCGTTCCCATGCAGGACTGGCTGGGGCTGGACAACTCTGCCCGCATCAACAAGCCCTCCACCGTGGGCCAGAACTGGCGCTGGCGGCTGAAAAAGACCCAGCTGAGCAAAAAGCTCCAAAAGGAGATCTGCCAGCTGACCACCCGCTACGGCCGGATGAACTGGGCGTGACAGTGTAGTGTTCTGGACTTGATTTTGGAAAGTTTATTGCAGAATAATGGCAGAAGTAATACTTATTCAAAAATAAAAAATGACAAAGAACAAATAAAAAAAGTACAGAATATGGATCGGCCCGGTCGAACAGCTGGTTCACATAGTCCTTCTGGGGGATGCCGATGGTCCACAGGCTGTACTTGTCATCCATGGGGATGATGCCCTTTGCCATCATGGTATTCACCACCGGGATGTGCATCCGGTCGGTGCCCACTTGGCCGGTGATGGCCACCAGCGGCGCACCGTCCGGATAGGAGTGCGCGAGGCGCACCACAAAAAAGCACGAAGCAGCAATGCTTGGTGCTTTTCTTTTTGACATGTGCCGCGGGATGCTTTATAATAAGAATGATTTCAGATGTCTGCGGGGCGGTGCGCCCTGCGGTAAAATTACGGCAAGCAAAAAAGGGAACTGCTATGAGAGAAGAAAAGGCCAGCGCATTGCCGCTGCTGCTGGACGTGCGCAGAATGGACGAAAATAACCGGGCTTACGCCTACCGTATGCTGCGCAAAAATATTATGACCTTGCAGCTGCAGCCGGGCTGTCAGCTGAGCGAGGCCGAACTGTGCGAACAGCTGGCCATGAGCCGCACACCGGTACACGAAGCGCTGATGATGCTGAAAAGCGAGTGGCTTGTGGATGTTCTGCCGCAGCGCGGCAGCATTGTGTCCAAGATCAGCGTTCCATACCTGAACGAAGGCTTTGCCATGCGCCGCATTCTGGAACCGGCGCTGCTGCGCGGGCTGGCCGGAAAGCTGACAAGGGAACAGCTGAACGAATTTCAGGAACTGCTGAACCGGCAGAACGAAGACCTTTATCTGGATCAGGATGCAGCAGATGACTTCTTCATCTCGCTGGATAACGACTTCCACAGGCTTTTGTACCACGATTCCGGCTACGACCGCATCTGGGAGGCTATGCACAACGTTACTTCCCATATGGACCGTGTGCGGTATCTGGACTCGGCCCTTTGCCGGGGAAATATTGCCTCGGTGCAGAAAGAGCACGAGCAGATCTTTGGCTATCTGCGGGACGGCCTGCCGCTGGACGTGGACGTAGAAGCCCTGTTTGAGCATCACCTTGGCATGTACCGCGAGAATTTCCAGAAGATATTGGAACGGTTCCCGGATTTCTTTGTACAGACATAAACCAAAAAGAGCACCCGCTGCTGACCCTTACAAGGCCATGGCAGGGGGTGCTTTTTTGGTTCAATACGGATACGGCTTTACGCCGGGCTGCGGATATCAATTTACGACGGCAGTGTTTCTGATGGATTTTGCACCAGAAATGCTGCTTTTTCTGTTCAAAACCCGGAAAACAGCAGTTTGTGCTCTTGAATTGCCCGAAAAGCTTGCAGGAATGCAGGTTTTTGTGGTAATATTTAAGATATGTTCCGTTGAGGGGAAGAAAGAGAGGGGTAATCAAATGATCAATATCTGCATCATTGCCACCATTGTGATCTATCTGGTGGGAATGCTGCTGGTTGGCTTTGTCTACAGCAAATCCAACGAGGACAGCAGCGATTTCTACCTCGGCGGCCGCACGATGGGCCCGCTGGTCACGGCTATGAGCGCCGAAGCCAGCGATATGTCCAGCTGGCTGCTGATGGGTATGCCGGGCCTTGCATATCTCACCGGCATCGCGTCGCCGGGCTGGACGGCCATCGGCCTTGCTGTGGGCACATGGCTCAACTGGCTCATCGTGGCCCGCCGCCTGCGCCGCTACTCGGCCAATCTGGATGCCATCACGGTGCCGCAGTTCCTTTCCCTGCGGTTCCATGACCAGCGCAACCTGCTCAACGCGCTGGGCGCGGTCATTATCATCGTGTTCTTCATCCCGTACACCGCTTCCGGCTTTGCCGCCTGCGGCAAGCTGTTCAACAGCCTGTTTGGCGTGGATTACATGGCGGCTATGATCCTGTCCGCTGTGGTCATTGTGGGCTACACCATCATGGGCGGCTTCCGCGCGGTGTCTACCACCGACCTGATCCAGTCCGTTGTCATGAGCATGGCGCTGATCGCAGTGCTGGTGTATGGTGTCAGCGTGGCAGGCGGCTGGGACGTGGTTCTGGACAACGCCCGCAGCCTGCCCGGCTACCTGACCATGGCTGCAAGCCACAATGCGGCAGACAACACCGCTACCTCCTACAGTCTGCTGGACATCGCGTCCACGCTGGCATGGGGTCTGGGCTACTTCGGCATGCCCCACATCCTGCTGCGCTTCATGGCCATTGAGGACGAAAAGAAGCTGGTGCTCAGCCGCCGCATTGCAAGCGTGTGGGTGGTCATTGCCATGACCGCTTCCATCGTCATCGGCATGGTGGGTCTGGGCATGACCAAGGCGGGTGCGCTGGAGTTCCTGAGCGGTTCTTCCAGCGAGACCCTGATCGTGCGGGTGGCCAGCCTGATCGCTCAGCACGGCGTGCTGGCAGCCATTCTGGCAGGTCTGATCCTTGCCGGCATCCTTGCCGCTACCATGTCCACCGCCGACAGCCAGATGCTGGCAGCGGCCTCCAGCGTATCCCAGAACCTCCTGCAGGAGTTCGGCCACATGAAGCTGACCGAGAAGCAGAGCCTGTTCGCTGCCCGCCTGACCATCATCTGCATCAGCGTGGTGGGCGTGGTGCTGGCCCGCGACCCCAACTCCAGCGTGTTTGGCATCGTCAGCTTTGCGTGGGCCGGTTTTGGCGGCTCCTTTGGCGCGGTGGTGCTGTGCGCGCTGTTCTGGAAGCGCTGCAACTGGCAGGGCGCACTGGCCGGTATGCTCTCCGGCGGCCTGATGGTCTTTGTATGGAAGTACATCATCAGCCCGCTGGGCGGCGTGTTTGGCATCTACGAGCTGCTGCCTGCCTTCCTGATCTCTCTGGTGGTCTGTGTTGTGGTGAGCCTTGTCACCCCGGCACCCTCGGCAGAGATCGAGGCAGAGTTCGACGCTGCCAAGTAAAAACGATTTAAAATGCCCTCCGCTGCGCTCTGGGCATAGCAGCGGAAAAATGATTGATGCTTATGCAAAAGAGCAAAGCCGGCGGGCTTTGCTCTTTTGCTTTTTCTACGGGTGGGGACGCAGAGGAAAGCGGCATTTAATTCAAAAGGATCAGCCATGCTTCGCAGCATGGAAGCAGAAATCCAAAACAGAAAAAGAACAGAAGATCCAGCACGAGCCGCATCAGACGGGTAAGCGGCGTGCCGAGAGACATGGCGTGAATGATAAAAAGATTCGCCTCACCCCAGCGCCGGTAGTAACCGGTTTGCTCAAAATTGTTCCAGAGTTCAAGAGATAGAAATTCAAATCCGGCAAACAATGGAAAAATGACCAGGGAGGACATCCAGCCGTCGGCCTGAAGCAAACCATCGCTGAGAGTCCGCCAGTGTACAGCTAATCTGCCTGGACAGGCAAAAATTCCCCACAGGGCAAGTGCAATGCTTAATGCAAGAAGAGCAGTACGCACAGAATGCCAGTCTACAGTGTGCTGGCGGCGCAGCATGGTGAAAAAATCTTCCAGAGGAACGGGAGGAGTGTCATCTTTTTGACGGGAGTCATGACAGTGCATCAGGTCAGCGAGGGTCAGGCCCAGCACATCGGCCAGCGGCTCCAGCGTGTTGATGTCTGGCAGCCCGATGCCGCGTTCCCAGCGGCTGACGGCTTTATCCGTAACGTGAAGCTGCTGAGCCAGTTCGGCCTGCGTCATGTTCCGCTCCCGGCGCACTTGTGCAAGGAATGCACCAAATTCTTTTGCATCCATTCTGCTCACATCCTTTTCCACAGGATAACACAGGAATATGGAAAATACAACCGACGGAACGTTTACCTGCCAGTCTGCAAAACAAAAAGGACGTGCTCCCTTGCGGGAACACGTCCTTTTTTATCGCTTCAGTATCAGGCAGAGATCAGCTTACAGCTGGGGGCCGGCAGAGACCAGAGCCTTGCCGTGCTCGTTGCCCTCGTACTTCTTGAAGTTCTTGATGAAGCGGCTTGCCAGATCCTTGGCCTTCTCTTCCCACTGGGAAGCGTCAGCGTAGGTGTCACGAGGATCCAGAATGCCGGTGTCCACGCCGTTCAGCACGGTGGGAACCTCGAAGTCGAAGTAGGGGATCTTCTTGGTGGGGACATTGTTGATGTCGCCGTTCAGGATGGCGTCGATGATGCCGCGGGTATCCTTGATGGAGATGCGCTTGCCGGTGCCGTTCCAGCCGGTGTTGACCAGATAAGCCTTGGCGCCGCTCTTCTGCATCTTCTTGACCAGCTCCTCAGCATACTTGGTGGGGTGCAGCTCCAGGAAAGCCTGGCCGAAGCATGCGGAGAAGGTGGGGGTGGGCTCGGTGATGCCGCGCTCGGTGCCTGCCAGCTTTGCAGTGAAGCCGGACAGGAAGTAGTACTGGGTCTGCTCGGGGCTCAGGATGGAGACCGGGGGCAGAACGCCGAATGCGTCAGCAGACAGGAAGATGACGTTCTTTGCAGCGGGTGCAGAAGAAATGGGGCGGACGATATTCTTGATGTGGTTGATGGGGTAGGACACACGGGTGTTCTCGGTAACGCTCTTATCAGCGAAATCGATGTGGCCCTCAGCATCCAGAGTGACGTTCTCCAGCAGAGCATTGCGCTTGATGGCGTTGTAGATATCGGGCTCGGAGTCCTTATCCAGGTTGATGACCTTTGCGTAGCAGCCGCCCTCGAAGTTGAACACGCCGTTGTCGTCCCAGCCGTGCTCGTCATCGCCGATCAGCAGACGCTTGGGATCAGTGGACAGGGTGGTCTTGCCGGTGCCGGACAGACCGAAGAAGATAGCGGTGTTCTCGCCGTTCAGGTCGGTGTTGGCAGAGCAGTGCATGGAAGCCATGCCCTTCAGCGGCAGGAAGTAGTTCATCATGGAGAACATGCCCTTCTTCATCTCGCCGCCGTACCAGGTGTTCACGATGACCTGCTCCTTGCTGGTGATGTTGAACACAACAGCAGTCTCAGAGTTCAGGCCCAGCTCCTTGTAGTTCTCAACCTTGGCCTTGGATGCGTTGTAGACAACGAAATCGGGCTCAAAGTTCTCCAGCTCCTCAGCGGTGGGCTTGATGAACATGTTGGTGACAAAGTGTGCCTGCCATGCAACTTCCATGACAAAGCGGATGGCCATGCGGGTATCCTTGTTGGCACCGCAGAATGCATCCACCACGTACAGGCGCTTGTTGGACAGCTCCTTCTGAGCGATGGCCTTCACAGCAGCCCATGCTTCCTGAGAAGCGGGGTGGTTGTCGTTCTTGTACTCGTCGGAAGTCCACCACACGGTGTCCTTGGAGTTCTCGTCCATAACGATGAACTTGTCCTTGGGAGAACGGCCGGTGTAGATGCCGGTCATAACGTTCACAGCACCCAGCTCGCTGACCTGGCCCTTTTCGTAGCCTTCCAGACCGGGCTTGGTCTCTTCCTCGAACAGCTGCTCGTAGGAGGGGTTGTACACGATCTCAGTCGTGCCGGTAATGCCATACTTGGTAAGATCCAACTTTGCCATATTCGCTATACCTCTACTTTCGTTTGATCCATACGTCCTGTATAGGGCACAGCGTTTCCCGGCGGGCCGGGCGCTGCGCAGAAGGCTTGCAGTTTGTAAATGCAAATTCTCCTGTATACCATTATACATAAAAGTATCCCGAAATCAATAAACGAATCGTGCTATTTGCAGAAAAGAAACAAATTTCATTAAGAAATTTAACTGCCTGAAACAATTTCAGGAAACAAAAGCAGGGGGCAAGACCTGAAAAATAAGGTGGAACGGCGGGAAAACAATTTTTTGATAAAATTTTGACGAGCTGGGATGCATGAAAAACCGAGCACAAAAACGGCCCTTCCCGCAAAACGGCGCGGCAGGGAAGAACGGAACAGGATCCACAGCCCGATTTGTGCAAAATTTACGAGATTTTGACGATTTTTATGACAAAGAAGCTTTGCCTGTGGTATACTGTATCTGACAAAAGGACAGCCCCGCTTTTTCTGTGTGCTACATATAAAAAGGAAAAAGATCATGAAGACCATCTACATCCTGCTCACCCGGTCGGGTACCCTGCTTTCAAACCTTGTTTACGCTGTTACCGGTGCAAATTATACCCACGCTTCGCTGGCTTTTGACGAAGACCTGAGCTGCCTGTACAGCTCTACCCGCAAAAACGGCTATACCATGTTCCCGGCAGGGCCCAGCAGGGAATACCTGAACCGGGGTGTGTTCCGTCTGCGGGAGAACGTGCCCTGCGCACTGTATGCGCTGGATGTGAGCGATGAAGCCTACACCCGTGCCCGCCGCCGTGCCGAGCACATGATGGCCCACGGCAGCCTTTACCAGTTCAACGTTATCGGTCTTGCGCTCTGCGGGATGCATATCCGCTGGAAGCGCCGCCGGCACTATTTCTGCTCCCAGTTCGTCAGCGAGGTGCTGGAAAAGAGCGGTGCCATGGAGCTGCCCAAGCACAGCACCCTGATGCACCCGAACGACTACACCCGGCTGGAAGAGCTGCGGTGCGTATACAAGGGTACACTGGCCGGCCTGCCGCAGCGCCAGCAGATGGAATTTGACCAGAACGATACGGTGATCAGCGTATATCTGGGGCTGGCGCTGGGCCTGTTCCACACCGGCGCGGCCCGAGTGTGGAAGATTTTTTGAAAAAATTGAATTTTTGTGTTGACAAAGCAGGCGTGCTATGCTAAAATAGCCAAGTCGGGAGCGAACACCCGATGCAAAATGGACGTATGGCCCGTTGGTCAAGCGGTTAAGACAGAGGCCTCTCACGCCTTTAACATCGGTTCGATTCCGGTACGGGTCACCATTTTATAGTAGTAAAACGGTCATGTGCCGTTTTATATAGATGCCTCTTTAGCTCAGTCGGTTAGAGCACCTGACTGTTAATCAGGGTGTCGCCTGTTCGAGTCAGGCAAGAGGCGCCAGCAAAGCGATGGAAGTTTTCCATCGCTTTTTTCTTTTTCTCCGGCCGCTTTTGTTGACAGAAAATGCGAGGCGGGATATACTTAAAATAATAAGCGAAACAGGAGGAAACTCCTTCCGTCATTGCCTGCGGCAATGCCACTGCTCCCCTTTTTGTCACTTGCGTGACATCTTCCCCCGGCCGGGGGAAGTCTTTCTCATTGAGGGAGGCTTTGGCAAAACCGGAAACTTTGCCGCACCGCCAAAGGCCCCATCTCCGGAGGGGGCTGGCACGGCGTAAGCCGTGACGTGGGGGAGTTTGACCCTTTAAAAAAAGGAGAACATCATAGAAAAAAATCATTCTGACCGGCGACCGTCCCACCGGCCGCCTGCATGTGGGCCACTATGTCGGTTCCCTGAAGGAGCGGGTGCGCCTGCAGAACTCCGGCGAGTACGATGAGATCTACGTTATGATCGCCGATGCACAGGCCCTGACCGATAACGCCGACAACCCGGAAAGGTGCGCCAGAACATCCTGCAGGTGGCGCTGGATTATCTGGCCTGCGGCATCGACCCCGCAAGACCCATATTTTCATCCAGTCCATGGTGCCGGAATTGACTGAGCTGAGCTTCTACTATATGAACCTCGTCACCGTGAGCCGCCTGCAGCGCAACCCCACCGTCAAGAGCGAGATCCATATGCGCAACTTTGAGACCAGCATCCCGGTGGGCTTCTTCTGCTACCCCATCAGTCAGGCTGCGGACATCACCGCCTTCCACGCCACCACCGTGCCTGCCGGTGAGGACCAGAAGCCCATGATCGAGCAGTGCTGCGAGATCGTGCGCAAATTCAACGCCGTTTACGGCGATACCCTGACCGAGCCGGAGATCGTGCTGCCCCAGAACGCCGCCTGCCTGCGCCTGCCCGGCACCGACGGCAAGGCCAAGATGAGCAAGAGCCTCGGCAACTGCATCTACCTGTCCGAGGAACCGAGGACATCAAAAAGAAGGTCATGTCCATGTACACCGACCCCAACCACCTGCGGGTGCAGGACCCCGGCAAGGTGGAGGGCAACCCGGTGTTCATTTATCTGGACGCCTTCTGCCGCCCGGAGCACTTTGCCGAGTTCTGGCCGGAATACCAGAACCTCGACGAGGTAAAGGCGCACTACCAGCGCGGCGGTCTGGGCGACGTGAAGGTGAAAAAGTTCCTGAACAGCGTCATGCAGGCCGAGCTGGGGCCCATCCGCACCCGCCGCAAGGAGTGGGAACAGCGCCTGCCCGAGGTGGTGGAGATCCTGAAAGAGGGCAGCGCCTACGCGGAAAAGACTGCCGCCGCCACGCTGGCCGAGGTGCGCAAGTCCATGCGGATCGATTACTTCGAGAACGACAACCTGTTGAAATAAAATCTATGAGAGTGTCCGGGATGCCGCAGGTGTTCCGGACACTCTTTTTATAGTTTACGAAAATTGCATAGAAAATGCGGTCAAACTGTGTTAAAATAGGGGCAACAAGTACAGAAAGCCCCCGCTCTGGGGGCGAGAGAAAAAAGGAAAATCACCATGCAAAAGACCATCTGGATCACTGGCGCAAGCTCCGGCATCGGGCAGGAGTTTGCACGCCGCTATGCAAAGCTGGGCTGCCGGCTCATCCTGACCGCCCGCCGCACCGACCGGCTGGAAGCGCTGGCCGCAAAACTGGGCACGCCCTGCCGCATCCTGCCTGCCGATCTTGCAAAGGAAGAGGACTGCCAGCGCCTTTTCAAGGAGCTGGAGGGGGAGACCATTGATATCTTTATCAACAACGCGGGCTTTGGCGTGTGCGGCAGCTATCTGGAGACCGACGACGCCCGGGAAGAGGAAATGATCCGGGTGAATGTGGAAGCCATGGCGCGGCTGTTCCGCTTTGCGGTGCGCAGGATGCACGCGGCAGGCGGCGGCACCATCCTGAACGTGGCGTCCTCGGCGGGGCTGCTGCCCGGCGGGCCCTATATGGCGGGCTACTATGCCAGCAAGGCCTATGTGGTCAGCCTGACCCGGGGCGTTGCCCGGGAGCTGCAGGAGCTGCACAGCCCGGTCTACGTGTGTGCGCTCTGCCCGGGGCCGGTGGATACCGAGTTCAACGACCGGGCGGGGGTGGTGTTTGCCCTCAAGGGCATCACGCCGGAGTTCTGCGTACAGGAAGCCATGCACGGCATGATGCACCGCAGGACCATCATTGTGCCCTCGGCCTTTATGCGGGCATGCACCACGGCGCAGAAGCTGCTGCCTGCCTCCCTGCTGATGCCCATTGTGGCACGGCAGCAGAAAAAGAAGCTGGGATGATATTCTGGATGGCTCAATATGGCTCTTGTCAACAAGCCCAAATTTTTCCGCCGAAATTGTGCGCACCGCTAATGACTGAAACCGTGTATACAAGAAAAACCCGGGCTTTTGCAGCTTTGCACGACTTTTCACGAAAAAATTTCCCGGAAAATTAAAAATACAGCAAAAATGCAGAAGAAAATGCCTTGACAGAGCCCAAAAAGAATGTTACCCTGTATACAAGAAGGATGCTAAAATTGAGAGTTCGGCTTTCTGAGCGTCCTGCAGAGCAAAAACGGGGCTTCCCCGCAAAGGAACAATTTGATTGGAGGACTCTATTATGGCACAGTGCACTCCCAAATCTTTTGATCTGACCGGCAAGGTCGCGCTGATCACCGGCGCATCTTATGGCATCGGCATGGCTATTGCAAAGGCAATGGCAGCCAATGGCGCTACCATCGTGTTCAACGACATCAAGCAGGAGCTGGTGGATAAGGGCATCGCTGCTTACACAGAAGCAGGCATCAAGGCTCACGGCTACGTCTGCGACGTGACCGATGAGGATGCCGTCAACGCCATGGTGGCAAAGATCACCGAGGAAGTCGGCCACATCAACATTCTGGTCAACAACGCCGGTATCATCAAGCGCATCCCCATGACCGAGATGAGCGCCGCTCAGTTCCGTCAGGTCATCGATGTTGACTTGAACGCTCCCTTCATCGTGGCCAAGGCCATCATCCCCGATATGATCGCACAGGGCGGCGGCAAGATCATCAACATCTGCTCCATGATGAGCGAGCTGGGTCGCGAGACCGTTTCCGCTTATGCCGCAGCCAAGGGCGGCCTGAAGATGCTCACCAAGAACATCGCTTCTGAATACGGCCAGTACAACATCCAGTGCAACGGCATTGGACCCGGCTACATCGCTACCCCGCAGACCGCACCTCTGCGCGAGATCCAGCCCGACGGCAGCCGTCATCCCTTCGACCAGTTCATCGTTGCCAAGACCCCCGCAGGCCGCTGGGGCGAGGCAGAGGATCTGGGCGGACCTGCTGTCTTCCTGGCATCCGAGGCTTCTGACTTTGTCAATGGCCTGATCCTGTACGTCGATGGCGGCATTCTGGCTTACATCGGCAAGCAGCCCCAGTAATGGCTGAGGATATCCCAAAGGACTGAGCACGGCGGCAGCCGGGCAGGCTTTGCCTGCTGGCTGCCGCTTTTTGTGTTTGTATGGGAAAGGATGTTGTGTTATAATGGAAAAACAGCATAAAGACGCAGTATGGGTGCCCCATGCCGAGATCGAGCCGGAGGTGTGCGGCAAGGGCGTAAAGCGCCGCATTCTGGCCTACAGCAAGGATGCCATGTGCGTGGAAAATACCTTTGAGACCGGCGGTGTGGGTGCCATGCACTGCCACCCGCACACGCAGGTCACCTACATCGTCTCCGGCCGCTACCGCTTTACCATCGGCGACGAGACCCGCGAGGTGGGCCCCGGCGACACCCTGCTCAAGCAGGACGGCGTGATGCACGGCTGCGTCTGTCTGGAAGGCGGCGTGATGCTGGACTTCTTTACCCCCATGCGCGAGGACTTTGTATAACACCTGCACCTGCAGGAGAAGATCATAAAAGGAGAAGAAACTACTATGAAGATTGCACTCATCAACGAGAACAGTCAGGCCGCCAAGAATGGCATCATTGAAGCTGCCCTGAAAAAGGTGGTGGAACCCATGGGCCACGAGGTGGTCAACTACGGCATGTACGCTGCCGACGATGCTGCCCAGCTGACCTATGTGCAGTGCGGCATTCTGGCTGCCATCCTGCTGAACAGCGGCGCAGCCGATTACGTCATCACCGGCTGCGGCACCGGCGAGGGTGCCATGCTGGCACTGAACAGCTTCCCCGGCGTGATCTGCGGCCATGTGGAGGACCCTGTGGATGCCTACACCTTTGCCCACGTGAACGACGGCAACGCCGTTGCCATGCCGTTTGCCAAGGGCTTCGGCTGGGGCGGTGAGCTGAACCTTGAGTACTGCTTCGAGAAACTGTTCGGCTTCGGCCACGGTCAGGGCTACCCCAAGGAGCGCGTGGAGCCTGAGCAGCGCAACAAGAAGATCCTGGACGGCGTGCGTGCCGCTACCTTCAAGCCGCTGATCGAGTGCCTGAAGAGCATCGATCAGGACCTGCTGAAGGGCGCTGTGGCCGGTGCAAAGTTCAGCGAGCTGTTCTTCGCCTCCTGCAAGGACGAGGAGCTGGCAGCATACGTCAAGACGCTGCTGTAAGAGGATGCTGCTATGGGCTGGCTTTATCATCTGAACGCAGGCATTACCCATGGACTGGAAGGCTTTCTGGAGACCGCAGTGCCCATGATCGCGGGCCTTGCCGAAGTGATCGGTCTGTTCATCATCGTCACCAGTCTTATCAAGGCCACCTACCACTATGTGCGGGCGACCTTCTTCCATGACCACCATGATTTCCACCACGAGATGAGCAGCGGCCTGACCACGGCGCTGGAATTCCTGATGTCGGCGGAGATCGCAAAGACCTTCCTTTTGCAGAATCTGGAGTCGGTGGTGCCGCTGGCTGCCACCTTTGCGCTGCGCGCCATGATGAGCCTGATGCTGCACTGGGAAATGCAGGGCGGACATCGCTCCGGCCGCAAAAAAGCAGAAAACGACACAGAAACGGAAAAGAATGACTAGTGCGCAGCTGAAAACAGAGTTTTGCCAAACTTTTGCCGTGATAACTTTCTTTGCGTTGTGAAAAACGTAAAACCTTGACATGAGCCCTTGACACTTTTGCACAAAGGGACTATACTCTTGCCATCGAAAGCAAAGGCGCTGACGGAAGAGATTCCGCCAGCGCCTTTTGTGTTTTCGGGGATATTGCCGCTCGGGGGAGGATAGAGGGTCTCCTGAGTGCAAATGAAGCGTTCCTGCGTGCGATCGGCACGGGGAACACCGCACACGCCAAAAGGTTCTGGTGGCCTTGCGGCATCACATTCGTGGGAGGTATGGAAAGTTATGTTCAGCTCCGTCAACACCTGTTGGACGCTCGTGGGAGCGTTCCTCGTCTACTTCATGCAGGCGGGCTTCGCCTTGTGCGAAGCCGGTTTCACCCGTGCCAAGAACACCGGTAATATTCTGATGAAGAATATGATGGACTTCTGCATCGGCACCCCGTGCTACTGGATCATCGGCTTTGGCCTGATGTTCGGCGGCACCGGCGCACTGATCGGCGGCTTCGACCCGTTCATTCAGGGCGATTACAGCCATCTGGGTCTGGATATCCCGCTGTGGGTCTACATCGTGTTCCAGACCGTGTTCTGCGCAACGGCCGCCACCATCGTTTCCGGCTCCATGGCCGAGCGCACCAACTTCAAGGCTTACTGCGTTTATTCTGCTGCGATCTCGCTGGTGGTCTACCCCATCTGCGGCCACTGGATGTGGGGCGGCGGCTGGCTGCAGAGCATGGGCTTCCATGATTTTGCAGGCTCTGCAGCAGTCCACAATGTGGGCGGTGTCATCGCTCTGCTGGGCGCATGGATGCTGGGTCCCCGCATCGGCAAGTACGACAAGAACGGCAAGCCTCACGCCATTCCCGGCCACAACCTGACCGCCGGTGCTCTGGGCGTGTTCATCCTGTGGTTCTGCTGGTTCGGCTTCAACGGCGGCTCCTCTCTGAGCCTTGCCACCGACGAGGCCATGACCATGACCGGTCTGGTCTGCTTCAACACCAACCTTGCCGCAGCCGTTGCCACCTGTGTGACTATGATCTTCACCTGGCTGCGCTACGGAAAGCCCGATGTCTCCATGACCCTGAACGGTTCTCTGGCCGGTCTGGTGGCGATCACTGCAGGCTGCGATACCGTTTCTCCCTTCGGCGCATTCTTCATCGGCTTTGTGGCCGGCTTGCTCGTTGTTCTGAGCGTTGAGTTCTTCGATAACATCGCCAAGGTGGATGACCCTGTTGGTGCAGTTTCCGTCCACTTTGCAAACGGCGTGTGGGGCACCATTGCGGTGGGCCTGTTCTCCACCGGTGCCAACACCGAGCACGCAGGTCTCTTCTACGGCGGCGGTCTGGCACAGCTGGGCACCCAGCTGCTGGGCCTCGTTACCGTTGACATCTACGTTGTCGTTGTGATGTTCATTATCTTCAAGCTCATCGATAAGTTCATCGGCCTGCGCGTTCCCGCAGAGGTGGAGATCGACGGTCTGGATATCCACGAGCATGGTCTGGCATCCGCTTACGCTGGTTTCTCCATCTCCGATGCAAACTCTGCTGCCATGGTGCCCAACGAGAACACCGACCTCGGCGAGGACGATGTGACCAAGGCCACCGACAAGCAGATCAGCGCTGCCGTTCCTGTGGTGCGCGAGCCTTCGCCCGTGATTCACGATGGCGTGTACGACACCGGTATGCACAAGGTGTCCATCATTGCAAAGCTTTCCAAGTTCGATCAGCTCAAGACTGCCCTCAACGATCTGGGCGTTACCGGCATGACCGTCACGCAGGTGATGGGCTGCGGCATCCAGAAGGGCACTTCCGAAAAGTACCGCGGCGTGCCTGTGGATACCACCCTGCT
>ENA-OQJC01000048-OQJC01000048.1-human-gut-metagenome-genome-assembly--contig:-NODE-48-length-30460-cov-3.059902_pt1 | contig 30460 bp, 31 predicted proteins | sample MGYA00242600_ERZ504766 | MGnify/ENA primary metagenome ERZ504766 (study PRJEB26092, sample SAMD00036364) | human gut metagenome | host: Homo sapiens | study: EMG produced TPA metagenomics assembly of...
GCGAAGGGATGCTGACCATCAATAAGGGAGCTAAAACATATGAGCCATCAGTTGGAAACAATTATTGGTTATAAGTTCAAAAACCCGGAGCTGCTGGAGATTGCGCTCACCCATACCAGCTATGCCAACGAGAGCCGCACCCCGGTCAAGCACAACGAGCGGCTGGAATTTCTGGGCGACAGCGTGCTGCAGATCGTCTCGGCAGACTATCTGTTCCACGCCTATGCCGACCGGCCGGAGGGCGATTTGACCCGCATCCGCGCCAGCCTTGTCAGCGAGGGTGCACTGTTCCAGTTCGCGCAGGAGATCGATCTGGGCGAGTACCTGCGCCTTGGCCGCGGCGAGGAGCGCTGCGGCGGACGCACCCGCCCCAGCGTGGTGTCCGATGCGTTTGAAGCGCTGATCGCGGCTTTGTATCTGGATGGCGGCATGGATGTGGCCCGCAGCTTCATCCTGCCCTTTATCACCGAGGGCAAGCACGCCGAGGCCGACTACAAGACCCGCCTGCAGGAGATCGTGCAGCAGAACCCGGAAGAGCGGTTGAGCTATGTAGTAGAAAGCGAGTCCGGCCCGGATCACGACAAGCATTTCGTGGTGGCGGTGCGGTTCAACTCTGACCGCGTGGCCCGTGGCGAAGGCCGCAGCAAAAAGGCCGCTGAGCAGTGTGCCGCCAAAGAAGCGCTCAAGCTGCTGGGTGTGATAAAGGAAAAGTAAATGGTATTCAAGGAACTGGAGATCCAGGGCTTCAAGAGCTTTCCCGATAAAGTCAAAATTCGGTTCGACGCAGGCGTTACTGGCGTGGTAGGTCCCAACGGCTCCGGCAAATCCAACCTTTCGGACGCAGTGCGCTGGGTGCTGGGCGAGACCAGCTCCCGCCAGCTGCGCGCGGCAGGCAAGATGGAGGACGTGATCTTCGGCGGCACCCGGCGGCGCGGAGCCATGGGCTTTGCGCAGGTGCGGCTGACGCTGGATAACGCAGACCACACCTTTGATGTGGATGCGGACGAAGTGACCATTGGCCGCAAATATTACCGCTCCGGTGAGAGCGAGTATACCATCAACGGGCAGGTGTGCCGGTTGAAGGATGTGTACGAACTTTTGCTGGATACCGGCATTGGCCGCGATGGCTACTCGGTGATCGGGCAGGGCCGCATTGCGGAGATCGTGGCCGCAAAAAGCAGTGAGCGCCGCGAGATCTTTGAGGAAGCCTGCGGCATTGCCAAGTACCGCTACCGCAAGACCGAGGCGGAACGCCGCCTTGCTGCGGCGGGCGAAAACCTTGAACGCCTACGGGACATCCTTGGCGAGCTGGAAAGCCGGGTAGGCCCGCTGGAAAAAGAGAGCGCCAAGGCAGAAAAGTTCCTCGAGCTGGCCGCACAGCGCAAAACGCTGGAAGTGACCCTGTGGACCGACGGTGTGCACCGCGCGCGCGAAGCCGTGCGCCAGCAGGTGCGGGACTACGAGACAGCACAGGCCGACTACGAGCGCTTTGACCGGGAGACGAAAGCCGCCGAGCAGGAGGCTGAGGAGATCCGGATGCAGGCACAGCAGCTTACGGTTGCTGTTGAGCGCCTGAATGGGGATATCCGCAGCATCACCGAGCAGATCAGCGGGTCGGAGAGCCGTATCGCTGTGCTGGAAAACGACATCCTCCGCAACGAGGAGAGCGCCGCATCCCTGCAGGAAGAGATCAGCGCCGGGGAACAGGACAGCACCGAGGCACAGGCCGCCTTGCAGCGTCACCGGGCCGTGGCAAAGACCATGGAAGCGGAGGGCGAAAAGCTGGCGGCAGAGATCGAAGCACTGAACGCGGAGATCGCACGCCTGACCGATGCCAGCAGTGCCAGCGGTGCCCGCAAGGATACCCTGAAAGCAGAACTTGCCGGCCTGACAGCCCGGCGCACCGAAGCGCAGGTGGCGCAGGCCGCTGCCGAAGCTGCCGGGGAAACAGCCCGCCAGCGCCTGCCTGCCCTTGAGCAGAGCGTGCAGGAAAGCACCGCCCAGCGGGACGAAGCAAAGCAGGATCTGGACGACACCATCAAGTATCGCCGGATGCTGGAAGAAAACGAGAAGCAGCTGGCAAATGTCCGTTCCGGCGTGGAACTCAAGCTGAAAGGCCGCAAGGCTGCGCTGGACGATGCCGACGCAGCAGAGCAGTGCCTTGGCCGTGAGCTGGATGCGGCCCGCCAGCGCCTTTCCGTGCTGCGGGAACTGGAAAAAAACAATGGACGGCTACCAGAACTCGGTCAAGGCCGTCATGCGTGCTGCCGGTGCACGCCGCCTGCGGGGCATCATCGGGCCGGTGTCCGCCATCTTAAAGGTGGAGCCGGGCTGTGAAGTGGCTGTGGAAACGGCTCTGGGCGGTGCGCTGCAGAACATCGTGGTAGAGAACGAAGCCGCTGCCAAAGCGGCCATTGCCCTGCTGCGCAATGACAATGCAGGCCGCGCCACCTTCCTGCCGCTGGATACCGTCCAGCCCGGCGTGTTCCGTGGCCGACTCTCCGGTACGGCACGGCTTGCCTCCAGTCTGGTGCAGGCCGACCGTCGGTATGACAACATCGTATCGAACCTGCTGGGCCGCATCATCGTGGTGGACGACATCAACGAAGCTTCTCGCGTGGCGCGGGACAACGGCTTTCGCAGCAAGGTCGTGACCATGGATGGTCAGGTGATCAATGCAGGCGGCAGCTTTACCGGCGGCAGCGTCCAGCGCAGCGCAGGCCTGTTCACCCGCAAGCAGGAGATGGAAGAGCTGCGGGTGAAAGCGGCCAAGTTACAAAAAGACTGCCTTGCTGCACAGGAAAAGACCGACCGCTGCAAAGAGCAGGTAGATGCCCTTCAGGCAGAGCTGACCGCCACGGCCAGTGAACAGATCACCGCCGCCAACGACAAAGTGCGTGCCGAGGCAGAGCAGAAGCGGCTGGAAGCTGCTGCCGCCCAGCTGGAAACGGCCCGCAGCAACGGCCAGCAGCAGATCGATGCTTTGCAGGCGGCCTTGACAGAGAGCCGTGGCAAAGCAGAGGAAGCTGCCAGCCTGCAGGCCCGGCTGACGGCAAAGATCGACCTGCTGACGGCGGAGATGAACCGAATTGCCGAAGGTGACGACAACTTTGTGGCCCAGCAGACCGAACTGAGCCAAAAGCTCAGCGCAAAGCGGCTGGAACAGGTGACCCGCCAGAAGGATGCAGAACTGGCCTACAGCCAGATCGCAGCGCTGCAACAGCGGGCACAGGATGCCGCTGCCCGCCGCGCCACGCTGGAAGAAAGCCTTGCGGCACTGGCACAGCGCAGCGAGAGCTGCCGGGCAGAAATTGCAGCCATCCGGCAGGCAAAGTCCGACAGCCAGACCGAGATCGCCCAAAAAGAAAAGGCCATCCGGGAAGCCACGGAACAGCGGCTGGAACGCCAGCAGGCTGAAACAGCGGCACTGAGCCGGGCGCGCACTTCCTCCGACAGCCGCGAGGAAATGGGGCGCGAGATGGCCCGCCTTGCAGAGCGCAAGGCCGCTGCCGAGACCGAGTACGACCAGACCGTGGCAAAGCTGTGGGATGAATACCAGCTCTCGGTCAGTCAGGCAGAGAACCTTTGCGTGGAGTTTGAAAGCCTGACGGCCCTGCGCGCACAGGTGGCCGACCTGCGCGGCAAAATTCGCGCCCTTGGCAGCGTGAATGTGAGCGCCATCGAGGAATACAAGGAGGTCAAGGCCCGCTACGATGCCCTGATGCATCAGGTGACCGATGTGGAGGAAAGCCGCAATGAGCTGACCCGCATGATCTCCAAGCTTTCGACACAGATGCGGGAAATCTTCTCCGACAGCTTCCGTGCCATCAACGAAAACTTTGGCCGCGTATTTACCGAGCTGTTCGGCGGCGGCGAAGCCAGCCTTGTGCTGGAGGATGAAAGCGATGTGCTGTCCTGCGGCATCGGCATCCGGGTGGCACCGCCGGGCAAGGTGATCAAAAATCTGGAAGCGCTTTCCGGCGGCGAGCAGGCGCTGGTGGCCATCAGCATCTACTTTGCCATTCTGGCGGTCAACCCGGCCCCGTTCTGTATTCTGGACGAGATCGAAGCCGCTCTGGACGATGCCAATGTGGTGCGTTTTGCCCAGTACTTACGCCGGGTGAGCGACAAGACCCAGTTCATCGTCATCACCCACCGCCGCGGCACAATGGAAGCCGCGAATGTGCTTTACGGCGTTACCATGCAGGAGGACGGCGTGTCCAAGCTGCTCAAGCTTGATCTGGAACAGGTTGACGCAACGCTGGTTTCCTGATATATATTAAAGAAAAAGATAGGAGGACACCATGGGGTTCTTCGGATTTGGCAAGAAAAACAAAGAAAAAGAACAGGAAAAAATGAAAACGGGTCTGGAAAAGACCCGCACCGGTTTCTGGGGCAATATCCTCAACACCCTCACCGGCAGCGTCATCGACGATGATATGTACGATGATCTGGAAGAGCAGCTCATCCTTGCAGATGTGGGCGGCGAGGTGGCCGTGCGTCTGGTGGATAAGCTGCGCGACCGTGTGCACGAAAAGGGCCTGAAGACCGGCGAAGAGGCGGCGGATGCCCTGCGCGACATCATTGCCGAGGAAATGACACCGGATGCCGAGATGGATCTTTCCGGCAAGCCGGCCGTCATTCTGGTCATTGGCGTGAACGGCGTGGGCAAGACCACCAGCATTGCCAAGCTGGCCGATCACTACACCCGCGAGGGCAAAAAGGTGATGCTGGCCGCAGGCGATACTTTCCGTGCCGCAGCCAGCGAACAGCTGGAGATCTGGGCCGACCGCGCCGGTGTGCCCATTGTGAGCGCAGGCGAGGGCGCAGACCCGGCGGCTGTCATTTTCGACACCGTAAAGTCTGCCACCGCACGCGGTTATGACATGGTCATTGCCGACACCGCAGGCCGTCTGCACAACAAGGCAAACCTGATGGCAGAGCTTTCCAAGATCAGCCGCAGCGTCAAGAAGGCCAGCCCGGAAGCCAGCCTTGAAACGCTGCTGGTGCTGGATGCCATCACCGGTCAGAACGCCATCAGTCAGGCCAAGGAATTCTGCAAGGCTGCAGATGCTACAGGCATCATCCTGACCAAGCTGGACGGCACCGCAAGGGCGCTGCGTGGTGCGGTCAAGCAGCGTCTGGGCCTGCCGGTGCGCTTCATCGGAGTGGGCGAGGGCATCGACGACCTGCTGCCCTTTACCCCGGAGGGCTTTGTGGAAGAGCTGCTCCCGCGCCAGTGGAAGCACTAAGGAGGATCGCAGCATGAAAATTTGTGCAGCTACCGGCAACGCCGGAAAGCTCCGCGAACTGCGCCGCATTCTGGAAGCGCAGGGCCACGAGGTGGTCAGCCAGAAGCAGCTGGGCATCACCATCGAGCCGGAGGAGACCGGCACCACCTTTGCCGAGAACGCCCTCATCAAGGCTGAAACCATCTGCAAGGCATGCGGTCTTCCCACCATCGCCGATGACTCCGGCCTGTGCGTGGATGCGCTGGGCGGTGCGCCCGGCGTCTACAGTGCCCGCTACTGCGGCCGCCACGGCGACGACGAAGCCAACAACGACAAGCTTCTGGATGTCATGCAGGCTGTGCCTGCCGGGCAGCGGGGTGCAAAGTTCGTGTCCGCGGTGTGCTTCATCCTGCCGGATGGGCGGCATCTGACCTGCATGGGCGAGTGCCCGGGCAGCATCGCCTTTGAACGGCTGTGCGGGGACTACGGCTTTGGCTACGACCCGCTGTTCATCCCCGCCGACTGCGGCGTGGGAAAGCACGATAAGCGCCCCAACACCGAGGGCCGCAGCTACGCCCAGCTGACCCCGGATGAAAAGGACGCCATCAGCCACCGCGGCAATGCGCTGGCGGTGCTGGAACAACAGCTGCCGGGATTTCTGGCAGAATGAACTCCCCCAGTCTGCTTCGCAGACAGATTCCCCTTTTTGTCACCTACGGTGACATCTTCCCCCGGCCGGGGGAAGTCGTCCTCGGAGATGGGGCCTTTGGCAGTCCGGCAAGCGTTTCGTTTCTGCCAAAGGCTCCCTCTTTGAGGGAGCTGGCAAAGCCGCAAGGCTTTGACTGAAGGAGTTTCTCACCACAAGCGGAGACAATTCTAAATCGTTTCTTTATCGAAATATCAACCTCAAAATAAAGGAGAAAAACTATGCTGACAAGCAAACAGCGCGCCATTCTGCGCGGCAAGGCAAACACCATGGACCCCGTTTTCATCGTGGGTAAGGGCGAGATCGACGAGACCATGATCCAGGGCGTGAAGGACTGTCTGGATGCCCGTGAGCTCATCAAGCTCAAGGTGCTGGAAAACAGCATGTACAATGCCCGTGAAGCTTCGGTCAAGCTGGCTGAGGCCACCGGTGCCGACTGCGTACAGGTGATCGGCTCCAAGTTCGTGCTGTATCTGCAGAAGAAAAAGGACAGCGCTTACGCCGACCTGCTGAAGTAAAAAATGAAAGTTCTTCTCTACGGCGGTACATTTGACCCGCCCCATAACGGCCACCTGAACAATCTGCGCGCTGCCGCTGCCCGCGTGCAGCCGGATAAGGTGGTGGTGATGCCTGCCGGGCTTTCGCCCTTCAAGCAGAAGACCTCTGCGCCGGGCGCACTGCGGCTGGAAATGTGCAGCTGCTTCCATGCACTGGAAGAGGATGCGGACACCATCCCGCAGCTGGAGGTCAGCGGCTGGGAGATCGAGCAGGCCGCTGCCGGAAACCGCAACTATACGGTGCTCACGGTGGAAAAACTGGCTCGGGAAAATCCCGGGGCACAGCTGTACCTTGCCATTGGCAGCGATATGCTGCTGAGCTTTGACGGCTGGCACCGCTGGCAGGATATCCTGCGCCTTGCCCATCTGGTGGTCACCAGCCGCCATCTGGGCGACGACCCCGAGCTGCACGCAAAGGCTCTCCGGCTGGACCCCACCGGGGCACGCATCCTGTTTGCACCGGTACAGGCGCTGCCCATGGCCAGCAGCGACATCCGCACCCGTCTGACTGCAGGCGAAGGGTGTGAAGCTGAGCTGCCGGAGGCGGTGCGGGCGGTCATCCGCCGGGAGAAACTCTACAAAAAGGAAGTATCAGCCAATGAACCTCAAACAGGCAAAGGAGCTTGTGCGCGGCCGCTTGAGCGATAAGCGCTATGAGCATACCTTGAATGTAAAAAAAATGGCCGTCAAGCTGGCAAAGATCTACGGTGAGGATGAGGAGCGCGCCGCGCTGGCAGCCCTGCTGCACGACTCCGCCAAGGAAATCAGCAAGGATGAGATGCGCGAGATTCTGCGCGCTTACCCCCAGTATGCCGAGGGCGGCGAAGAGCGCCCGGCCCCGGTGTGGCACGGCGTGTGCGCCGCCATTCTGGCCCGCACCCAGTGGGGTGTGACCGACGAAGCGGTGCTTAGCGCTATTGCCTGCCACACGGCGGGCAAACCCGGCATGACCCGGCTTGACAAAATTTTGTATCTGGCCGATATGACCAGCGCGGAGCGGGATTGGCCCGGCGTGGAAAAGCTGCGCAAGCTGGAAAAAAAGAATCTGGATGCCGCTATGCTGGCCGCGCTGAAGCAGACCAACGATTTTGTGCTCTCGCAGGGCAAGCCCCTTGACCCGATGTCCAAGGCTGCCTATGAGGATATCCTTGCCCGCAGCGGGAAGAATGAACGGTGAGAGCACAGCTGCTCTGAAACAAGCGGAAACAGAAAACGGATTGCAGATTTCGTCGGATAATGCTATACTTAAGAGCATGACAGGTCTGCAGGAACTATTTTTTTGCAGGACCGACGAAAATCTGGAGGATAACAAAAAAGCATGAGCCAGACGCCACGCCATATCAATACTTCGCGTTCTCTGAACCGGCCGGATCCGGCAGCAGCCGCACCGCGCCACGCTGCATCCAGCACGGATGCAAAGCAGAGCGCAGGCGGTGCACACAATGAGCCGCCGCGCCGCCCGGCACAGGGAGCAGGGCAGAAGCCGCCGCGCCGCCGCAAAAGAAAAGAAAATGCCCCTCTGGCTGCCTTTTGCAGTGGTCATGGCCATCATCGCGGTGATCTCCGGTGTGGTGGTGTACGGAGTCAGCCTTGTAAACAAGGTGGAGGACAGCATCCGCCCGGACGACAGCACCCCTACCATTGAGGAAGAGGTCAAGACAGCCGAGGAATACAAGGGCGATGTGGTGAACATTCTGGTCTGCGGCATCGACTATGAAGAGGGCCGCAATTATTCCAACGACCCCACTTCCAACGACGGCATGACCGACATGATCCTGTACGTGCAGTTCGACATCAAGAACGGTGCACTGCGGATGCTGCAGATCCCCCGCAACAGCCTTGTCACCACCAAGACAAAAAGATCACCCTTTCCAATGGAAAGACCTACGCCGCCACGAATTATCAGATCAACTCGGTGGCAATCTCCAACGGCGGCAGCATCGCCGCTCTGGCCGATGTCATCTACGATCAGTTCCGACTGCCCATCGATTACTATGTGACGGTGGATATGCAGGCACTGGTGGATATGGTGGATAACTTTGGCGGCATTGAGGTGTATATCCCTCATGATATGTCCTACGGCGGCAGCAAGCTGCTCAAGGGCTACCGCAATCTGAACGGTGCATCGGCAGAGTTCTTTGTGCGCTGCCGCCACGGCGACGGCTACGCCAATTCCGATATCGACCGCCTGAACATGCAGCGCTATTTCTATGCCGGCCTGTTCAAGCGTGCCCGCGCCATGGGCGTTACCGATATCCTGAACCAGCTGCCGCTGGTGTTCAAGAACTATATCAAGACGGATATGGACATTTCCACCATTGCAAAGCTGGTGGTGTCTTTCCTCAAGCTCGACAGCTCCAACATCATTCTGGCGCAGACGCCGGTATTCATGGGCGTGCCCAACGTGGGCAAGACCGACACCTTTGCCGGTTACTCCTGCGTGGTGCCGGATGCGGGTTCCATTGCAAACCTGCTCAACCAGTATTTCTGCACCTACACCGGCCCCATTGATGTGAGCGAAATGAACCTTGTCACCGACGAGTGGCCCCACGGCAGTGCATCCACCGATGCCAACGTGCAGTATATGGGCCGCATCGATAAGGAGTCGGACGATGCCATCCTGAGCGGCGATACAGACCTTGATGGCGCTGTTACCACCGACGGTCAGGCCGCAGGCTCCGCAAACTGAAACTGACAGAAGGAAAAACATATGGAGAACTTCAACGACAGCAAGGCGCTTGCCATTGAGATCGCAAAGATCCTGGATAAGAAAAAGGCCCACGATGTGCGCGTGCTCAAGGTGGAAAGCCTGACCGTGCTCACCGATTACTTTGTCATTGCCTCCGGCACTTCCACCACGCAGGTGGCGTCTCTGGCCGACGAGGTGGAGTACGAGCTTTCCCAGAAGGGTCTGGAGCCCTACAGCACGGAGGGCTACGACTCCAAGAACTGGGTGCTGCTGGATTATTCCAACGTCATCGTGCACGTATTCGTGCCCAACACCCGCACCTATTACGATCTGGAGCACCTGTGGGCAGATGGTGAGCCCATTGATATCTCCGAGTACCTCACCCCCGACAGCACCCTTGAATGATTCAGGCAAACAGCTGTCTACCTGAAAAAAGAACCCTCTCAGTCAGGGCGTCCGCCCTGACAGCTCCCCCGAAAGGGGGAGCTTGCGCAAAAGAGGGAAGGCTGCGGTCTGCACAAAACCTCTCCCCTTCGGGAGAGGTGGCATCGCGCAGCGATGACGGAGAGGGTTTTCTGGCAAAGGCAGATAGCTTGAAAGCATACGCCCCCAAGCAACGGTATTTTGGATAAAGTCTGGAGCTGATTAACAACATGAAGTACGATTACAAGGCAGTTGAAGCCAAGTGGCAGAAGGTGTGGGAGGACGAAAAGACCTTCCATGTCGAGATCGACCACAAAAAACCCAAGTTCTATGCACTGGTCGAGTTCCCGTATCCGTCGGGTGCCGGCCTGCATGTAGGCCATCCCCGCAGCTACACCGCGCTGGATGTGGTCAGCCGCAAGCGCCGTCAGAACGGCTACAATGTGCTGTATCCCATGGGCTGGGACGCTTTTGGCCTGCCCACTGAGAACTTTGCCATGAAGAACCACATCCACCCGGCCATTGTCACCAAGAACAATGTGGACCACTTCCGCAGCCAGCTGAAGGCTTTGGGCTTCTCCTTTGACTGGGACCGTGAGATCAATACCACCGACCCCGAGTACTACAAGTGGACCCAGTGGATCTTCCTGCAGCTGTATAAGCATGGGCTGGCTTACAAGAAGGAAATGAACGTTAACTGGTGCACCGGCTGCAAGTGCGTGCTGGCCAACGAGGAAGTTGTCAACGGCGTGTGCGAGCGCTGCGGCAGCGAGGTCGTTCACCGCGTCAAGAGCCAGTGGATGCTCAAGATCACCGCTTATGCCGATAAGCTGATCGATGGTCTGGACGGTCTGGATTACATTGAGCGCGTTGCCACCCAGCAGAAGAACTGGATCGGCCGCAGCCACGGCGCAGAGGTCAACTTCGGCACCACCGCAGGCGATACCCTGACCGTGTACACCACCCGCTGTGACACCCTGTTTGGTGCCACCTACATGGTCGTTTCTCCGGAGCACGCTATGGTCAAGGAGTGGCTGGACAAGGGCATCCTCAAGAATGCCGATGCCGTCAAGGCCTATCAGGCCGAGGCAGCCCGCAAAAGCGACTTTGAGCGCAGCGAGCTGAACAAGGAAAAGACCGGTGTCAAGCTGGAAGGTGTCATGGGCATCAACCCGGTCAACGATACCGAGATCCCCATCTTTATCTCGGACTACGTTCTGTCCACCTACGGCACCGGTGCCATCATGGCTGTGCCCGCCCACGATACCCGCGACTGGGAGTTTGCCAAGAAGTTCGGCCTGCCCATCATCGAGGTGGTCAAGGGCAATACCCCGTCCAATCTGGACGAAGCCGCCTTCACCGATGTGGCCACCGGCACGCTGGTCAACTCCGGCTTCCTGAACGGCCTGTCCGTCACCGATGCAAAGAAAAAGATGATCGACTGGCTGGAGGCAAACGGCAAGGGCTGCGATAAGGTCAACTACAAGCTGCGCGACTGGGTGTTCAGCCGTCAGCGTTACTGGGGTGAGCCCATCCCCATGGTCAAGTGTGAAAAGTGCGGCTGGCAGCCCCTGCCCGAGAGCAGCCTGCCCCTGACCCTGCCGGACATCACCGATTTTGAGCCGGGTCCGGACGGAGAATCTCCGCTGGCCCGCCACAAGGACTGGGTCAAGACGACCTGCCCCTGCTGCGGCGGCCCCGCTACCCGCGAGACTGACACCATGCCCCAGTGGGCCGGTTCTTCCTGGTACTTCCTGCGCTACATGGACCCCCACTGCAAGGATGCCATTGCTTCCAAGGAAGCTCTGGAATACTGGTCTCCGGTGGACTGGTACAACGGCGGCATGGAGCACACCACCCTGCATCTGCTGTACAGCCGTTTCTGGCATAAGTTCCTGTATGATATCGGCGCTGTGCCTTCTCCGGAACCCTACCAGAAGCGCACCGCTCACGGCATGATCCTGGGCCTGAACCCCCACAGCTTTGTCAACCTGCCCGCTGAGGAGCAGGAAAAGCTGCTGAAGGAGTACGGCAGCCAGAAGGCCGCTGAAAAGGCTCTGGAAGAAAAGTACGGCGAAATGTCACGCCACCCCATCGTGAAGATGTCCAAGTCTCTGGGCAACGTCATCAACCCGGACGAGGTGGTGGACCAGTACGGTGCTGACACCATGCGTCTGTACGAGATGTTCATGGGCGACTTTGAGCAGGCTGCACCGTGGCAGACCTCTGCCATTGCAGGCTGCAACCGCTTCCTGGACCGCGTGTGGACGCTGAGCGACAAGCTGGTGGAGGGCGAGGGCTATCGCCCGCAGGTCGAGACCCTGATGCACCAGACCATCAAGAAGGTGGGCGCTGACATCGAGACCCTGAAGATGAACACCGCCATTGCCCAGCTCATGACGCTGGTGAACGCCCTGTACGACAACGGCGGCGCGACCAAGGCCGAGCTGGAGACCGTTGTTCAGCTGCTGAACCCGTTTGCTCCCCACATGACCGAAGAGCTGTGGGAGAAGCTGGGCCACAGCCACGACGAGCAGCTGGCTTACTACCCCTGGCCCAAGTACGAAGAGGCCAAGTGCGTGGAAAGCACAGTGGAGATCGCTGTGCAGGTGAACGGCAAGGTGAAGGCCCGCCTGAAGGTGGCTGCCGACATTGACGCTGCTGCCGCCATTGCTGCCGCCAAGGCTGACCCCGCTGTTGCTGCCGCTCTGGAAGGCAAGCAGCTGGTCAAGGAGATCTACGTCAAGGGCCGTCTGGTCAATCTGGCTGTCAAGGGCTAAACCAACCGATACCCTGCCGAAAGGCTGGATATACAACTACCCGCAGAGGCGGACTGGCGCATAAAACACCCGGGAACGTTTATTCAAAATCTTTTCAAAGATTTTGCGCAAAAAACTTTCAAAAAAAGGTTGACGAACCGGAGAAAATGCGCTATACTGTCTACTGTTAGTTACCATGTAACAACGAAATTCCTGCCTCACGGTCCAAGGGAGGGAATAAGATGTCGGAAATTCGTGTTAAAGAGGGCGAGTCGCTGGAAAGCGCACTGCGTCGCTTCAAGCGCAGCACCGCTCGCAGCGGTGTGCTCGCAGAGGTCCGTAAGCGCGAGGCTTACGAGAAGCCGTCTGTCAAGCGCAAGAAGAAGTCCGAAGCAGCCCGCAAGCGCAAGTTCAAGTAATTGATCACTTGAAGTCGCTGTTGCTTTAGATTTCATACGCGTTGCTAACGCCGATGTAGGGGAGCCTGTATTGCAGGCTCCCCTATTTTCATTGCAGGGAGAAATACTATGCTCATCACCCCCGAATACGTTTTCAAGGATGTCACCCACATCACGCCGGAATGGCTGGCGGCAAAAGGCATCGCTGCGCTGGTGCTGGATATCGATAACACCCTCACCGCCGACCGCAGTCAGGAGCTGCCGGAAGATGTGGCCGTGTGGCTGGACACTATGCGCAGGGCGGGTGTCAGGCTCACCATCGTGTCCAACGGTGCGGAAAAGCGGGTGCGGCCCTTTGCCCAGAAGCTGGGCCTTGCGTACCTGTACCGCTCCGCAAAGCCGCTGCCCTTTGCTCTGATGGCGGCGCAGCACCGCATGGGCGTGAAGCACCGTCAGATGGCGATGGTGGGCGACCAGCTCTATGCCGACCGCATGGCGGCAGCGCTGTACGGCATTCCGGGCCTGATGGTGGTGCCCCGCGGCCCGGACCTCGGTGCGCAGGTCATCCTCAAGCGTAAGTGGGAGAAAAAACACTGGCAGAAATACTATGACCGGGGAGGCAAGACTCTGTGAGCGATTGGAAGATCCGGTTCGGCACCGCAGGCACCAGCGACAGCTTTGCCGCCCAAGGCTACAAAAGCAGCTTGGATGTGCCGGAGTACACCGCAAAGATGGGACTGAACGCCTTCGAGTACCAGTGCGGACGGGGCGTGCGTCTGGGGCTGGACAAGGCTGCAAAAATGGCCGCACTGGCCGCGCCAAAGGATATCCTGTTCAGCGTGCATGCACCGTATTATATCAGCATGTCCAGTCTGGAAGAGGAAAAGCGGCTCAACAGCATCCAGTATCTGCTGCAAAGTGCGGCGGTGTGCAAAGCGCTGGGCGGCAGACGCATCATCTTCCACTCCGGCAGCTGCGGCAAGCAGAGCCGGGAAGCGGCCCTTGAAAAAGCGCTGGATACCATGCGCCGTGCCGTGGAAGCGCTGGACGAAGCAGGCTTTGCCGATATGACTCTCTGCCCGGAAACCATGGGCAAGATCGGCCAGCTGGGCACACTGGACGAGGTGCTGGCGCTGTGCAGCGTGGATAAGCGCATTATGCCCTGCATCGACTTCGGCCACCTGAATGCCCGCACTCTGGGCGGCATCCGCTCGAAAGAGGACTACGCTGCCATCCTTGACCGCATGGCGGAAAAGCTGGGGGACCAACGGGCAGAACGGTTCCATGTGCATTTTTCCCGCATCGAGTATTCGGCGGGCGGCGAAAAGCGCCACTGGACCTTTGCCGAGACCCAGTTCGGCCCGGAGCCGCAGCCGCTGATGGAACTGCTGGCTGAGCGGAAGCAGCAGCCGGTTATCATCTGTGAGAGCGCAGGCACGCAGGCTGAGGATGCCGGGACTATGCAGCAGATGTACCATGCAGCGTGCAAACGTAAAAAATTTTGTGTTTTTATCGTCTTTTTTGCCGAAACCCCTTGCCAAATGCAAACGGATTGGGTAAAATAAATAGAGATATGCGTTAAGCATTTGAGATTAAACTAATGGAGGAATTCCTATGATTTCTGCAGGCGAGTTTCGCAATGGCGTGACCTTTGAGCAGGACGGCCAGGTTCTTCAGGTCGTTGAGTTCCAGCACGTGAAGCCCGGCAAGGGCGCTGCCTTTGTCCGTACCAAGACCAAGAACGTGATTACCGGCTCTGTGGTTGAGACCAGCTACAACCCGACCGCAAAGTTCCCGCAGGCTTTCATCGAGCGCAAGGACGTGACCTATAGCTACGAGGATGGCGATCTGTACCACTTCATGGACAACGAGACCTACGATGACATCCCCGTCAACGCAGCCGATGTGCCCGATAATTTCAAGTTCTGCAAGGAGAACGAGCTGTGCAAGCTGCTGAGCTACAAGGGCAAGGTGTTCAGCGTCGAGATCCCCAACTTCATCGAGCTGGAAGTTACCCAGACCGAGCCGGGTGTCAAGGGTAACACTGCCACCAACACCCTGAAGCCCGCTACCGTCGAGACCGGTGCTGAGATTCGTGTGCCTCTGTTCATCAACGAGGGCGACCACATCCGCATCGATACCCGCACCGGCGAGTATATGGAGCGCGTCTGATCCCTTTAACGCCAAACCGGGCTGCGGGCAACCGTTTGCCCGGTTTTTTTAAAACTTCCGATTTTTCTCATTTTAAGGAGGGCATTCGTATGGAACTGAACAAAAAGGCAGCTTATCTGCAGGGTCTGGTCGATGGTCTGGGCATTGATGATACCACCAAAGAGGGCAAGATCATCAAGGCCATGAGCGCACTGCTGGGTGAAATGGCTGAGGTCATCGAGAGCGTGGACGAAGATCTTTCCCGCGCCTACGACCAGATCAACGACCTGAGCGATGAGCTGGAAGATCTGGAAGCAGATCTGTACGAGGAGGAGGACGAAGACGGCGAAAGCGAGGACGCTGAGGATGAGGACTCCGACGGCGACGACGATGACGATGCCAAGGATGATGACATCGCCAGCGAGCCGTTCTATGAAGTGGCCTGCCCCAACTGCGGCGAGACCGTTTACGTCAGCGAGGATGATCTGGATGCAGGCGAAGCCAACTGCGCGCACTGCGGCGTGACCTTTGAGGTCGCTCTGGAAGGGGATGGCGAAGAGGATGCCGAAGAGGATGCCGAGGATGGCCCCGTGCAGTACGAAGTGACCTGCCCGGACTGCGGCACCACCGCCGTGTTTGAGGAAGACGAACTGCTGGACGGCGCACCCAAGTGCCCGAACTGCGGCAAGCCACTCGACTTTGAAGTGACCGAAGAATAAGCAAAAAAGACCGCTGCACTCCGGTGCAGCGGTCTTTTTTGTTTACTGTGCGTTTGCCTTCTGCAGCCAGATGCTGCCGATGTCCAAAGCGTTGTACAGGCCGATCTTGGTAGTCTGACGCATCACGCGCTCCTGCGGAGCCTTGGTGGTGTCGGTAGAGAGCAGCATCAGGTGGACCTTGTCTGCAACCTGCTGATCGCCCACAGGCTTGGTGGTCGTGATCTGCAGATAGAGCACATATGGGTCGGTCATATTGCCGTAGTACAGCTCATTGTCCTTGCGGACGAGGGGCTTGCCTTTATAAGTCAGTTTTGGAGTAAATGCCATCGTGAAAGCCTCCCTATCAATAGTAGTTCAGTTCAGTATAACACATCTATGGTACAGGATGCAAGCTTTTGACCCGATAGAAGGCGGGCTTTTTGCACACAATGGCATGCCTGCGTGCAAAATAAATCTGCAATTTTAGGCACTCTGGCAGAAAACGGGTCTTGCCGGAATGCACAGATATGGTATACTAAGAACGAGAAAGCCCGCAGCATAGCCCGGGCAGAAAAGTGAGGGAGACAGCATGGCAGACTATCAGGAATACCGGCGGCGCGTGTTGCGCAAACGCTGGCGCAGGCGGTTCATGGCGACAGCTTTGCTGCTGCTGCTTTTGCTGGTGGGAGCCATCGGGATGTTGTGGAAGAGCCTGCACCGGGAACAGCGGCCCTCCGGCGTTGGGCAGAACACCATCCTGCAGGAGGTAACACAGGATAATACTTGGAACACGGCCTCCTACGCGGTGGCGCGGCAGCTCACGGTGCAGACGCTTGCAGACAGCGCGGCCACTGCGCTGGATTTCCGTATGGCGGCGCTGCCAAAGAGCAGCACGGCTGTGGGCAAGGAATGGTTCAATGACGTGAGCTTTGTGGGCGACAGCCTGACGCAGGGCATGCAGCTGTACGAAGAAGGAATGCAGAACGCCATGTTCTGTGCGTACAAGGGTGTTGGGCCGAACGTGATCGTCAACGGCACCACCTGCAAGCGTACCGACGGCGTGGCTGAGGTGCCGCTGGAAGCGTTGACCGCCCAGCAGCCCAGAGCTATTTATGTTCTGTTGGGCACCAACGTGCTGGGCCGCGATACCGATTATAGCAGCTTTTTGACCTATTACCGGCTGATGCTGGACATGCTGAGCCAGACACTGCCAAATGCAAAGATCTATGTGCAGTCCATCACGCCGGTGCGGCCGGAAGTATGCCAGAAGTCCGGCCATGAGGGCTTGAACCGCGACCGCCTGTGCCAGATCAACAATGAGCTGGCAGCCATTGCGCTGGAAAAGAACTGCTATTTTCTCAACTTGTGGGAAGTGCTGGCAGATGAAAACGGCGACCTGATCGAAAGCTACGCCCAGCCGGACGGCTACCATTTGAGACCCGCCGGGTATGCCGTATGGACGGATTATCTGTGCAGCCACACAGAAGGATAAAAAATAAGAGGTTCGTTCACTGAGCGAACCTCTTATTTTTTACTTGAAACTTAGAACAGGCCGGTGATCTTGCCGTTGGCATCCACATCGATGCCCACAGCGGCGGGCTTCTTGGGCAGGCCCGGCATGGTCATGATATTACCGCAGATGACCACCACAAAGCCTGCACCGGCAGCAAGGCGCACCTCGCGCACCTCCATGGTAAAGCCGGTGGGGGCACCGATGAGCTTGGCGTTGTCGCTGAAGCTGTACTGGGTCTTGGCGATGCAGACAGGCAGATTACCGTAGCCCATGTCGGTGAGCTCGGCCAGTGTCTTGCTGGCGGCGGCGCTGTAGTTCACGCCGTCGGCCCGGTAAATTTTGGTGGCGATGGCGTTGATCTTGTCCTTCAGGGGAATTTCCAGCGGGTAGGTGTACTGGATGGGACGATCCTCCAGCACCTCCAGCACCTTCTCGGCCAGAGCTTTGCCGCCCTCGCCGCCCTTGGCGAACACCTCGCTCAGCACGCAGGGAACACCCTGCTCGGCGCACACCTGCTCCACATAGGCCTGCTCTTCGGCGGTATCGGTGGGGAAGGCATTGATGGCGACCACCACCGGCAGGCCGAAGCCATTTTTCAGGTTGTCGATGTGGCGGATGAGGTTGGATGCACCGGCCTTGACGGCTTCGAGGTTGGGCTGGCTCAGGTCGGCCTTTGCCACGCCGCCGTGGCTCTTGAGGGCACGCACAGTGGCCACCAGCACGCAGGCAGAGGGAGCGATACCGGCGTAGCGGCACTTGATATCCAAAAACTTCTCTGCGCCCAGATCAGCACCAAAGCCTGCTTCAGTGATGGTATAGTCGGCCAGAGAAAGGCTCAACTTGGTAGCCAGCACGCTGTTGCAGCCGTGGGCGATGTTGGCAAAGGGACCGCCGTGGATGATGGCGGGGTTGTTTTCCAGCGTCTGTACAAGGTTCGGGTCCAGCGCGTCCTTCAGCAGGGCGGTCATGGCACCGGCAGCACCGATCTCACCGGCGGTGACAGGCTTGCCGTCGTAGGTGTAGGCGCACACGATCTTGGAAAGACGCTCCTTCAGGTCGGAAATGCTGGTGGCGAGGCAGAAGATCGCCATCACCTCGCTGGCAACGGTGATATCAAAGCCGTCCTCGCGGGGGGTGCCGTTCACCTTGCCGCCCAGACCGTCCACGATGAACCGCAGCTGACGGTCATTCATGTCCATGCAGCGCTTCCATGTGATGCGGCGGGGGTCGATGTTCAGCGGATTGCCCTGCTGGATGCTGTTGTCGATCATGGCGGCCAGCAGGTTGTTGGCCGTGCCAATGGCGTGCAGGTCGCCGGTGAAGTGCAGGTTGATATCCTCCATGGGCACCACCTGTGCGTAGCCGCCGCCGGCTGCGCCGCCCTTGACACCGAACACGGGGCCGAGGGACGGCTCACGCAGGCAGAGCATGGTCTTTTTGCCCAGAGCGTTCATGGCATCGGCCAGACCCACGCTGGTGGTGGTTTTGCCCTCGCCCGCCGGGTGGGCTGATGGCAGTGACAAGGATCAGCTTGCCCTGCTTTTTGGCATCGTGGATCAGGCGGTGATCGATCTTGGCCTTGTAGCGGCCATAGGGGATCACGTGCTCATCGGAAAGGCCCAGCTGGGCGGCGATCTCGGTGATGGGTCTCATTTTGGCTTCCTGTGCGATCTCGATATCGGTTTTCATCAGACATCCTCCTTTGGAAGTCGTTTTTACAAGCATTGCATGCTGCCTGAACGGCCTTTTTGCTCGCATCCTGCGTTGCTTTCCCTTGCAATCTGTCAGGATTGCTGCGGAAAATCGCCTTGTCTGCGGGCAAAAAATCCCGCCATTCAACGCACCCTGCTTATAAAAACAACTTCCGACAACAAAAAGGCAGCTTTGCGCAGCAATTGCGCAAGGCTGCCCAGACGGTCGGCATTGACTCTCCCGCCATCCCTGCACTGTGGTGCTCCACAAGGTTCCGTCAGCAGAGATACGGTCTCTATGCAGTAAAGATAGCACAATGCCGGGGTGTTTGTCAAGGAAAAACATATACGAACTTGTCGGGGCGAGGCCCCTCCATCTTGCTGCGCAAGACCGTTCTGTCGCTTAAAAGCCCCACTGGGGCTTTCATTGCTGCGCTGCGCTCGCAAACGCGAATATTTTGCGTTCTACAGCTTTCTGTGCTATAATTAAACTGGATTATTATAAAAACAGAAAGCAGGAATCCCTTTTATGCTGCAAAACCCTGAATTGCATTATCTGGATAACGCCGCTACCACCATGGTGGCTCCCGAGGTGGCGGATGTCATCGACAAGGCCATGCGGGAACACTGGGCAAACCCGTCCAGCCTGTACGGCCCCGGTGCCCGCAGCGAGGAAGCGCTGAACGCCGCCCGTGCCGCTGTGGCCCGTACACTGGGCTGCAAGCCAAAGGAGCTGTACTTTACCTCCTGCGGCAGCGAGAGCAACAATCTGGCCCTGCTGGGCGCGGTGCGCACCCGCACTTTCGGCAAGGGCATCGTGGTGTCCGGCTTTGAGCACCCCAGCGTCCAGCGCCCGCTGGAAGAGCTGGCGCAGCAGGGCTACAATGTCACGGTGGTCAAGCCCCGCCCGGACGGCACATTGGATATCAACGAAATGCTGGAGCATGTGGACAAGAACGCCATCCTCGTGGCCTGCATGATGGTGAACAACGAGGTGGGCACCCGCAACGATGTGGAACGCCTTGCCGCCGAGGTCAAGCGCCGCAACAGCCGCACCATTGTCCATGTGGACGCAGTGCAGGCGTGGATGCGTGTGCCCATCAAGCTGACGAACATCGACACCCTGTCGGTGAGCGGCCACAAGATCCACGCTCCCAAGGGCATTGGTGCGCTCTACCTTTCTGACCGTCTGGTGCAGGCGTTCCGGCCGCCGTACCTCGGCGGTGAGCAGGAGCGCGGCCTGCGCCCGGGCACCGAAAACCTGCCCTACGCCATGGGTCTTGCCGCAGCCGCCACCCGTCTTGCCAAGACCATGAAGAGCCGTGACACCGCTATGAAGGCCCTGAACCAGCGTCTGCGGGACGGCCTGAAAGCTTTTCCGGAGGTGGAGCTCAACAGCCCGGAAAACGCGGTGCCCGAGGTGCTGAACTTCAGCGAGATGTGCATCAAGAGCGAGACCATGCTGGCGTGGCTGGCTGAAGCACAAATTTACGTTTCGTCGGCCAGCGCCTGCGGCCGCGGCCAGCCCAGCCATACGCTGGCGGCAATGGGCAAAGACCCGCTTGCCATCGACACGGCCATCCGCGTGTCCTTCTGCGGCGACAACACCCCGGAGGATGTGGATGCTTTCCTCAACCGCTTTGAGGACGGAATGAAGAGCTTGCAGAGGATCCGGAAGTGATTCCACAGGCAGGACCATCTGGAATGGCCGCCGCTTTGCTCTGGCCATGTTTAGAGGAAGGATCATTCTGATTAGGGCGTTTGTCGTGCCCTGCGGGGCACTCCAAACGCATTTTTACGGAAGGGGTCCGGACCGGCAGATGCAGCAAATTGTTCCTCTGTATTTTTCGTCAGGATACTTTCGCGAATAGGAGGATGGATGCCGCTGACCGTTACGACCCTGCCCGTGAAAAAGTGTTCTGGAAATGACCGCAGTCATTTTCAGAACACAAATATAAATATTAAAATTTCCGCTGAGAATGGCCAGAGCGCAAGCGGAGGCCATGTTAAATCGTAACCTAGGAGATACAACATTTATGCATGAAATTATCATGGGCTATCAGGGTGAAATGTCCCTGAAAGGCCTCAACCGCAACCAGTTCGAGTCGGCGATGATGAAAATTCTGCGCTACCGGCTCAAGACCGTGGGCAAGTTCAAGGTCTACTGCACCCAGTCCACCTTTTACATGGAGCCTGAGGAAGAGGACGTGGATATGGACCTCGCCTTTGACCGGGTGAGCAAGGTGTTCGGCCTTGCGGCGCTCAGCCGCGCCGTGGTCTGCGACAAGGACTTTGACACCATCTGCCAGACCGCTGAGGATTACCTCGGTGCCAGTCTGCACGGCATCCGCACCTTCAAGGTGGAAGCCCGCCGCTCCGACAAGACCTACCCCATGACCAGCCCTGAATTGATGCGGGAGCTGGGTGCCTATCTGCTGGGCAAACACAACTACCTCAAGGTGGATGTGCATAACCCGGATTTCAAGGTGATCGTAGAAATTCGTGATTACGGTGCCTACATCCACGGCCCCAAAGTGCCCGGCGAGGGCGGTCTGCCCGTGGGCACCAGCGGCCGTGCATTGAACATGCTGTCTGGCGGCATCGACAGTCCCGTGGCAGCTTACCGCATGGCAAAGCGCGGTCTGGCACTGGACCACATCCACTTTGCGTCTCCGCCGTACACTTCGGAGCGTGCAAAGCTCAAGGTAAAAGCTCTGGCGCAGCTCACCAGCATCTATACGGGCAGCTCCAATCTGTTCGTCGTGCCCTACACAAAGCCGCAGGAGTACATCCGGGATAATGCTCCGGATGTGCTGTTCACGGTGCTGATGCGCCGCAGCATGATGCGCATTGCCAACGTTATTGCCAAGAAGCAGGGCTGCGAAGCCCTTGTTACCGGCGAGAGTCTGGCTCAGGTAGCCAGCCAGACCGTCAAGGCCCTGCAGTGCACCGATGCTGCGCAGGATCTGCCCATCCTGCGCCCGCTCATCGGCATGGACAAGACCGAGATCGTGGAGACGGCACGCCACATCAACACCTTTGAGACCAGCATCCTGCCCTACGAGGACTGCTGCACCATCTTCACCCCGCCGCACCCGAAGATCCGCCCGGAGCTGGCCGAAATTCTGGAAGCCGAAGCCGCCATGCCCGGTCTTGCCGCGCTGGAAGCCGAAGCCGCAGAGAACGCCGAGCGCATCCGCATCCGTATCACCGATCAGGTAGAATTTGAGGGTTGATTTATCCATGACAGCAGAGATCATCAGTGTGGGTACCGAGCTGCTGCTCGGCAACATTTTGAACACCAACGCCCAGTATCTGAGCCGCGAGCTGGCGGCACTGGGCATTACGGTCCAGCGCGAGAGCACCATCGGCGACAACCACGACCGTCTGGCAGATTTTGTCAACGAAGCAAAGCAGCGGTGCGACCTGCTGGTGTTTACCGGCGGGCTTGGCCCCACCGCAGACGACCTGACCAAGGAGACGGTTGCCGGCTGCTACGGCGACACGCTGGCCTTTGACCCGGAAGAATGGCAGAAGATCGTGGATTCTTCACGCGCACCGGGCGCAAGACTACCCCCAACAACCGCAAGCAGGCCATGGTGCCGGTGCACGGCCACAAGATCATCAATAACCACGGTACTGCCCCCGGGGCATGGTTCGAGCAGGATGGCCACTGCGCTGTGCTGATGCCCGGTGTGCCTCACGAAATGAAGGCCATGTGGGAGGAGAGCGTGCGCCCGCTGCTGCTGGCCCGCCAGAACTGCACCCTGCATTCCATAACGCTGCGGGTGCTGGGCGGTGAAAGCGCTATTGAATACCGTGTGCGGCATCTGCTGGAAAATGCAAACCCCACCGCCGCCATCTACTGCAAAACCGGCGAATGCGAGATCCGCATCACGGCCCGGGCAGAAACCGACAGTTCAGCCGAAAAAATGTGCCGCGCATACGCCACAAAGTTCTATGATCTGCTGGGTGATGCGGTGTATGATGAGGATGTGACCGGTCTGGAAGAGACTCTGGTGCACACCCTGAAGAAAAAGGGGCTCACCATTGCCACGGCAGAAAGCTGCACAGGCGGCATGATCGCCCAGCGGCTGACCAATGTGTCCGGTGCAAGTGAGGTGTTCGGCTTCGGCTTTGTTACCTACTGGGAGCAGGCCAAGGCAAAGATGATCGGCGTAGACCCGGCGGCGATCGCAAAGTACAATGTGGTGTCCGCACCGGTGGCAGCACAGATGGCACTGGGCGCAGCCGAAGCTGCCGGGGCCGATATCGCTGTCAGCGTCACCGGTCTGGCAGGCCCCAACGGCGGCGATGCCGTCCGCCCGGTGGGCACGGTGTATCTGGGTGCGGCCTGCGGTGAGACCGTCTATGTAAAAAAGCTCTTCGTCTCCCGCCCCGACCGTGCGCTGGTGCGTGCCCGCGCGGCACAGGCGGCACTGGAACTGGCGCTGCGTCTGGCTCAGGGCAAAGTTCCTGCAGATACACAGGCACTGGCAAAAAGCGCCCGGCATGATGCTGCGGCTCTGACGGCACTGGACAGCACCTTCCTCAAGGGTTAATACGAGCGGCCCGGGCCGCGGGGGTGAAGCAGTTGATACACGAAGAAAAACGCAGACCACCTGTGTGCTGCGGTTGTTTGGCGCACCGCTGTGGGAGGTACAACAGGCAGTGCAGCAGACAGGACTTGCTGCCCAGTGCCGCAGCCGCGGTGCAGAAACACTGGCTGCGCTGCAGACAGAAACGCCCGCGGCATTGAGCAAGGCGCGGAAAACGCTGGCAGACCGCTTTGCGGCAGAGCTGTACGGAGAAGGGGAGATGACCCTTGTTCATGCAGCGGTGCAGGCGCTGGAAACGCACCACAGGCTGCTGGTGTGCTGCGATGCCGACGCAGGCACTCTGCTGGAAGCCCGGATGGAAACGGTGGCCGGCGCAGAAAAAGTGTTTGATTTTGGAGCCATGAGCTATGCCGATGCAAAGGTGCGGGAAAAGCTGAGCGCAAAGGTCTGCCGGGTCAAGGGCGGGCCGGTGCCGGCAAAGCTTACCCGTGTGCGGGCAGCGCAGCGCCTTGTGGGTGCAGACTTTGCAGCCGGGTGTCTGGAGCGCGCCGAGGACACGGTGCTGTTTCTGGGCAGCCGGAAAGGCTGCTGGGTGCGCACGGTGGCCAATGCAGATACGCCTGCTTTGTGGCTGCTGGATATGATCCGCCGGGCGGCTTCCGGTCTGCCGCAGGCGGCGGGAACGATCTGGCAAAAATACGGCAAGGGCCATCCCGGCAGATGCCCTGACGGCGCAGCGCCTGCCGGACAAGCCGGAGCCGGATGCACCGACAGCAGCGCCGCGCAAACGGCACAGGGTGCGGAATGCCCTGATTTTTCTGCTGATTCTGGCACTGGCCGCGTTTGCCGCTGCGTGGTATTACACCGGCGGCGACCTCGCCGCCCTGCCGCAGCAGCTGCAAAGCCTTGGAGCCGACAGCCTGCCCCATGCGGGGGCAAAGCTGATATAAAAAAGACCCCGGAGGGTGCGAACCTTCCGGGATTTTTTGTTTATAAAGGCGATTTTTTAAGAGATGCAGTGTGCTGCTCCGAACCCATCCGTGAAAAAGAACCACCGGAAAATCCGCAGATTTTTCGGAGGTTCAAATAAATGATAAATTTTCCGAATGGTTATGCCTTGTGGTCGCTCAGCCACCGCAGAGCCATATAAACATAGGCTGCAGAGCCCACGTACAGCACGCTGTCGTCAAAGCGTACCTTGGGGTGGTGCTGGCCGTAAACATAGCCCTCCTTGGCGTTGCCTGCGGAGAGAAACATGCTTACGGTGGGCACTTCGTGGCTGACAAAGGCAAAGTCCTCGCTGCCGCCGCCGGGCTTGCCGCCGGTGAGGACGGTCATATCCATGGCACCACGGCCCAGCAGTTCGGTCATATAGGTCAGGGCATTCTTGGCAAGAGGCGTATCCACCACCATGCAGGGGCAGTGGTCGCTGAACTCCACATCAGCAGTGCAGCGATAGGCTGCCGCCACGCCCTGCGCGATCTCGGTCATGCGCTGGTGGATCTGCTCGCTCACGGCACCTTCGGGGTCCACCGTGCGGATAGTACCCCACATATCGGCAGAATCCGGGATGACATTGGATGTCTTGCCAGCTTCAAACCGACCCGTGGTGAACACGCCAAACTTGGCGGGGTCCAGCTCACGGCTGTTGATCTCCTGCAGGGCAATGTGGATGTGGGCCGCTGCGGTGATGGGGTCGATGCAGGCGTTGGGCATGGAGCCATGGCCGCCCTTGCCGTGTACGGTGATGTGGTACTGCTCACAGCTTGCCATGGTGATGCCGCCGCCCGGCACCAGCACGGTGCCCACGGGCAGGGGCATCCCGGCCAGAACATGGAACATGACCGCGGCATCCACCTTCGGGTTTTCCAGCAGGCCGTTTTTCAGCATGTCCAGCGAACCCTGAAAGATCTCCTCTGCAGGCTGGAATTCCAGCTTGATGGTGCCCTCGATCTCGTCCTCATGTTCTTTGAGCAGCTTTGCCGCACCCAGCATCATGGCGGTGTGCATATCGTGGCCGCAGCCGTGCATCTTGCCCGGCACCTCGGAAGCAAATTCTTCGCCGGATTCCTCCTGAAGGGGCAAAGCATCCATGTCACCGCGCAGCAGGATGGTCTTGCCGGGGCGCTTGCCGCCCGCTAGCGCGAGTACGCCGCACTTGCCGCAGTCCTGCGGGGTGTAGCCCATCTCGGTCAGGGCTTTTTTGACCAGCGCTTTTGTCTCGGGCAGGTCAAAGCCTACCTCCGGGTGGCGGTGCAGGGTGCGCCGCCATGTGCGCAGCTGGGTTTCCAGTTCCTTTGCGGATTCGAGCTAGTTTTTCTGGTGTGATCATTACCAAAATCAACTCCCTCTATTTTATACAAAAACCTCCCAGACCCTGCCTTATGGCAGAGTCTGAGTAGGTTTTTTTACTTAGTTTTCGTTCGTCGATGTGCCTTCGGGGTGTACTTGGCGCAGGTGCTACTTTTTCCACTTCAGGCCGCTGCCGCAGGGGCAGGGGTCGTTGCGGCCAATTTTGATGACACGCACAGGCTGGCCGTGGGGTGCACCCTTGGCACCGGGTGCACCGTTGCCGGGCACAAAGCCTTCGCCGGTGGGCTTTGCCACCTGCTCACGCTTGGGGGCAGCACCGGCCTGACGGATCTCGATGGTCAGCAGCATCTTCACACTGGACTCACGGATGGAATCCACCATCTGATCGAACATGTCAAAACCCTCGATGCGGTACTCCACAACGGGGTCCTTCTGGCCGTAGCCGCGCAGCGCAATGCCCTGACGCAGCTGGTCCATGTTGTCGATGTGGTCCATCCACATGCGGTCCACGCACTTGAGCAGGCAGATGCGCTCCAGCTCACGCATGATGGGAGTACCGTAGCGCTGCTCCTTGTCGGAGAGGATCTTCATGCCGCGGTCATAGAGCTGGTCGGCAATGCCCTTGCGGGAGATAGCGTCAAAGTCGGCCACGGTGTAGTGGAGGTCTTCCTCGGTGGTCAGCCAGCCCAGATAGTGGCGGCGCAGGGCACCAAAGTCCCAGTCGTCCTTCACATCACCGGCCAGGAACTGGTCGCAGCTGGAATCGATGTTCTCGCGCAGCATCTTGTGCATTTCGGTGCTGATATCCTCGCCATCCAGCACCTTGCGGCGCTGACCATAGATGATCTCGCGCTGCTGGTTCATCACGTCGTCGTACTTCAGCACGTTCTTGCGGATCTCGAAGTTGCGGCCTTCCAGCTTTTTCTGGGCGCTTTCCAGCGTGTTGGTGATCATGCGGTTCTCGATGGGAGTGTCCTCGTCGATCTTGAGGGTATCCATCAGGCTGGAGACGCGGTCGCCGCCGAACAGGCGCATCAGGTCATCTTCCAGGCTCAGGTAGAAGCGGGAAGCACCCGGGTCGCCCTGACGGCCGGCACGGCCGCGCAGCTGGTTGTCGATGCGGCGGCTCTCGTGGCGTTCGGTGCCGATGATGAACAGGCCGCCTGCAGCGCGCACCTGCTCAGCTTCGGCATCGATCTGGGGCTTGCACTGGGCGTACAGCTCATCGAAGCGCTTGCGGGCAGCAAGGATGTTGGCATCCTCGGTATCGCCGTGGCCGTTGGCTTCGGTCAGCAGCATTTCCACTGCAGCCGGGTCGGCATCCTCGGGCTTTTCCGGGTTCAGCAGGTTTTCGCAGAAGTGTTCCTTGCGCATCTGGGCCTTGGCCATGAACTCGGCGTTGCCGCCCAGCATGATATCGGTACCACGGCCTGCCATGTTGGTGGCAATGGTAATGGCACCCTTTTTGCCGGCCTGCGCCACGATCTCGGCTTCACGCTCGTGGTTCTTTGCGTTCAGCACGTTAAAGTCGCGGGTGTATTTCTGCAGCATCTTGGCAAGGGTCTCACTCTTTTCCACGCTGACCGTACCCACCAGCACGGGCTGGCCCTTCTGGTGGCATTCCAGCACCTGCTGGATAACGGCATTGTATTTGCCGTTGACCGTCTTGTAGATGGCATCCGGATAATCGATGCGCTGACGGGGGCGGTTGGTGGGCACCGTAACGATGTTCAGGCCGTAGATCTCGGTGAACTCGGTGGCTTCTGTCTTGGCGGTACCGGTCATACCGGACAGCTTTTTGTACATGCGGAAGTAGTTCTGGAAGGTGATGGTAGCCAGCGTTTTGCTCTCGGCGGCGATCTTCACGCCCTCCTTGGCTTCGATGGCCTGATGCAGGCCTTCGTTGTAGCGGCGGCCGATCATCAGACGGCCGGTGAACTCGTCCACGATGATGACCTGACCATCCTTGACCACGTAATCGATGTCCCGCTGCATCACGCCGTAAGCCTTGATGGCCTGATCGATGTGATGGGCAAGGGTCATGTTCTCGGCGGCGGCAAGGTTCTCGACCTTGAAGTAGGCTTCCGCTTTCTTGATGCCGCTGGCAGTCAGGGTACAGGTCTTGTGCTTTTCGTCCACGACGTAATCACCGTCGGTCTGCTCGTCGGTAGAGACCTTATCCTCCAGCTCTACCACCACGCTCTTGCGCAGGGTGCGCACAAAGCGGTCCACCTGTGTGTACAGGCTGGAGGAATCCTCGCCGCGGCCGGAAATGATCAGGGGCGTGCGGGCTTCATCGATCAGGATGGAGTCCACTTCATCGACGATGGCATAGGCGTGGCCGCGCTGCACCATGTTGGCCTTATAGGTCACCATGTTGTCGCGCAGGTAGTCGAAGCCGAACTCGTTGTTGGTACCGTAGGTGATGTCGGCAGCATAGGCGGCGCGGCGTGCATCGCCGTCCATGCCCTGTGCGATCAGGCCGACAGAAAGGCCCAGCCAGCGGTAGAGCTTGCCCATCCACTCGCTGTCGCGCTTGGCAAGGTAATCGTTGACGGTGACAACATGCACGCCCTCACCGGTGAGGGCATTCAGGTAGGCGGGCAGGGTAGCCACAAGAGTCTTGCCTTCACCGGTCTGCATCTCGGAAATATCGCCGCGGTGCAGGGCAATGCCGCCGATGACCTGCACAGGGAAGTGCTTCATGCCCAGCACGCGCCATGCGGCCTCGCGGCAGACGGCAAAGGCATCGGGCAGGATATCATCGGTGGTCTTGCCGTCGGCCAGCTGCTGCTTGAACACAGCGGTCTGTGCCTGCAGGTCGGCATCCGGCATGGCGGCATATTTTTCTTCCAGAGCCAGCACCTGCTTGGCAATGGGGTTGATCTTTTTCAGCTCCCGGTCCGAGAAGCTGCCAAAGAGTTTTTCAACAAGGGACATTGGTAACACCTCATAGATCAAATTCGGGAAAATGCTTCCCGGAGATAGACATAAATACACACATATATGATACACCAAAGCGGCAGACGCGTCAAACCTGCAAGGTTATTTTAGCCGGTTTTTGAATGAATTTTCTGTAAATTTGCGCTGGAAGGGGGTTCATAAAAGGAAAAGATATGTGGTGGAGGCGAACAGCCTCGCCCTCTCCGTCTGCTCCCGCTGGTCGCATCCACCTCCCCCAAAGTGGGAGGCCTTGGCAATCCACGCAAAGTTTCCGGTTTCGCCAGAGGCTCCCTCTTTGAGGGAGCTGGCGAGCGAATGCGAGACTGAGAGGGCGAGCCAGCTAAAACAAAAAACACCTCTGATTTTTGCAAATCAGAAGTGGTCAGATGTACATTATAAGGCTTCCAGCAGCTGCGGCAGCTGTGCCAGATCGTCGATGACATTCGGGCACACAGCCTCGAGCCGCGCGCGGGACTGGTGGCCGCCGGTGTAGAGCACGCATTTTGTGCCAAGGGCCTTTGCAACTTCGGCATCGTGCTGGGTGTCGCCCACCATCACGCAGGCAGCAGGGGCGATGCCGCTTTGTGCAAGCCACTGTTTGCCCACCTGCACTTTGCTTACGCCATAGATGTCTGCAAGGCCGAGCAACTCAGTAAAATAGCCCTGCAGGCCCCGTGCGGCTACCTGCTCGATCAGGTAGTCCCGGCGGGAGGCGGAAAGCACGCTCTGCCGCCAGCCCCGGCGCGAAAGCTCGGCCAGCGTTTCGGCAGCGTGTGCAGGAGGGGGGACAGGCATCCACACCTGCGTTATAATGTTCCATAAAGCACTCGGCCAGCTCCGGATAGGGATGTCTGGCAAAGTCGAAGCCGGCGCGGATGTAGTATTCCTCAATGGGAAAACCGAAAATTTCCCGGTAAGCGGCAAGATCGTACCGCTGCGGATAACCGTGGGTCTCCAGCATCCAGTTGAGACAGCTGTGGGTGAAATCAACATCATCCATCAAAGTGCCGTTCCAGTCCCAGAAGATCATTCCGTTTGCCTGCATGGAAACCTCCTTGCGGTCATTAAGCTGCAAAAATTTTGCGCAGGGCCTTGCTGCTCTCGATGATCTTCACCAGCAGCACACCCAGAACGGTGCAGCTGATGAGCTCGCCGATACCTACGGAGATGCCGTTGGTGATGCAGGCCAGCCAGATGGGAGCGCTGGAGGTGGGGTCCGGGAACATGACGGCGATCTCAATGCCGATGATCACGGCATTGAACAGCACCGGCGGCAGAGAAGCCGCCACAGCCAGACCCTTGATGCGGATGTTCCGCAGCTTGTAGGTGACAAGGCAGGCCAGCAGGGTGGCAAGGGTGCCAAAGATGACATCCACGATGGTGGAGCCCAGCAGGTTTGCCAAAAAGCAGCCCAGTACCACACCGGCAATGTACTCGGCACCGAACACCGGCAGCAGGCAGAGCGCCTCAGCCACACGCACCTGTACCGCACCATAGGAGAGCGGCTGCAGAGCCATGCAGAGAACAACATAAATGGCTGCGACCACGCCGCAGCGCACCAGTTTACGGACGGAAGGATTCTGATTCATGATAATACTCCAGCGGGATGATTTTGACCGCACAGGGCCGCCAGCCCCTGTGGGTTTGGCCCGGCATGGTTCGAGACACGCCGGGGAGCCTAAAATCCTAAGTTGCTCTGAAAGGATGCCGCACAAAAAGCACAGCAAAAGGCAGTATAGCATAATTTTTGGCAGATTGCAACGAATTTTCGCAGAATCAGGTACAGATGTAGTTTTGGTTTGGACCCTTCCGGTGAAAAAGAGGTTCCG
>ENA-OQJC01000050-OQJC01000050.1-human-gut-metagenome-genome-assembly--contig:-NODE-50-length-30026-cov-4.002074_pt1 | contig 30026 bp, 22 predicted proteins | sample MGYA00242600_ERZ504766 | MGnify/ENA primary metagenome ERZ504766 (study PRJEB26092, sample SAMD00036364) | human gut metagenome | host: Homo sapiens | study: EMG produced TPA metagenomics assembly of...
GCCTTCGCAGCTGTCAACTACAGCAAAAATTTATCGATTGTCTTTAATGTTAGATACTTTCATGTTCATTCTCCTTTCAACATGGAAACCATTATTCTCTCTATTCCTTGTGTTCGCGATAATTATAACGCAGATAAATTTCAAAAGCAATTATTTATATTTCACGAATTTTTCATATATTATCATGCTTACTCTGCAATATTGTCAAATAAATAACATACCCCTGACAATAATTCTCTCAGATATTTACATATATCCTGAAATCATCCCGAAAAATTAATATGTAAAAATCGCAATCCCATAAGCCGGCAATGGATATGCGAAGGAAAACTCTCTGTTATCACATTCCTGTTTCACTGCCTTAAATGTCTTTGGCTGCTCCAGAAGTCCATTCTCGTCCATGATCAGCTTGTACTGTTTTTTCTTCGGAACACCAACTCTGTAATCCGGACGGTCAACAGGTGTAAAGTTAACTATGTAAAGAATATTGTTTCTCTTTGTAGGAGACTTTCTCACAAAGCTGAAAATACTTCTGTCCCCGTCATCCGCATTGATCCACTCAAATCCTTCCGGATTATTATCACCGGCATAAAGTGCCGGATATTTCTTATAAATAGTCAGGAGATCATGCACATAATTCTGAAGTTCCTTGTGTGGCTCTTCATTCAGAAGGAACCAGTCAAGTTCTCTCTCCTCACTCCATTCACGAAGCTGTCCGAATTCCTGTCCCATGAACAGAAGCTTCTTACCCGGATGGCAGTTCATAAATGAATATGCAGCCTTTAAATTCCTGAATTTGTCCGGTAATTCTCCCGGCATCTTCTCAAGCATGGAGCATTTCAGATGAACCACCTCATCATGAGAAAGAACTAATACATATCTCTCACTGTATGCATATGACATGGAGAAAGTCATCTTATTATGATTAAATTTACGGAAATACGGATCCAGCTTCATATATTCCAGGAAGTCATTCATCCATCCCATATTCCACTTCAGACTAAAACCAAGTCCGTCCTTCTCTGCATCCCCTGTAACCATCGGCCATGCAGTAGATTCCTCAGCGATCATCACAGTTCCATGATTCCTTCCAAGAACTACTGTATTCAGATGCTTAAAAAATTCAATAGCCTCCAGATTCTGATTTCCGCCATATTTATTTGCGATCCATTCTCCATCCTTCTTACCATAATCAAGATAAAGCATGGAAGCAACAGCATCCACACGAAGTCCGTCTACGTGGCACTCCTCCACCCAGTAAAGGGCATTTGCGATCAGGAAGTTCTTAACCTCCGGGCGTCCGTAATTATAAATCTTGGTACCCCAGTCCGGATGTTCTCCCTGTCTCGGATCTGCGTGCTCATATACTGCGGTTCCGTCAAAGTTCGCAAGACCATGGGCATCTTTCGGAAAATGTGCAGGTACCCAGTCAAGGATAACTCCAATCTTATTCTGATGTAAATAATCCACCATATACTTGAAATCCTGCGGCGTTCCATATCTGGAAGTCGGTGCATAATATCCGGTCACCTGATATCCCCAGGAACCGTCAAAAGGATGCTCTGCGATTCCCATAAGCTCTACATGGGTATATCCCATTTCCTTCACATAAGCTGCCAGAGCATGTGCGAATTCTCTATAGTTATAAAATCCTTTTTCATTTTCCTCTGACTGCGGATGCTTCTTCCATGAACCCGGATGAACCTCATAGATTGCCATAGGCTCTACCTGCTCATCAAACTTATCTCTGTTCTTGATCCATGTGGCATCCTTCCATTTATAGTCTGTGATATCTGTGATCCTGGAGGCTGTACCCGGACGGAGTTCAGCTTCATTTGCATAAGGATCTGCTTTATATAGCTTCTCTCCATGCGCACCCACGATAAAGAATTTATACAGCTGTCCGATCTTTGCCCCCGGAACAAACACTTCATAAACACCGATCGGCCCAACCTTCTCCATCGGGTTTGCTTCTTCCTCCCAGTCATTAAATTCACCGATTACAGAAACAGACTGTGCATTCGGTGCCCAGACCGCAAAATATACACCTTTTTTTCGTCTGTATGTAGTCGGATGGGCACCCAGTTTCTTATATACTTCATAATTGGTTCCCTGTCCAAATAAATATTGATCCAAATCCGTAAATTTCATACTCACACCCATCTGGAGTCCTCCCTTAACTTCGGTTTCTATCTTTTTGCAGATACTGATTCCATAAAATAATACTGTAACAGGATATCTTACGTTACTGCTCACTCCGTTCTCAGTAACGTAGCCAAAATTCATTCCAGATTGCCTGCGGCAATGGAATTTTGGCGTATGAACAGTAACTATCTTACAGCAAGTTCAATCAGGAATACGAACTGACTTTTAGTCATTCTATAAGCCTTATTATACCAACGGACATTCCATACGTCAATTAAAAATATGTGTATATTTAACAATTTTTTTATATATTTTATGTGTTTTTTGTAAAAAACATAAAGAGCAAAGAAGTACCATTGCTCTCTTCTTTGCTCTTTCGTATGTTCGTAATTACTCTGTATGATCCACATTGCAGGATTGCATATGTTTTTTATTCCGTTCCATCTCCGTAATCTACAGAATCATCACTGTAATCTTCCGAATCATCTGAACTTCCATCATCATAACTTCCGTCATCCGAACTTCCATCATCATAGCTTCCATCGTCTGAACTTCCATCCGAATAATCCTCACTTCCGTCTGAGGAATCTGTGCTTCCGTCAGAAGAATCTGTGCTTGCATCAGATGTACCATCTGTTCCGTCTGCAGAAGCTGCTGCATCGGAACCGCCCTGATATCCCGGCACATCTCCATTACTGAGTGTACTCGGCCAGAAATCCACATAACATGCATTCTGTAAGGTCACATTCTTGGCTTCTGCCATCTCACTTACCGTTACAAGTTTATATCCCTGTGCAATAAGATCCGGTATCAATCTCAAAGCAGCCTTTACAGATGGCTCATGAATATCATGCATCAGGATGATAGTTCCATCTGTCAGATCTCCATTCATTACTGCACTGTAATCCGCATCTGCATCCAAAAGTTTCCAGTCTTCTGTGTCCAGTGACCACATAAAGAACGGCTTATTTACAGTATTATAAATATCTGAATTTCCGTCCCCGTAAGGCGCACGCGCCACACTCGCAGCCTGGCCACATGCCTGAATCAATGCATCATCTGTATCAGAGAACTGCTTTGCAACTGCGTCAAGATCAATTGTCGTCAACTGTGTATGATCCCATGAATGACTTCCAATCTCACAGCCAAGTTCCAGCATACGTTTTGGCGCATCCGGATATGAACTGACATTCTGACCAAGCATAAAGAATGTTGCATGAGCATTATTCTGTTCCAGACAATCCAGCAGTTCATCTGTATACTCTCCCGGACCATCATCAAAAGTCAGTGCCAGCATCGGACGTACCTTACTCGGATCATAAGATCCGTCTTCATTAAAGTAATAATCCTTCACTCCCTTTTCTACCCATCCTGTCTGTATATATCCGTTTTCGTCAAAAGAATAGGTAACACCATCTATATCCTGAAATCCATTTGAAAAATATGTACCATCTGTATTCTGATACCACTTTCCGTTAGCATCCTCATGCCATCCGGCTGTCATCGCGGCAATCTTATCTGTATCTGATTTACCCTTCAATGGCTGTCTCACCGCAGCATCGGAATTTGCCTGAACTTCCTCTGTATCTGCCTGAGCCTGCACAGTCTGATCACTGCTTCCGCCTCCGGCTACATGATGTGCGATCGGAATAATAATTCCTCTCACCACAAACACCACCGCCAGAATCATGCCAATAACACAAAGTCCGATCTTTGTATAATGCCTGATCATCATCTGGCGTTTTTTTCTGCGCATTCTTTCGCGCAACACCCTCTTATCCATGGTTTCCTTTCCCCGCTTCTTTTTGTTAATTAGTCCCTGACAGCGTACATCACAGTACGGAGTAATCCACTTTTATCAATAATCATAACTCATTTATCAGGTAAATACAATGCCAATTATTCACTCTGATCAACATCTTCCGTACCTAATTCCTCTTCCAGATTCTCATCTACATCTGAATTGTCCTGTCCGGAATCATCAGTATCTTCATCTGATACATTCTGATCACTGTCCTGTTCTGCATTTTCTGCCGCAGCATCTGCATCATCTGCCAGCACATCACCGTTTGCGACTTTCTCACTCACACTCGCATTTTTTATAATGAACTCCTCCACTCTGAGAAGTCCGACTGATTCATCTACATAATCCTGTCCGTAAGTTCCAACCAGCTCTGCAATACTGGAAACACCCATCTGTTCTACCAGTTTATCCTGCAGCTGAAGGCTCTCTTTGTCGTCAAGTGACAGTCCCTCTGCATCCATAATCCCCTGCACGATCAGGTTCTGCTTAACCTTACCCTCTGCATACTGCTGACATTGTTCATCAAAATCATCCTGCGAAATACCCTGACTGTCTGTAAACTCTTCCAGAGTCATGTCGGCCTGTTTTGCATAAACTTCCATACTCTTCTTAAATTCAGAAACAGCCTTATCCACATCTTCCTGTGGGTATTCTTTTACTTCAGAGTTCTCAAGCACTGTACTCCATGCAGTATTCTTAAGAACCTCCTGCGCAGATTCCTTTGCGTTTTTCTCAAGTTCACTGCGAATACTCTCACGATAATCATCTACTGTTGTATAATCAGTGTTCTTTGCAACCCATTCATCTGTAAGTTCTCCTTCACGCCGCACGTTCTGCACCGTAACCTTGTATATAACTTCCTTACCTGCCAGAGTTTCGTCCGCATAGTCTGACGGGAAATCAATTTTAATCTCCTTTGTGTCACCCTTCTTCATCCCGATCACACCATTTTCAAACTCCTCAAACATCTGTCCGTCGCCGATCACAAAGTCATAATTATTGGCAGTACCACCGTCAAAAGTCTGTCCGTCTTTAGTGCCTGTATAATTTACAGTCACCAGATCCCCTTCTTTCGCCGCATCAGATACAGGTTCTGCCTTATCTTTCAGATCCTCATCGATCTGCGCCTGTACATCATCGTCAGTGATCGCATCCACCGCATTGTCCAGAGTCAGTCCTTTATATTCTCCGATCGTAATATATTTCTCTACATTCTCAACAGAAACAAGACGCGTAGTTCCTGTCTCTGCTTTCTTCCCGTCAGCAGCTCCTTCTGTCTTTGTACCGTCTGTGATAACAGCACCGCCATCACCACACGCAGATGCTGTCAGTGCAAAACAAACTGCAAGCATGGCAAGATATATTTTTTTCTTCATAATAATCAATACTCCCTTCTACATTCCAGGTACCGGAGTTGGTCTTGAAGAATCCCATACTTCCGATACATCAAAAAGATCACTGAGCATTTCCGGATTATAATACATTCTGTATCCATCCAGATTTCTTCTTCCCTGTCGAAAATAATCATCTGTAATCTGTACAAAATACTGACTGGAATCTACATTACAGAAATAGCGGTATCCCTGACTCTTATAAAACTCATATTTCTCATTGTCTGCCGAATATCCTTCCCAGCTTCCGATATCCGCACCAAATGCAAAAATGATCATATCTGTTTCTCCAAGTATGGGAGCCACATATTTCTTCCATTTTTTATCATCTCTTTTCAGATCATCCAGAGAAGTGGCAGCCACATCCTTATGTCCCCATGTATGGCTTGCAAATTCCCAACCTTCTGCCTTCATAGCCTTAGCTACCTTTTTTGCATTTTTCACTTCCTGCTTATAGTCAAAATCCGGATGATCTTCCAGGAATTTTTTCTGATCATCCTGCAGTTTTTTTCCGGTCTTATATGCAATATCCGTACGATATCCCAGAACACCGTCATAACCTGTCATTGCAAGGATTCCCTTTCTTCCATGATAGGAAAAATCCGGATGTTCTTTTACAAAAGTATCGATCAGCGGAACCATATCATAATCCCCTGTGGAAACACTTCCGTCATCCTCAATATATTCGTTCTTGACCTCACCATTGGAATCCACTACAAGTTTCGATGCGAAACCATCTCCGTCCATATAGTGATAATAACTTACATCATCCTGAGAAAGCACAAATGGAATTTTTCCCGGTGGCAGCATAATACTGCCTCTGGACATAGTTCCATCCTCATTGATAACCGCCATGTCGTGCGGACTGACCATGACATATCCCTTATCATACATACTCTGTATGATTTTGTTAAACTCATCAATTGTTGTCATATACTGGTTATATCCATTACTGTCTGAATCCCCGTCAAATGCTCTGGCAGTGTCTTTGATCAGTGTATGGAAGAACACGTGCGTGATCTGCTCCAGCGGATATTCTGTACAGGTGGCTTTCGTATTTTCGTAATCCGAAACTGCACTCTGCATATCCGTATTACTTTCGTAATCCGGCTGACTCTTAAGCAGTTCTATGGCGCCATCATAATCATACTGTACAGCCATAAGCGCTGCCTGCTCCATAGGATTTTCCTGTTTCTCATCTGCCTCTTCTGTATCTTCGTTGTCAGTCTGCTCTCCCTCATTCAGACCATCATCCTGCTGTGTATCTTCTGTACTTTTCTCTGTATCAGCATCCTGTTCATCAATTGTCTGCTGTTCTGTTTTTTTCTCAGTTTCCGCATTTTCAGCTCTGGAACTCAGAAATGGAATATCCTGTTCAAACGGAATGAGCCCACATCCGCTTACTCCTAACGAAATACTCAAAATAGCTGCTGTTACACATGCTATCCTTTTTCTCATATATTGTCCCCTTTCAGTTATGCACAGAGATCATACTCACCCCATAGTTGGAACCGGCACCGGTCTGGAAGAATCAAACACAGACTGTGCATCAAACAGATCTGAGAGAAGTTCCGGATTATAGTACATTCTGTATCCGTCCAGATTTCTTCTTCCCTGCCGGAAATAATTACTGCGGATCTGCACAAAATACTGGCTTGAATCCACATTACAGTAATAATTATAGCCCTGGCTCTTAAGATATTCGAACTTCTCCCCCGAATAATCTTCAACACTGGTAAGATCTGCTCCAAATGCAAAAATAATAATATCTGTTCCGCCTATCAGAGGATCAACATTCTCTTTAAACTTCTGTGTATCTACCTGTAATCTCTCCAGACTGATCTGACTTACATTCTGATGTCCCCATGTGTGGCTTGCAAACAGCCAGCCTTCATCTTTCATAGCCTGCGCTACTCTGGCTGCATTTTCTCTCTCTGTATTCAGATTAAAATCCGGATGCTCATCCAGCCATTTTACTTTATCTGCATCCAGATCATCCGGACGGGTTTCATAACTGCTGTCTGTGCGATAACCAAGAATTCCATTGTAACCGGTAAGGGCAACAATTCCTTTAGCACCTCTGTAAGAAAAATCAGGATGTTCCTCTACAAAACGATCGATCAGAGGAACCATATCATAATCGCCTACAGAAATACTGCCATCATCTTCCACATATTCATTGCGGATTTTTCCTTCCTCATCTACGATAAGTTTGGCTGCAAATCCGTCCCCGTCCATATAATGATAATAACACACATCATCCTGCGAAAGTACAAACGGTACTTTACCTGGAGGAAGGAGAATCTCCCCTGCATTCATATTCCCATTTTCATCCGCTGTCGCCATGTCATAAATGCTGACCATGACATATCCCTTATCATACATGCTCTGAGTAATCTGGTTAAATTCATCAATCGTTGTCATAACCTGATCGTAATCTCCTGACTTGTAATCCCCGTCAAAAGCCTTACCGGTATCTTTGATCAGAGTATGATAAAAGACGTGTGTCACCTGGTCTAACGGCCAGGAAACGCAGGATTCCTTCTTTTTCTGATAAACCTTAACCGCATGCTGAAACTTCTCACTTGTCTGATAAGTCTCACTGTTTTGCAGCATACTTATGGCTTTATCATAATCATACTGTTTTGCAGCATACTTTGCCTGCCTGTAAAGAGTTTTGTCCTCTTCACTCAGTCCATCCGTATCCTGAACTTCAGGTGTCACCGCATTCTCAGCTTCTGCCTCTGCATTTGTCTGCTGAGCTGTTTTTTCTTCTTCTGTTTTCCTGTCTGCAAATTTCACCATCTGCGCAATCTTAACCTGCTGCTCACTGACAAAATTCTGCAGTTCTTCCCCGTAAAATCCTATTCCAATCCCAATTGCAGCGGCTGCCGCCACCACTATGCAGCCTGCGATACGCAGTCTTTTTTTTCTGCGGCGAAGTTTATTGCGGCGTTCCAGTCTGGCTGCCCTACGGGCTTCATAAGCTTTATTATCATCAAAAAAGAAATCTTCGTCCTCGCTTGCTGCCGGAGGTTCTTCGTTTATCTCTTCTGTATTTGGTTTTTCTTCATTTAGTTTTTCTACATTTGGTTTTTCTGCATTTGGTTTTTCTGCATTTAGCTCTTCTGCATTTAGCTCTTCTGCATTTAGTTCTTCTGCATTTGTCTTTTCTGTATTTACTTTTCCTTATCTGAAAGTCGCTCCTCTTTCTTCTCAGAGTCGGGCTTTAATTCGCTCATGCTTTTCTCCTTTTTATCATATCCGTTTTTTACTCACAAATTATTCTGTCACAAAATAACTCCACAATTCCCGTTACATATATTATAACCACACATTGTGATTCCATCCTGTAAAAATGTCTTTAACTGTTCCGCATATTTACCATTACTGTTCTCTCCGGCAAATATTGTCGCATTACAGTTTTGCTACAATTATAACCTTTCATAATGTAAATTTCTACCGCTTTCCATCCATTAATTCTTTTTTTGCAATTGCGTTTTACCTTATTTAATGATAAAATAATTTTTATGCAATGGACTGTCCGTACCAACAGTCCCTGTGAAAACACATACATTAGGGAGGATGCAAATGAGTACAGTAACAATAGTCCTTCTGGTCATTCTTGTTATCCTGATCGCTGCACTGATCGGTTTATATTTCTTCGGAAAAAAAGCCCAGAAGAAACAGGAAGAACAGCAGGCTCAGATTGAAGCAACTAAACAAACCGTTTCCATGCTGGTTATCGATAAAAAGAGGATGCCACTGAAAGAATCCGGACTTCCTCAGATGGTAATTGAACAGACACCTAAACTTATGCGCCGTTCCAAGCTTCCAATCGTTAAAGCTAAAATCGGACCAAAGATTGCAATCATGATCGCAGATGAGAAGGTTTTCGACCTGATCCCGCTTAAGAAAGAAATCAAAGCCGAAGTAAGCGGTCTTTATATTGTAGGCGTAAAAGGAATCCGCGGTTCCCTTCAGACACCGGCCCCCAAAAAGAAAGGTTTCTTTGCAAAATTCAAGAAAGACAAAACTGCCAAATAAATGCAGTCAGACATATAAACTAAAGGTCAGTGAATCGTGTCATCCATACACACAGATCACTGACCTTTTTCTGTTTGGATCAGACAGATATCTGCAACGAAGCAGAGAACTTACCAGATCTGATCAAATTGTAAAATTCTTACAGTCCTTTGGCTGTGCCTTAATCGCAAGATAACAGTCTGCCACATGCTCCTGGTTCATATCAAGCGCATAATCCACTTTCATATCAAGACCGCCATCACTCTCCTGCAGATTCAGATTCGTCGCCGCAATCCCCATTTCAATGGTTCCATAGGGAGTGGTATAGTAAGTCATATTCTTCTTACCCTGTTCAAAAACCATATGAACATTGACCACACCTTTCTTGCGGACCTCCATTCCCTTCCGGGAAATTTTTATGTAATTGACGGTAGGTTCTGCAAAATCCTCCATGACTTCCTCATAGCGCAGATAATGACTTCCGTTCCGGAAATAATACTGTCCCGGTACAACAATCTCCAGAGGTTCCTGTTCACCGTCTGCATCCATTGTCTGAAGTCCCCTTACATGAATCAGCACTTCTTTATCCATTCTTCTCATACTCCTGTTTTTATACTGTTCAAAACCTGTTTTTATGTATCTATATTATAACCATTCAGCAATCTGCTGTTTTTAATACTTCTCAATATCTATTTTTTTCGTCATCTCCACATCATATGGAAGAATCGAATTGGCAAATGCCTTAAACTCATCTGCCAGATCACTCACATAGAAGCGATACGGAAATTCATTCTTCTCTGTACCTTCACCGGCAAGTCCTTTTTCCTCCAGAAGCCTTCCCAGCTCCAGTGCGGTTTCATAAGCCGGATTCACCAGACATACTCCGTCTCCCATGATCTTTCTGATGGTGGAACGAAGCAATGGATAATGAGTACATCCCAATATCAGTGTATCCACCTGCTTATCCTGAAGTTCCTTCAGATATCTGGCAGCGACCTCATCAGTCACCGGATCATGAAGCCACCCTTCTTCTACCAGTGGCACAAACAGCGGACATGCTTTGCCGAAAACAGTGATCTCCGGATCCAGATGCTTCAGATACTCTGCATGTATCCCACTTCCTACAGTTCCCACAGTACCAATGATTCCTACCCTCTTATTTCTGGTCTGGGCAGCCGCCACTTTAGCCCCCGGTTCTATCACGCCAATGATGGGAATGTCAAACTCATCCCTCACTGCATCCAGGGCAAAAGCGCTGGCTGTATTACATGCAACCACAATCGCCTTTACCTGCTGCTGCTGAAGAAAACGAATGATCTGCCGGGAATACCGGATGATAGTTTCCTTCGATTTACTTCCGTAAGGCACTCTCGCCGTATCACCAAAATATACGATTTTTTCTGAAGGAAGATTACGCATGATCTCACGCGCAACAGTCAGCCCTCCCACACCGGAATCAAATACTCCTATCGGTGCCTCTCTGTCTATTTTCATTGATTTCTATTCTCCATCTCTATTGATTGTCTCACTATTCTATCACCAATCAAGAGCCTGTGCAAGCCAGAAGGATATCTTTATGTCATCTTTCTGTCCTTTATTTTCCTCAGGGAACTGCGAGAAGCAGAATTTCGGGTACAATGTCCCCCACCATGCAGTAACTGCAGCCTGTTCCTGTCGGCTTTCAGCGATTTTTGCTATCTTCCCGGACATTCCCGGCATTGCTCTCATCATAAGAACACCAACAGCTGCCACTAACAGAACAAACGACAGTTTTCTTCTTAATTTTCTGTTCTTACACTTTTTATTCATCATTGTCCCTCTCTCCTGTTATATTTTATCAGTTACCATATCTGCCTTCGTTATTTTCTTATTTTATATGGAATTTTCCGGCAGCACTTTGATATTTTGATTATGGTCAATATTTCCCTGATTTATACTTCCACTTCCAGACTTCCATTTCTGATCTTTGCAGTCGGAAGTTGCAGGATTTTATCTTCTTTATATTTTTCATAAAAAAGCTCTCTGAGTGTCACAGCCGTAATATTTCCTCCTGACATTCTGTTTCGGATCAGTCCTGTAATATATTCTCCTGCTGATGAATTATCCTCCCCATGCCAGTTCAGGATCTCCCCTGCATCCTCCGCTTCAAACACATAAAGATCTTCCCCCACAAAATTCTCCTGTTTCAGATAATCCAGCACCATTCTCCATCTTCCGTCCTCCACCAGTGTTCTCCCCATGACCAGAACCTGCAGATGCCCCATATCAAGCAGTTTTTCCTGTGACTGATCATACATTTTTTTCAATCCGGGCGAAATCAGCACCACTGATCTGCAGAACCCGGGAACCGCCATCTTCTTCCTCTTTTCCCTGCCCCGTACTCTCAGAAAGATCCGGCATCCCATAGGTAAGACAGATTCCTTCTTCTGAGGCATCCACGCCAAGTGCCATAGGATACATTCTCTTCTCCGGTTCCACAGCCGCACCACATCCGCTCATAAAAAGACTGACTGACAAAATCCCGGTCACCACACCGACTGCCCTTTTCCTCTGCTTCCTGCGGTGTCCCTTTCCTCTGATAAACATATAAAACTGACAGATAAGAATTCCCGGAACGAAAATATACGCCAGACACCATCCAAAATAATCCAGTATTCCTTTTCCCTCTTCTTCCAGAAGCGAAATCAGGAAAACCAGTGCCGGAAGCCAGAACCTCCCCCTGCCAGGATGAGATTTCCCGATAATCTGATTTCCATAATACAGCAGACTCCCTATTGCAAAAAGCAGGCTGTAAAGCAGAAATCCCATCCACAGGATGTCAAATCTGGCCAGTACATTTCCCGGAAGATCTGCGCCTGCCAGCAGAGGCAGGACCGGATAACTTTCCGCCGCTACCCTGTCATATCCCAGAACTGCCGGAAGCAGAAGCTCCATTCCAATAAGAATCCCGCCAAGTGTCAGGATTCCTCCTGCCACCGTCTTTCCCGCACTTCCGTATTTCTCCACATTTCCCAACAGAAATGGCAGCAATGCAACCGGCGAAAAAGCACACAGAGTTCCATAAAAAGACTGACTGACATTTCTCACTGTAAGCTCCTCCCACCGGATTTCTCCCATGAAATATTCCGTTTTTGCCTGTGGCACACAAAGTATCATCATTATCATAATCCCGCCAAGAAGCAGACCACCTGATACTTCCGCCATTCTTCCTCTTCTCTGTACACCTTTGCAGGTTCCGACAGAACATACCAGAGCCGCCCAGAATGCAATCCATCGGCCGGATACTCCTGTGATCAGCTTTACAGGAACCAGCCTCCTGAGAAGTGCCAGCAGATATCCTCCCGCCATCAACACATAGATCAGAAAAAAAATCCCGATCAGCCTTCCCGCAAAAGCACCTGCAGACTTTACCGGATCTTCAAATGAAGGTGTCAGCCGTATCAGCCAGATTACATAAAACCCAAGCAATATCAGCGCAAAAATCATTCCCGCCACTGCACTGATTCCGTTCATTCCACCCTTTCCGAAAACGCAGAGCATAAATGGTGCCAGTAATGCCAGTATCATCTGCCTGTACAGCTGCCTGTGGGAAATTCTGTTATTCTCTGCAAATCTCATGAACCGGACTCCTTTCTCTTCAAACGGATCTTCTGCTCCTCTCTTGCATAAAGCGGTCGTAATACCCTCTTGCGCAGTGGAACTCTCAGAACCCCTTCTCCTCTGCTGCCCTTCTGTTCTTTCTTTATAAAAGGAACCAGATAAGGAATACCAAAACTCATCAGGCCTGCCAGGTGCCCTATAACCAGATATACTCCCAGCACGATTCCGTAAATTCCCAGATAACCTCCCAGGATCAGAAACCCATATTTCACTAGCCGAAATGCTGCTGCAAACTCTTCATTTGGAACAGTCATAGATCCAAGCGCAGTCAACGCCACGATCATCACCACGATCGGACTCACAAGATTTGCCTCTACCGCTGCCTGTCCGATCACCAGTCCGCCAACAATGCCAATAGCATTCCCCAGAGATCCCGGAACTCTCACCCCAGCCTCCCGAATCAGTTCAAAAGCCAGTTCCAGAAAAATCAGTTCCACCACACTGGAAAAGGGCACTCCTTCCCTCGCCTCCGCAAAAGACAGTATCAGTGCAGATGGCAGAATCTGTGTATGGAAACGTATCACTGCCAGGTAAAGTCCCGGCAGAACAGTCGCCATGATCACAGCCAGATATCGCAGTATTCTGAGAAAGGAAGCCATCTCGAACCTGTGATACCAGTCCTCGCTGCTCTCCATGAAACTGCTAAAATTTCCCGGAAGGATCAATGCTTCCGGAGAATTATCACACAGAATCACAACCTTACCTTTCAGGATTTCCTGCACAGCACGATCCGGACGTTCCGTTGTCTGATACTGAGGAAAAGGAGAATACCACACATCTTCTGTCAGCTGTTCAAGCATACCGCTGTCAAGGATTCCGTCAATCTGAAATTCTTCCAGCCGTTCCTTCACTTCTTCCAGAAGTCCCTCATGTACCAGGTCATCCATGTATAACACCTGCGTTAAGGTATGAGAGCGCACACCGATTTTATATTCTTCCACCTTGAGTCTGGTATCACGAAGCCTTTTCTTACCAGTGCACTGTTACTTTTCACACTGTCCGAAAATCCTTCCCTGGAACCCCGCAGCACCTTTTCCGATTCTGCCTCCATCACACCTGTGGATGGATAACCTTTGCTGGAGATTTTCATCGCCTTGTCATATCCATCTATGAAAAACACTGCATTCCCTGCAAGCATGGCATCTATGGACTCGTCAAGATTCTCCAGTTTCTTTACATCTGCGATCCCAAGACTGTTATGCCTGACAAATTCCTGAATATCCTCCGGCGAAATCTCCCAGAAATGATTGATCATCTTTCCAAGAGCAGAATCATCCAGCATCATGTTGGAAACCGCAACTTCTATATAGACCATAAGGCAGTCCACCTTATGTTTATCTCCCAGCCGCATGGGACGGATCAGAATATCACTGCAGTTTTCCAGCCTGCTTCGCAGATATTTCTCATTCTCCCTCAGATTTGCAGATACTTTCCGGGATTCTTCCAGCTTCTTCAATAATTTCCCACCTCGTTTCATACCGGTACATCGTTTTCGATGTACCAGACAGATCTGTTGCCAGTCGGCAATATTCATAAACCCACTTACATACATGGATGCGCAAAAAAAGAGAGGCCTCCCGCCTCTCTTAGAATTTCCCGATATTCAGATATTATACCATTCTTATCTGTGTCCCCTGGATTTCTCTTTCTCTGCACGTTCACGTTCTGCATCCTCAGCCTCAATAGAACGCATGATAGCCATTCTCTGATTCTCGATATGCTGGAAAGAAAGCTGTTTCGCGCGTTCTACGTCACGCTCTCTGATCGCCTTTGTCAGTTCCTCATGTTCCTTCACCAGAACATCTCGTGTTTCACCTTCTTTTAGATATTCCACACGATAACGATAAATCTGCTCACGCATATTGTTGAGTACCTGGATCAGCCTCTTATTATCAGAAGCCTGATAAATAACCTCATGGAATGCAACGTCAGCCTCCGCAAGCTTAACAAGATTTCCCTCTGCGATCGTATGTTCAAACTCCTTGGCAGCAAGCCAGAGTCTCCTCATTTCTTCTTCAGTCATACGGGCACATGCTTTCTCAATAGCTACATTCTCAAGAGCAATACGAACCTCCAGAACATCATTCAGATCCTTCTCTGTGATATTGGCAACCTGGGCACCACGTCTCGGGATCATCACTACCAGACCTTCCTGCTCCAGCTTACGCATTGCCTCTCTGATAGGAGTTCTGCTCACGCCAAGTCTCTCTGCCAGCGCAATCTCCATCAGTCTCTCACCAGGTTTCAGTTCGCCCTTCAGGATTGCCTGACGCAGCGTATTAAAAACCACATCCCTTAATGGAAGATATTCATTCATATTTACTGAAAAATCACTTGTCATTTGTATTCCCTCCTGCTTTCGTTACTTCTGTGGCAAAAACCGTCTTCGCCAGCCGGCTCTCTCTGAGAACCTCTGCTGCCGCCTCCATCTTCTCACGATCATCAAAGATTCCGAACACTGTAGGACCACTTCCGCTCATCATCGCCTTTAACGCACCATGACTCTCCATCAGTGCTTTGATTTCGCCAATTACAGGATATTTCTCTATAATTCCCGGCTCAAAAACATTTCCCATCTTCTGTGTCATTGCCAGAAGATCTCCACGTTCTATATCTCCTATCATCCCGTCAATATCCGGATGAGAAGAAATCTTATCCAGCTGAAGGCTCTCATAGGCAGCTTTGGTGGAAACATTGATTCCGGGCTTACCGATCAGTACAAAACAGTCCGGCACCTGAGTGATCCTGGTCAGTTTCTCCCCGATCCCCTCTGCCAGGGCAGTTCCTCTCATCACACAGTACGGAACATCTGCCCCGATATTCACAGCACGATCCATCAGCTCCTTCTGGCTCAGTCCCAGTTTAAAAAGCCGGTTGATCCCCACCAGTGCAGCTGCCGCATCCGAGCTTCCGCCTGCCATACCTGCTGCCACAGGAATAAATTTCTCAAGATGGATATCCACACCACCCTTAACCTGAAATTCATCCATCAGAAGCTTCGCCGCCTTATACACCAGATTTCGTTCATCATTCGGAATATAGGAATAATTGACAGACAGGGAAATCCCCGGCTTCCTCACCCTCTTCATCTCCAGAACATCATACATCTGTATCGTCTGCATGATCATCCGGACTTCATGATAGCCATCCTCTCTCTTTCTGAGAATATCCAGTCCCAGATTTATCTTCGCCAATGCACGTAAACGCATAAAATCCTCCGTTTCCAGCAATATCATTCGTATATAACTGTACTTTCGCAATTATATTTGTACTTTGTATACAATAAAACTCTTTGTGCATATTTTAAATCATTTTTTTTTAGTTTTCAATATAGGAGTTTTCATTTTTTTCGGAAATTTTTTTCATTATCATCCCTGCCTGACAAGAATTAACGACTGCCCCGGCTTTACCTCTTTTTCCGTAAGACTGTTCACACCCGAAATCTCATCCACAGTTGTATAAAATTTCTTTGCAATATCCCACAGGGTATCTCCGGCCTTTACAATATATACCGTAATTCCCGGCATACTTTCCAGTTTCTTACGATCCAGCGGCTGTTCTTCCACAGATTCAATAAGCTGCTCTTCCCACTGTCTGAACACAAGCACATTCAGTCCCACCGCCGCCTTGACTTCAATCTCATCCCCATCTGCCATTGCAGTGGAAAGCTGTTCAAGGTCAGCCTGAAGTAAATATGTGCAATCCTTCCCGATCTCTTCTGCCTCGATCAGATGAGTAAACGGAAGCATGGCATCCATAGAATAAAACGGCATTTCATCATTTCCAATAATATACAGGATCTTGAGTGCCACAATTCCTTCTGCCACAATTCCCTTATCCGTAATCCTGGTCTTATCTACTTTTACCTTACCGCTGCTGTGGCAAAGCTGCAAAACTTTTCCCTGACTCTCCTTAACTTCTATCCGGTCTGTCAGACGACACCTGGAAAAATTCCGTACCAGAAGACTTTCCAACATTTCCTTTTTCCGATGAAGAACACATTCTTTGTGTGGGCTGTATGCATCAAGAAGAAGTTCATGCTCCTCTTCCCTGTACATTTTCATATTTAATTCCAGTACCACATCCACCTGCAGGATACGTTCTTCACCATCCGGATCAGGCTTTACCTCTATCCCCTGATGAAGAAGAGACACCTCAATATGTGGGATCAGATCTTCCATACAGCCACTGCATTCCATCTCATTGGAAAAAGGCATGGTATACTCCAGCCACTGAGGTGGATTCTCCTCTTCATACCCTGTATACAGAAGAAAAACTGCAAGCTCTCCTTTCACCCGGAGTTTGTTCTCTCCCGGCCGCAGGTCCAGATTCCTCGGTTCAGCCATATACCACAGAAGGTTTTCTACATTCGGTCTGTTTGACGCAAGAGTAATATCATCCTTAATGCGCAGGGTATCTTTTTTATGTACACGAAGACTCATAAGCCGGACTTTCTCCGTTTTCACAGAGACTTCCTGATCCTCTGCGGAAACCGGAAGTTCAACGACTGCCAGTTCATCTACCACTGCATAAAAAGTTACAATTGCTTTAATATTCAGTTTTCTGGAATGGATCATATGAACACTGAGATCCTCAATCTCCCATTTCAGACACAGCTTATCTCCCCCTTCGATTCCCTCCAGATTAATCATCTCATCCAGCGGAAGCTTCGCAGAAAGGCTGTAAATCCTGCCCTCTTTTTCCCCCACATAAAGCAAATCTGCATTTAATGTCCCTTTAAGAAGCGCTCTTCCTTCACTCAGCCGCACCTCCTCCATGGAAACATCCGCTTTGCTCTGCACCAGTCTCCCGATATCCGGTTTCACATCGGGCACATTATAGTCCTCGTCAAAAGTCGCCTGCGCTGCCGCTTTATTTTTGATCCGCAGCATCTGAATACTTTCTTTTTTAATTCCAACCTGCTTCCTTCCTTTCTCTGTTTACTTTATGATAAAACCCAAAAATTCTATCGGTTTCTCTGTTTCTCTGATTTTCAGGACAATACAGGGATAAGACGGTTCACTGCCTGCATCCGCTTTCTCCGGACCTATCAGCCTTGTCTTGCAGAATACTGCGTTCTCTGATTCGGAAACCTCCTCCACCTGAATACTGTACCCTCCTGTAAGCTGCTCTCCATATCCCTTCATCAGATACCTTATATCTCCCACCTGATAGGTCATCTGAAATACTTTCTTTTTCTTCTGTTCCATCAGTTCTGAAATCTCTTCCGGAATTTCCTCCTGCTTTACGATCGTATATTCCAGAGGTGTACGTTCGCCCTCCTCAATCCTGATAAACTGACAGCCCGCCGGCAAAAGAGCCAACAGCAACACACAGAGCAGTCCTCCTGTCCTTTTGCCCATAATGTACCCCTGCTCATTCTTCGCTAAATATTCTATGCCGGATACATCCCTGTTATTACCATACTCTATGCTATATATCTGACAGTAACTGCTTTTCTGCAGGAAAGAATCCCGTCCGGAATGATTTATTTAACGCCAAAAAATCATCATACTATGATTTATTTCTTGCAGGATATCTCATAATTCCTTATAATAACTTCTATACTTATATATGGGCATCAGCATTATATAATGCCCGGAAAGGAATTAACGAATGATACGATTTATCCTCGTCTGTATTGTTGTGATCGGATACCTGATCCTGTCCATCCCCATCCTGCTGGTCGAATGGATCATCGGCAGATTTTCTCCTGAAAAGAAGGATATCAGCTCCCTTAGGATCATCCAGGCAGTATTCCGATTTATCCTTAAGATCACCGGTGCAAAGATTACTGTGATCGGAGAAGAAAATGTGCCAAAGGACACACCTGTACTTTATATCGGCAACCACAGAAGCTACTTCGACATACTTCTTACTTACTCCCGCTGTCCGATCCGTACAGGCTACATTGCCAAAAAAGAGATGGAGAAAATTCCTCTTCTTTCCACATGGATGCGTTATCTCCACTGTCTCTTCCTTGACAGGAAAGACATCAAACAGGGACTCAAAACGATCCTGACCGCAGTAGACAAAGTAAAATCCGGAATTTCCATCTGTATTTTCCCGGAAGGAACCCGAAACAGAAATAAAGATGAGCTGGACATGCTTCCCTTCCATGAAGGAAGCTTCAAAATCGCTACCAAGGCCAATTGCCCGATCATCCCAATTGCGATCAGCAATTCAGCCAACATTTTCGAGGCACACTTCCCGAAGATATCTCCTGCAAAAGTTGTAGTAGAATACGGTAAGCCAATCTATCCGGATGAACTGAGCAAAGAAGATAAGAGGCATGTCGGAGAATATACGCAAAACGTAATTCGCGAAATGCTTATAAAGAACAAACCACTGACTGAAAAATAATAAGACCATCACTAGAGCGTGTCTGAAAAAGGCTTTCTGCAAGATGTGCGTCACAATTTGTGGGATATTTTGCCCGGATGAGGGCGCCGTAGTGGGCTACGGCAACTGAATTTGGGTGAAATATCCCGCAAAGTGGGGCGTGCAGATTGCGGGAATGATTTTTCAGACACGCTCTAGTCCGGCAGAGCGTAAAGACAAAAATTTACGCTCTGCCGGACTGTTATATATCAGAATTTCCATTGTATCTGGACTGATCCGGGAAATACCTTAAGTGACCTGATCATCTTATCAACTGTAAACCTCTTCTCCTCAAAATCAATCTCTCCCCACAGACTTATATTAGATGCTACCTTTTCCATCTGCTCCGGTGTCGCATGATTCTCCGCAAGCACCGATAATTTCTCCAGCTTTAACTGATGTATCTGGTCTATTTCTTCCACTCTCTGATTAATATAATCTGTCAGTGTTTCTCCGGCACCTGCCAGAGAATCCACAAGCAGAGAAATCTCCTTTTCCATTTCCTCAATCTCCCTGTAAATCTGCTTTACCTGCGGATTTTCCTTTAACTTCGTATAAGCGGCAGGAGACTGTCCTTCGCGCAGCTTACGTACCATCTCTTTATATACATAATTCTCCACATCTTCAGTATAAACCTTCCCGCACCCCGGGCAGGCTTTGTTGTTCAGACGCTTCGTACATCTCAGGTACTGTTTACCGGACTGTATTTTAATACTCATAAGTGCGTATCCGCAATTGCCACATTTCACTTTCCCTGCCAGCCATGTATTCACAGCTTTCCTATTGGCCTGAATCGTTTTATTTCTCATAAGCTTGATCCTGCAGTTCAGCCACTGCTCCGAAGACACAAGCCCCTCATGAGGTGCCACCACCAGCATATGACCCTTAAGATTCTGCAGCTTATCTGTCTGCGCATCCCGCCCCTGATAAAGATAACATCCATGAATCCCGTCAAACTGCTCCGGACTGCTTACTATATTGGTTCCATGGCTCCTGAAAAAACGGTACACATCCATATCAGCCCGCACATATACCGGATTTCTCAAAAGCTGGGCCAGCATGGAACGTATCAGTTCCTTTCCGTAGAACTGCACTCCCTTTTCCGCATAATATCTGGTGATATCCCCATAAGAAGTGTCCGGTTGTTCGTACATATCAAAAATTTCCCGCACAATTGCCGCTTCCCCGGGTTCTTCCACAAGCTTCTTTGTATGGATTCCTTCCATCAGGATCTCCTCTAGCCGATAACCATAAGGAGGCTTTCCGCCCATGCGAAAACCTTTCTGACTTCTGGAATAATATGCGTCGCTGACACGCTTCTGAATAGTCTCACGTTCCAACTGCGCAAACACAATGCAGATATTTAACATTGCCCGTCCCATAGGTGTCGAAGTATCAAATTTCTCTGTAGAAGAGACAAATTCCACCTGATACTGCTGAAACAGATTCATCATATTGGAAAAATCCAGAATAGAACGGCTGATCCGGTCCAGCTTATACACGATCACTTTCTCCACTTCCCCTCTGCGGATATCTGTCAGAAGCTGCTGAAGCTGTGGTCTGACTGTATTCTTGCCGCTGTAACCCTTATCCTTGTACTCTTTGAAACTTCCACCCTTTAACTCGTACTTGCAGAACTCGATCTGACTTTCAATAGAAATACTGTCTGCTCTGTCCACTGACTGCCTTGCGTAGATTGCATTGATTCTCTTCATAGGGATCCTCCTTTGTGAAATGAAATAATTGTTGTTTTGCCAGGCAATGTTGTTACCGTTCACCCTGCATTCCGCAACACGTCTTGCAATGCACAGAATAAACAGTAACCGGCACTGTAACCATTCAACAATTCCTCCTCCGGGAAGAAAAACCTGAGCGATTACATTTTGTCTATACAATTACGATAACAAATATTTAAAAATGTGTAAATCGACTTTTTTCTATCTTTATGTATAGATTTTTCCGACATTTTCATTGTATAATGATGTCATAAACATTCCTCTACAATCAACTCGTTCCTCTGCTGATCATTTATAACTGTCCTGTACCGTTACCGTTCACTCTATACCTGTGCCACCGACTAAAAGGAGATTTCCCATATGAGAAGAAAATGTACCGATTCCCTGATATACTGGAAAAAAAATCCCGGCCGCAAACCTTTAATCCTCCAGGGACTTCACCAGACAGGCAAGACCTGGCTGCTTATGGACTTCGGAAATAAGCAATACGAACATACACTCTACATCAATCTGGAAACAGACCGCTCTGCTGCAGACTATCTGTCTGTTCCACATGATCCACAGGAAGTACTGCTTTTTCTGGAAACCTGTGCAGGAAAACCACTGCGCCCTGCCTCTTCCCTTCTGATTCTTGACAATATCCAGTGCATTCCTCAGATTTCCACACTTCTTACCTCTATTGCCCTGGACTTTCCACAATATCACATTGCCTCTATCTATAAAGGTGTGGTTAACTCTGATTCTTTCTCCGTCCACGACTTTGATATCCTGACTCTGTATCCACTGGATTTTGAAGAATTTCTGTGGGCCAATGCTGAGTTTGCCCTTACAAGAGAAATCCGCAATCATTTCTCCGATTTCAGCCCAATGGGAAAGAAACTCCACGAAAAAGCCCTGTCACAGTTCCATCTCTATCTGATCATCGGCGGAATGCCTGCTGCCATTATGGAATACAAAAAAGAAAGAAGCTCCTGCTGGTACCTGACACCCAGCAAAAGCTCCTTAATCTTTTTCTCAGCGATATTACTGCTCTGGCTCCAAAAGGAACCGCCCGCCACTGCCGCAATGCCTGGCTCTCGATCCCTGCACAGCTCGGCAGAACCAGCCGTAAATTCCAGTACACCCGCATTGCCAAAGGTGCTACTGCCAAAGTCTACCATGAACCCCTGCAGTGGCTGATCAGCGCCGGACTTGCCATTCCCTGCCAGACAGCTGTCTGCAGCAAACCTTCGGAAACCTCCTTACATCTGTATCCTGTTGACACCGGATTATGCTCATGCATCTAAAAATCCCTGCCTTCCAGCTTCTGTCAGGAGAAGAAACCACCGCCGGTACAGCCTGTATCGAAACCTTTCTGGCACAGCACTTTATCCGGAATGGCTATACCCTCTCCTACTGGTCCAGCGGCAACCAGGCGGAAGTTCCCTTTTTACTGTCCAAAAACAATCATTTTATTGCCATAGACTACCGCACCACCCCACATCAGAAGTGCAGGAACCTTATGCAGCTGAATAAATCTTCTCTCTCTCCTGCACCCACGCAAATGTATTTAATCTCTACCGAAGACTTCAGGCAAAAAGAAGCTTATCAGATCGTGCCTTTATATGCGGTATTTTGCATATAGAACGTGGCAGATACAACAGGCAAAAGCAGACTCCGGCCATATGACGCAGCGGCATCGCATAATGGATCTTTGCCTGATTTTCCAGTCTCCAGAGAACAAAGTCCACACCATATGCCGTCTTCTTTACAACATCCAGGATCGGCTCCGGTCATTGCGATCGGAGTCTTTCTTTTTAATAAACCTATACCATATATTCTAACAGAATCTTATCCTTATATTGCTTTCTGCTATTTCAAGGTGTATCTGACCCCTCTGCCTGCACCTGTTTTTTTCAAGATTTGCTTTTCAATCAGGCTGTTCAGAGTACGTACTGCTTTACTCTTTTCCATTTCTGCTGCTTTCTCAATTTCTGATCTTGACATTTTTTCTTTTCCCTTAAGGATGTTGACCAGTATCTGTTCGGCTTCGTTCAGATCATAGTTTTCCCTTATAACAGGAAGAATTACTTTGATAGAATTAGAAAAACACTGGTACGATGGTTTTATCAGTGCCTTCCTGTAAGCATGATTGATCCTCATGATTCCGGTTCCAAATTTCTCAATATATTTCAGCCGGAAGAACACATTTCCGATAATAGGATTTCTGAGTATGGATATCTGACCATTCAGGTATTCCTCTTCGCTGATTCCGGCAGGAAGCCCTCCCGGAGAACTGATCTCAATCCTGTCCGCATACATACTGACTTTTATAGATGCCGGGATATCCCACATTCGATGGATCAGAGCATTGGCTATTGCTTCCCTGAAGGCTTTTTCCGGGATTTTGTCAATACATTTCCTTTCGGCTCCCTCTATTTTTTCATACTGATAATACTTTCGGAACATCTGAAGTGTTTTTTCCAACTGAGAAAGTATGGAAATATTTTCCAGTGATTCCCTGTCCATGATCTCATCTATGGTATCACCAAAACGTATGATATCTATTCCCGTAAACTGATTATCATCAGCAAGAAGTGCAGCTGCATTATTGAACCCACTCTGATCAGAATACAGTTCAAGAGTTTTTAAAATATCTTTATTGATCTTCTCAATGCCCATCACCCGGATAAATTCTGTTTCCAATTTAGCAAAAGTAAGCTGCTGATTGAATGAAGTGATCTCCTCAAAAGTCTGATTACAGCCCTCCAGGATCAACCGGTTATATTCCAGACGATCCACTTCAACTGTAGAAGAATCATTTCTTTTATAAGCTTTACCTTTATAGAGATAAGGCTTATACCTGCCTTCATAAACAGTGAGCACGATCGTATTCTCCTGTATCTCCAGACGGAACTCCGGCACAGGACTGAGACTGTCGTTGATCTTATTCTCCAGATTCAGGCATCCGTTCACTGGATCTGTTATGCCGATGACGTTCCCCTGATCATTGATTCCAAATATAATCTTTCCTTCGCCATAATTAGCATAGGCACTGATCGTTTTCAGAAACGTGTTAGATGACAGATTTTCCTTATATTCCAATGTTCTGCTTTCCCTCATGATACATTTTCCTCCACATTTTCAATCCTTTGAAACCCAATATTGATTTGTAATATATAGTATAAAATCGTTCCAATCTAAATGCAACGATTTCTTTTTCGTTTCATATAGAATGCAACGATTTATATAATCATCAAATATAATTCCGCCGATCAACAGCTAACGTAATTGTATAATTGTGAAATAATAAATATTATGCGTAAATAGTACAGTTATAAATCATTTCATTTTAACTTTTATTTCTATATTGCTCTGCTCAAAACAATTTTTTTCCACAAAATCAATCTGTCCACCACCCAAAGGGGAACTATAATCATGACAAAGATTAAAAACACGAAGAAAGGCATGGCTAAGAAAACCTTAAGTATGTCTCTCGTCGTTGCAATGCTGGCAACCTCTAATGTGCCGGTTTGGGCTGCTGAGTTCAGTGATGGTACTGACGCTTCCGTAGCTACTGAAGCAGATGCGTTCGCTGCAGAAGCTCCTGTTGTTGACGATACAGAAGACGCAGCTCCAGCATCTGTAATGGTAAATGAAGCTGATATTACTCTTAACTTATCTGCAGACAGCAAAAAAGTTGTTTGGGGAGGAGCATCTGTTATCAGTGGTACTGTAACTAAAACTGACGGATCAGAAGTAGAAGGTGGATGGCAGTATCGTTGGGTTGACGAAAAAGGTATTGCATATGCATCTTCTAACGGAAAAGTAGACGATGCAGCTGATATGAGTTTAAATACAACAGCTGACATGGCTGGAAAAACATTAACCCTTTATGTTTACGATGTAGACAGCAATCAGCAGACTCTTTATGATATTAACACAGGTATTTCTGTAGCTGTAGAAAAGAGATCTTTAAATTCTGTGACTGCTACACCTGCAACCACAACAAAAGCATACAACGGTTTTGCTCAGACTATTACTGAAGCTGACGGCGTTGCACTTACTGTTCTGGATTCTGAAAATGCAAATGTAGCTGCTGATGCTTATGAAACATCTGTAACTAATGCAACTAATAATAAAGAAGAATTCAAACTTACTGTAACAGCAAAGAAGACTCTGCTTACACAGGCAGTGCTGAACGTGTAATCGGTAACGTTACAGCAAAAGCATATGCAAAAGGAGATATCCTTGCAACAGCAACAAAAGGACAGTCCTATCAGTATACAGGTAAGGCTATTAAGATTTCCAAAGATAACATTACATTAAAAGAATCTGCTTCCAGTAATAAAGGCGCTGATGGAAAATTAAGCGGTGCTGATTTATCTGCTGCAGTTACAACTGCTCAGGTTGAATATACAAAAGTAGGTGATTACCCCGTTGTTGTATATGTTGACAAAACAAAATTAAAGAATTTTACAGGTGCAGATGAATATTACACAACAAATGAGACTGTTAACGTTGCAAAACGTGACCTCTCTACAGCAGGAACAAAGATTACTGTTAACACTTTAAGTGGACAGATTCCAACAGATATTGCTGTAAGCAAATTAGCTGATTATCTGACATTTACAGGTGTAGAAGGCTCAGACCTTTCTGTAATTAAAAACTCCAGCAAAGAATATACACTTATTGTAAAAAATGCTGATGGTACAGACGCTAAACAGTTTAAAAACGGAAGTACATATACTGTTACAGTACGTGCAAAAGACGGTGGAAACTGCACAGGTGAGCAGACATTCACTGTTGTTGCTACTGCAGCTGCATTAAATGCTGTATCTGCAAAAACACAGTATACAACAGATTATACAGGCGATGAGATCAAACCTTCCAAGAGCGATTTAGGAGAACTGGTTATTCAGTATTTCAACGCACAGGGTAACCCCAAAACAGAAGATCTTGGAACAGACGGATACGAAATCACAGGATATACAAACAACGTAAATGCAACAACTGTATATGACGGAAATTACAATCCAGTAGCAAACGCTTACGTTAACATCAAGATTACAAGCGGAACATACAAAGATCAGACAGCATCTATTCCGTTCTTAATCAAACCACTGGTAGTTGAAGCTGATTATGTAACTGTACCGGATGATGTTTCTATTAATAAAGCACTTACAGAAGCAAGGCGAATATAAACTTCCTGTAACAGTTGTAGCAAAAAGGCAAAAAAAGTAGAAAAAAACTCTCACAGACAGCGATTTCACAGTTAAATATGAATATGAAAACAAAGATATCGCTAATGGCTTGTTTAACAACATCATTACAGAAGTTACTGTTACAAACACAAACTATATTTTAAAAACAACAAACGGCAAAACAAGAACTGTTACAGCAAGCGGTAAGACAGAAATCGTACCTAAGAAATTAACAGACGCTATGGTTGTTGCAACACCTTCTACTTATACTTACACAGGTGGAAAGATCCAGCCTACTTATGCAGTGCTTGACGGTGCTATTGCTCTTTACAAGAAGGGTGAAGTTAACGATAAAGATGCTGAATATGAGGAAGTAAGCATCAGCAATGCTGTAAATGTTGGTACTGGAACAATCACTGTACAGGGATACAACTACTTCTATTCAGGAAAAGCAACTGGAACATTTACAATCACAGCTGCAAACACAGCAGATGTAAAAGTATCCATCGCTGATCAGGATTACACTGGAAAACAGGTAAGACCTCGTAAATTTACAGCAACATTAAACGGAAACGATGTATCCAACCAGTTTGAAATCGTTTCTTATGGCGAAAACGTTGAAGCCGGAGTCGGAACAGTTGTTCTGAAACCATTAGATGGAAACAAGAACTTCACAGGTTCTAACATCACAGCAAGCTTCAATATCGTAAAAGAAAAAGTAGAAGCTACTCTTAACGTTTATGACAGCAAAGGATTTGACGTAACAGACGCTTATACAGCAGATGTAGATAAAGATGCTGATGGAAATGTAAACGGCGTAGTTCATAACAGCCAGACTGCATTCACATTTGATGGAAATGAGCATACTTTTGCAAAAGCATTATTAAGCAATATCAGAAAAGTTACTGATGATGGCGTAAAGACAACTGCAAAAGAAAGTGATTTCGAGATTAAATACGCTGATAATATCACAGGTAAGAAAGTAACTGCAGGAAAAGAAAACATTGGTTATATCTATGCAGTAGCTAAAGAAGGAACAGGATTTGCAGGAACCAAGACAATTGTTACTTCTGACGGAACAATTATCAATGGTGTTGTTGCTTATATCCCGTTTACAATCAAATCTGTTGAATTTGTTGCTAAGAATGTAAGTGTTAAAAATGCTACATACGCAGCTGGTCTTCCGGTTAAACCTGAAGTACTGATTCAGATTGGCGGAAGCACATTAGTTGAAGGCAAAGATTATACACTTAGATTAATCGACAAAGATGGCAATACTGTAACTCCTATCGATGTAACAGTTGGAGACATCTACGGCGTAGAAATCAAAGGTATCAACGGATACACAGAGTCTGGTGTTGCAACATTCGATACAGACGATGTTGACAGTACAGCTTATTCCAGAGCAAACTTAACATGGGGCGTTGATAAGAAGAACATCAACGATTGTACTGTAACTGTAAAAGATGGCGTTACAACTGTATTAAATGGATATCTCCCAGTTCCGGCTACAGAATATACTTCTGAAAAGAACACTGACGGAACATATACAGTAAAAGCAAACAGCACATCCAAAAACTACACAGGATCCAAGACAGTAGTTGCAGACGGAAAAGCAGAAGATGAAAAACCGGATGCTCCGATGATCACTAAAGTAAATGTTACTGGAAACCAAGCAACAGTCATCCTTTCCGGTGATTCTGAAGGTGCTGCTGGTTACGATTATGTAATCTCTACAGATCGTGACTGCATCACAAATAAAGATTATACTTCTGTAAACAAGAATCAGGTTAGTACATCTACTACATTTAAGTATGTACAGCAGGAAACATATTATGCATACTGCCATGCTTGGAAACGTGATGAAAACGGTAAGAAAGTATTCAGCGACTGGTCAAATGCATATCCATTCGTTGTATCTGCAATCACACCGGATGCTCCGATCATCACAAGCGTAAATGTAAGCGGAACAACTGTAAAAGTAACATATAAAGCAGCTGCTAATGCAACAGGATACGACGTAGTACTTGGAACATCCTCCAAGAAAGAAAACGGTGAGACTCGTCCATATCACTATGGCGATCACAAGATTCTGAACCTCAAAGAAGGTACAGTAACAGCTACATTTAAGAATGTACCAAAAGGAGCTGGACAGTAGGAATGCATGCATTCAACAGAACTTCCGAAAACGGCAGGAAAGTATTCAGCCCATGGTCCAATCTTAAAAAGATCACTGTAAAATAATCCATTTGGGTAATTTTATATAAGATTCCAACAGGCAAGACGGGGCATAATTCATGATTATGCCCCATTCTTGCAATGCAAAAGAAATATGTTTTCCAGATAATGAAGGAGAAAAAGAATATGGGATTAAAAGAACGTAGAAAAAAAATTATGGCTTTAATGCTCGCTGCCTGCGTAGCAGGAACCAGCGTTGTACCTGTAGCAGCTTCTGACGTCAGCGTATTCTCTGATGGAACTGATACCTCACCAGAAGCTTTTGATTCTGCTGATGTTGATAGTGCTAATGTAGCAGCTCAAAAAACTATATATATTAATTTCTATGATGAAGAGGCAAATACACAGGTTAAAGAAGAACCGATGCAAGTTCCTGCAGATGCCACATCTGTAAACGCAAGTTCTCTTACAGCACCAGAAGGTTATGAATTGGTATTATCTGGCGATCTTGCAATCAATGATGGTTATGTATACGCTGCTGTTCGTAAAGCAGTTACAACAAAAGGAATTACTGTTGTATATCAGGATAGAAAAGGAAATGTCATCAAGACAGCTCCTATGACTGTTGATAAAGATGCTACTTATATTAACACTGGCAAATTAACAGCACCAGATGGATATACAATTGGCATCGTTGGTGACATTAAAATTTCCCAAAATAACAAAGTTTATATTACTGTAGACCAGAATAAAAAATCTGTAACTGTTATTTTTAAAGAATCTGGTAAAGTTGTCAGCAGTAAGAAACTTTCTGTAGTAGCTACTGCCAAATATGTTAATATGAGCAGAATCACAGCACCAGACAGATATCAGATTGTAACAACTGGTTCCAATTAAAAATTTCCAAAAATAATACAGTAACTGTTGAGGTTAAAAAATTAGGAAAAACAATTAAAGTTATTTATAGATTAGCAAAAACAAACAAAATTGTTGCTACTGGAGAAATCGTTGTCGATAAAAAAGACTACATCTATTAAAGCCAGTGAAGTTCCGGTACCAGCAGGATACAAAATGGTAACAACAGGTTCCTGCTCTGTCAAAACTAAAAAAATCGAAATCTATGTAAAGAAATAATTTATTAAGAGTCACACATATCGATAACTTTCAGGTATTGTTAATAAACAATTTATTTACATACTCACAGATTCCTAAAAAGAAAGGGTCTGTGAAATAAGTCCCTAAAAGAAATAGAACCATTCGTTCATGCGAATGGTTCTATTTTTGTGGTAAAATTAACTTGCGATGAAAACTTTATACAATAATTATTGTAATTCAAAACAAGGATATTTACTGTTGCTGATTTCTCAGTTTGTCACTAATTAGATTTACCAGCTCCATTAACTCCACCCAGAACGATATATTTTTTCTTTTAAAATAAATTCCTCGCAATTACTTGTTTTTGCCTTTTTTGAAGTAAAAAATCACCTACCATCTGATAAAATTCCCTCTGCTCTTCTGAATC
>ENA-OQJC01000051-OQJC01000051.1-human-gut-metagenome-genome-assembly--contig:-NODE-51-length-29744-cov-5.165142_pt1 | contig 29744 bp, 24 predicted proteins | sample MGYA00242600_ERZ504766 | MGnify/ENA primary metagenome ERZ504766 (study PRJEB26092, sample SAMD00036364) | human gut metagenome | host: Homo sapiens | study: EMG produced TPA metagenomics assembly of...
GGTGGTGCCGGTCGCCTTCAAACCGTCGCGTTTGAGCAGGGAGAACGCCCACAGGAGCGCGATGGTATCAAATACGATCATCGAGACGGGATAGATGATCAGGGTGTCGTCGCCCTTCACGAACAACAGCGTCGCCACCAGGATTCCGGATTTTGCGGACACCGCGCGGATGGTAATGTCCTTCATGCGTTCGATGCCTCTGAAGTAGGCGTCCGGAAGCAGTGCTTTGGCGATCGAGTCCACGAAGAACAGCAGTATGATTACGAAATGGCCGCGGAGCATGTCCACGAACATCGCGCATGCCAGGAACACGGCCGATGCGCCACATGCCAGTAGCAGCTTGGTGCACGTCATCGTCGAGATGGTTCGGGACATTTTGGCCTTGTCGTCGCGATGCACGGAGATGGTCGCGGTGGTCGACAGCTGGAAGCCGTACTCCACCACCATCTGGAATACCAGGCAGAACGACGTCGCGAATCCGATCACGCCGAACTTCTCCACGCTGAGCACGCGCGACAGGTACGGCAGGAGTAATAGTCCGATCAGATAGTTTGAAAACGTGAGCGCGTATAGGAACAACGCGTTCTTAAAAATACGCGAATGTGATTTGTTGTTTGTCACTATCACACTCTCTGTTTTCTGCCGAGACCGTAGCGCCAAAAGATGGCGAGACTGACCGTTAATGTCGGGCTTACAGCCACCAGTAGGGACTTGATTTTCTGCGTAGTGCTGGTCTCCATGGAAAGCGTCTTCAGCGCAGTGCTTCGCGTATAACGCACCAGTTTTTTGTAGAAGTCACGGTTCTCGGAGACCGCTTTAGCTCGGATGAGATGCGTCAGCGCGTATAACGCTGTGGTGAAATACTGGTACTCGACCGCATCGTCAAGTCGTTTGCTTCGCGGTTTGAGTCCTTCTCTGATCATGTCCATGGTTGCGACGGCACCATAGGCTTGCTTGCGTACGTTGGGTTTCTTGGTTGCGGAGGTCTCGTTGTCAACGTTGTATGTGTACACACGTCTCAGACCCATACCCACTTTGCTGGCCTTGGGTACGACCTGCGTATTGAACTGCATGCCTTCACCGGTCAGTGAGTCCAAGCGAAAACGACTGTTTCCGATAAGGGATTTCTTGTACATGCGGTTCCAGACGCCCACGTGAATTCTGTTGTACAACAAGTCGCACAGCATATCCTCAGGAGTGATCGTAGTGATACGGTCTTCCGTAACTTGTTCACGGAAACGCGAAGTGAAGAAGTTACGAGAGATTGCTATGTCACTGTCAGTGCCTTGTATGATTCGTAGCAGATACTCTACGTAATCCGGCTCGATCCAATCATCCGAGTCTACGAATGTGATGTAATCTCCAGAGGCGTGATTTAACCCGGTATTGCGTGCTGCAGATAATCCCATGTTTTTTCCATGATGGAAAACCTTGATTCTAGCGTCCTTTGACGCCAGCTTGTCGGCAATCTTGCCTGAATCGTCTGGAGAACAATCATCCGCAATAATGATCTCAAAGTTCTGATAGGTTTGTTGAAGTATTGAATCGACACACTTCGCGAGATATTCTTCCACGTTATATGCTGGCAAAAGTACAGATACGAGTGGTTCATCGTTCGCTGTCATTGTAGGTCTTTCCTCTCTCCCGGTCGGTCATATTCCATAGCTTTTTGCTAGGCGTCTCTCTGATAATCATTGTTTGTTTGCGAGTACTGCTTGCTGCATGTTGGTGAGGTATTCGTCGACCTTTGTGCGCTCTGCGTCGAGTATTCGTTCGACCTTGGCGAAGTCCACATGCCGATTAATCACGTCGAAGTCATCATATCCGTCCACATGGCGCTGCTCGGAGTCCACGAGCTTCAGGAACTCGGAAAGCCTTCCGGAATACTGGCCCGGGTAGATGCAAATTGGCTCGGTTCCCATGTTCATGGAGAATGCGGTCGCGTGGAATGAGTCAGTCAGCACGTATTTCGCGTTGTCTACAAGGGAAACGAAATCGAGGATTTCAGGCACTACGAGGCTTTACCGTTTCGGAATACTTGGTCCACGCGGGTGCAGAATCGGTAGATAGGCAGGCCTGTTCTGCGTGACAGTTCATCCGCGTATCCGTCGAACTCTTTGCTGCGGTTCAGGTTGTAGATAAGGATGTAGTCGCCTTTAACCCGCGGTTTCGTGGCGATGGAACGCCAGAACGATGCCGGCATCGCCAGCGTGGGGTCGACGATTTGCACAGCGTTGTGGTATCCGTACTGATTGTTCAGAATATCAACGCCGCTCTGTTCTCGTACGGAGATCATGTCGAAACGATCAATGTACTTCTTCGACTGGTTGACTTCGTTCTCGTCGAGATGGTTTCGGCCGAAGCTGGACGCATATGCGTACTTGGGTTTTCCGTCAGGGGCAAAGTCTAGATAGAAGCATGGAATAACTCCCTTGTTCCATCCGAAATTCCACACTTGGTCACTGCCGGAAACGTACACGTCAGCGAAATCGTTGAAGTTTTTGAAATCCGATTCGCTGAGATACGTCTTTTCCGTGAGGTTCAGATATTTGCTGCGGAAGCCGTCGAACACTTTCTTCCATAGCAAGTAGGTTGGCAGGAACGCTAGGGCCTTTACCGGATTGCTTTTGGCGAAGGAGTTGACCAGGCCTTTGCCATACGTGTCGGGACGTCGATAGTCGATGAGAACGACGTTGTCGAAATACTGCTTCAGCTTCTCCTGCGTGGCGTATGCCTGAAGCTGTGTGCCGTAGTTGTCGACTTGATGGAGCGTGATTACCGCCGCTGTTGTCATGATTGTTCCTTTCCTGTCGTGTCGGGTGCTCCAGCCGGACCGGCCACGGTCCTGTTTCGTTTGGCCTCGTAGTAGCGACTCCAGATGGCGCGATAGCACCAGAAGCCGGGAAGCAGGGCGAGAATGCCGAGCTTGTCGCGTTTCGACGCCCTGCGGTCGCACAGCACGGTTGGTGCGAGCGGGAGGACCTCTCGGCGCAGTCTTCGGGCGAGGTCCTTGTCATGATGACCAGTGTTGACCATCTGGGAAAGCGTGGAGAGACGCACGTACGCCCGCTTCTCAGCTGCGGCCGTTTTGAGGTCGGGATAGTGCTCGCACACCCATGCGGCCATCCGGTCGCCGGCGAGCACGAGGTCCAGCTTGCTGTCCTTCCAGGTGGTGCCGTTCGCGATGGACGTGTAGCGCTGCGCGTAGTGGTATTGGGGCGTCATGTCCGCCGCGACCCTGTCGCATTCCTGCGTGATTAGGTATGTAGTGGCGGTGTCCTCATACAAGAGCCCCTCCGGATACCGTATCTGCCTGAACAGGTCGAGCCGGTACAGCTTATTCCATGCGGTCACGTCCCACAGGCCGTTGCGACACAGGCTCTCAACTGCTTGCGCACGGTCGAGCGTCGTGCGCGTGTGGGCGGGGTCCTTGTCGTCCTCGTTGTCCGGCGCGTAGGAGATGAAATGGCCGCACTGCGCCGCGTCCGCGCCGGACTCCTCCAGCGTCTCGAGCATGGACTCGACGTATCCGGGCTCGACCCAGTCGTCGGAGTCCACGAACGCTATGTATCGTCCGCGCGAGGGTTCTTCGATTGAGAACACGTGGTCGATTCCCGTGTTACGGGCAGCTGAGAGCCCGCCATTCGTCCTATGGAGACTGGTGACGCGCGGGTCTTGTTCTGCGTATCGGTCGCATATTGCGGGGCAGTCGTCTGTGGACCCGTCGTCGACCAGGACGATTCGTACATCCTCGTATGTCTGTGCGAGCAGTGAGTCAACGCATCGGGACAGCAGGTCAGCGACGTTGTAGACCGGCACCACGATGTTGACGGGTGATTTATCTTTCATCATGATTCCTCTTTTATCTCTTTTTTCCCAAGGAGAATCGCAAATTCCAAAATAAAAAGACTTACGAAGAATTTTGTATTTCCAAGCTGGAAAATCATAAAAGAGCCTACGATGGTTCGCAATATAAGCAGGTAGAATATGAACCATGTGTCATTAGTTCTAGTTCTTTGTTTTTTATATACATATCCTGATATGAAGCCATAGAGCAATGAAAAAAGAACTATTCCAATAATTCGAAAATCGAGATAAAAGAAATAAAACAGGGAGCAGAAAGCATTGTAGGATCCTGTTGGGAATAAGGTTGACGTCCAGGTTTCTTGTGGTAATCCGACGTAATAGATTAAATTATCCAAAAACGACGTTTTGGCTCCAAAAAAGCTGATAACAGACGCAAGAACATAGAATAGGGGGTAAAATGTCGCCGCGCCAAAAGATTCAAAATTATTTACATCAACAATTGAGGTGTAATATGAAAAAAGACCTACAGGTAATGTAAAATAGGTATATATCGCCTGCAAGAAATTCTGACTTGTCCTAAGTGATGTTAGGACAAATAGCATTACAATTCCTACAATTGTAGCATTTTTTATTGATTTCTTTGTTTTGCTGGAAATAGTTTTTCTATAATAGAAAAAAAGACCGCTATCAGTTGTGAGACTATATATATTATTTGAATACGACCACCACTGGAAATAACATCTGCAAGAGCGCACAAAAAAACAAATGAGGCTAAATTTTTTGTTGCTGTTTTTTGTAAAAGGAAGACGATTGCAATAGGTATGAGCACTGTCATTGCTGGACCACAAAAGTAAGTGACAAACAATCCAACGATTGGATTCGAAAATGCCTGTTCGTCATTGTATCCTAAACGACTGCCACGCACTTCCATGTAGGAAGCGCCGCTTCTGAATGCGTTTAGTGAGTAAAAGAGAGATAGTGCACTACCTACGCAAGCTAGCGCTAATATTATTTCAAGAAATGTGAAGCATAGCTGCTGTTGATTGCCGTCGCTCGTTTGAAGATTTTTTCCGCGCAAGTGGGCATACCGTGTTTGCTTGGTAGTCTGTTTGTTTACAAGTGTCGAAGAAAAGGCACCTAAAGAAAAAGCCACGCTGCCGCAGGTAATATAGCCAATTGTCTTTTCTGAATAACCAGTAAATCCATAGAGTCGTAATGATGCGAGGGTACATATGAACAGCCATAAAGAGGTGAAAACGATCACAGGACTTGATATATCTTTGTGGGCAAAATAGTCCAAATATATAGTGAAGACTGAAATAATAAATAACAAAATGAACAAGGATCTTTGATTCCTTTCTGATTTGCCGATATAAATCAGAAGCTCTTCGCGTATTTCCTGCCGGCGAACTTGGCCATGAGGAAGCCCTTGCCCTTTTTTCCCCAGTCGGTCGGTTCCGGGCTGGTAAGAGGCAATTCGACGACATCCTGTCCGTTTGTTTTGAGCCACACGTCCAGCAGGAGCTCGCTGACCCTGCCGGGATAACGTTTCTCGAATGGGGTGTATGCCGAGGCGTCGATCTGGGAGGCCAATTCGTCGATCAGAGGGAAGAGCCATGCGCAGTACGCGTCGAACAGGTCGGCGCGCATGACGAGCATGTTGAACATGTGACCGCTGGTCGAGGCCATGCACCTGTCGAACATGGGAACGTATTCGGGAGCCTTCGACATGAGGATGTCCCTCATAACGTCCAGATGGGATCCATCGAGCGTGTGCGCATAGTGCGAGTGCATCGTCTCGATATAGTAGTTCCGACTACGGGGCACGACTGCGCCGGTCTTTTTCAGCGCTTCCCTAATCTCCTTACCGGATGCGATTCGAACGAATCGGTCTTTTCGCAGTCGGTTCGCGAGACTGGGGGACGCAAACAGCCTGCGGTAGTGCACGAGGCCTTTGTAGTCGGCGTCGCAGTTCTTCCACATCCAGTACAGGGCCGTCAGTTCGGAATAGCTTGCGTTGAGGCGCGAGATGTTATCTCCCTCGTCGTCTCCCTGGATGCCGGGCAGCACGTCCGGGTGCAGGGCCGCGCCGACGTGGAGCGGCAGGTACGCCGGGTCGTCGGGCGTGCGGTACGGCTTGTGCATTGCGACTGCTATGCGGATCGACTCGCTCAAATCCCACGGACCTCCGTAACGGTCTCGGAAAGCGGAGTACGGACGACGTTCCCGCCAAACCCGACATAACGGCCGTTATCGGCTCTTTTTGCAATCGATCGACCTGTGGTCGGCATGCGAGTCCCGTCCTTTCCCTCTAAATGAACCCCGAATTGGTGTCTCTCAAGAGCAACCCAAACCGCGCAGGAGTTACCCAATCTCGTTCATCACCTGCCAAGGTCGATTTTTGCATCCCCTTCAGACACACCCAGCCCCCGTCACCTACTTTGGGGGTATTCTTCACAGGTTTTCCATGAACGCTTTGCCTGTTCGTGACTTAAAAACTGTGTTTGAAATCTGATTCAGTCGGTTTTCCGGACGTTTCTGAATGAGCGAAAAGAGCCGATAACGGCCGTTACGTCGGTTTGGTTAGTGGTCAGACTATGCAATCCTCTGCCCTGCATAACGCTTGTGGCACGATTCCGGCACTCTGAATAACTAAGGGGTGACCGGTGATGGTTAATATCGCGATGATAGGTCATAAGCGCATTCCTTCGCGTGAAGGCGGCATTGAGATCGTTGTAGATGAACTAGCTACGCGTATGGCCGCAAAGGGGCATAAGGTCATCGCGTACAATCGCAAGGGACATAATGTTGCGGGCGCCGAATTTGACGGAAACGTTCATTCTGCAAATAAGCCCTTTGTATATAACGGCGTGCGTGTTGTTCCAGTGCCAACTTTCGAAGCGAAAGGTTTGGCGGCGTTGACCTCCTCATTCTTTGCGACGCTGAAAGCCATTGCGGCCAAACCGGACGTGATCCACTATCATGCCGAAGGTCCCTGCGTCATGCTGCGTCTGGCGCATTGGGCGGGCATTCGCACGGTAGCGACCATTCACGGTCTTGACTGGCAGCGTGCCAAATGGGGCAAGTTCGCCTCCGCATATCTCAAGTTCGGAGAACGTACCGCAGCGAAATGCGCGGATGAAATCATAGTGCTCAGCGAAAGCATGCGGCAGTATTTTCAAGAAAAATATGGTCGCGGTACACATTTCATTCCCAATGGCATTGAATATGGTGAGCCGGTTTCGGCGCAGGAAATTACCGAAAAATATGGTCTTCACAAGAACGACTATGTACTGTTTCTCGGGCGTATTGTTCCCGAGAAAGGCGTGCATTATCTTATCGAGGCGTTCAGCAAGCTGAATACGAACAAAAAGCTTGTCATCGCTGGAGGCGCTTCCGACTCCAACGAGTATTACCAGCATATTCAGCAGATGGCTAATCAGGATTCTCGTGTTATTTTGACCGGATTCATACAAGGGCAGGCGCTCAAAGAGCTCTATAGCAATGCTTATATTTATGTGCTCCCAAGCGACTTGGAGGGCATGCCGATGAGTCTGCTGGAAGCCATGAGTTACGGTAACTGCTGCCTTACGTCCGACATTCCGGAATGTGCGGAGGTAGTGGAAGGGCACGCAGCGACATTCCAGCATGGTTCTGTTGAATCCCTGCGGGAAAAACTTCAGGAATTGCTCGAAAACGGTGATCTTGTACAACGTTACAAGGCAAATGCTGCAGATTACATCGTCAGCAAATATAGCTGGGATGACGTCACCGATCAGACACTGAACCTGTATGGGGGAGAGTGAGCATGCGAATTCTCCTAGTGAACAAATATTTCTATCGTAAAGGCGGTGCGGAAACCTATTTCTTCGCGTTAGCTGAAGGATTACGCGCGCTCGGTCATGAGGTTGCATTCTTTTCCATGCAGCACCCGAATAACGAGTCAAGTTATTGGAGTAAATACTTCGTTTCCGAAAAGGACTATGTGGGGGATATTTCCGCTTTCAAGAAGGTTCAGGAAGCTTCCACACTGATTTACTCTTTTGAAGCGAGACGCAAGTTCGAGGCGTTGCTAGAGGAATTCAAGCCAGATGTGATCCACATGAACAATGTGCATCGCCAGCTGACGCTTTCGATTCTTGATGCACCGTATTTGAAGAAACATCATGTGCCGGTGGTGTATACGGCGCATGACTACATTTTGCTGTGCCCGGCCTATACGATGGTGAATGGCAGGGGAGAAGTGTGTGATGCCTGCTTGGATAGGCGATTCATGCATGCCACAAAGAATGTGTGTGTGAAGGGATCGCGTGCCAAGAGTCTGCTTGCTTCCGTGGAAGCCGAATTTCTGAAGTATCACCATTCGTATGACAAGATTGATGTGATTATCGCGCCTTCTGAATTCATGAAGAGCAAACTGGATGAGGGCGGATATGCAGGGCGTACCATTGCCATGCAGAATTTCCTGACGGATTCGCAGATGGCGATGGGCGCCCGTGTGGCGAATACGCATAAGTTCGATGATGCGCAGGCCGGGGTACGGCCGTATGTCCTGTTCTTCGGACGCCTTTCCAAAGAAAAAGGAATCCTGACGCTGGTTCGAGCCTTTTTGAAGGCTGCTGGGCTGACGGCTCCTTATGATTCCGTTGAAAGTGACGGTGCTGTGTGCCACGCGGCCGAAAGTTCTGAAGCTGCGAACGATAAAACTATCCTTCCTTCAAATTGGAATCTCCACATTGTTGGCGATGGACCAGAGCGTCCCGAGATAGAGCGTCTTGTCGCCAATGCAGGATCCGAGGCTGCTTCACGTATTCAGCTTCTGGGCTACAAGTCTGGTGAGGATTTGCAGCGCGAGGTTGGTAACGCCAGGTTTAGCGTGCTGAGTTCCGAATGGCGTGAAAACATGCCCTATTCTGGACTGGAATCACTCGCCGCTAAAACTCCAGTAATCGGAGCTCGGATTGGCGGTATCCCCGAGTTGGTGGTTGAAGGTGAAACTGGGTTCGCCTTCGAATCCGGGAATGTAAGTGATTTAACTGACGCTCTTATTAAGGCCTCGCACGCGGGCGGGAATGATTATCAAATCATGCAACAAGCCTGCACCAAATACGTGAATGAGCGTTGTGAACAATCACAATACGTTCGACAACTTGAAGATTCTTACAGGAGGATTGCACGTGGCGAATAGGCATAATAGTTTGGAGCGCATTGTTCACCGTGCGTCTGAAGAAATACATGCTTCACGAATGATAGCGAAAGAAACCTCTTTCAGTGAGGGGATAAATGCATTCCGTGCGAAGCTTGACATTCAAGTGATGAACCATAACGGATATCAAGAATCCGATGCGGTTAAAGCTCGTCTGTTGCGTAAGCATGAAGCTGTACTGCGATATTTGGAGAGTCGTTTTGGCGATTATTACGCCTCCTATGACTATGATGCGCCCCTACCCCCTATTGCCTCTGATAGAAGCAATAAGATTTGGATGTGCTGGTGGCAGGGACTGGATTCCGCTCCTGAAATTGTAAAGGCATGTGTGGAATCGGTTCGACGTAATGCTGGGGGACGCGAGGTAATTATTATTACGGATAAGAACGTCTCAAACTATGTAAAATTCCCTTCGTGGATTATCAAAAAGATAGATGCAGGGATAATTACTAGAACAAATCTTTCGGATTTGCTGAGATTGAGCTTGCTGGCTTCATATGGTGGAATGTGGCTTGATTCCACCTTCTATTGCGTTGGTTCGCTTGACAAAAGCCTATACAATGGTCCGATTTTCTCGATTAAGAGGCCAGATTATCTGCATGCTTCTGTTGCCGGCGGCATGTTTGCAGGCTATTCGCTGGGTTGTGATGACGATCATAGACGCGCGTTCGCTACGATTCGAGATTTTTTCCTTGAATATTGGCGAAGAAATGATTTTATGGTCGATTATCTTTTGGTGGACTACTTGACTGTTCTCGCTCAGCGTCACGATCCATGGATTGCCGAAGCTTTTAATGAAATTCAGCCAAATAATCCGGACTGTGATGAGCTATTTAAAATTCTTGACCAGCCTTATGACGAGGATATGTGGAAAAGACTCTCAGCTCATACTGATTTGTTCAAGCTTACATGGAAACAAGATTTTCCTGTCGAGCATGATGGAGAAAAAACATTTTATGGAATGTTGGAAGGCATAGGAGATTAATGATATGCCCATCCTTTCAGTTGTCATACCCTGTTATAACGCCTCGTCGACAATCGAAGAGTGCGTTCTGTCGGTCATGGATCAATCGTTAACTGATTTGGAAATAATTGTAGTTGATGATGGATCTACAGATGATTCTTTAGCTATTTGTCGCAGTTTATCTGAGGAAGATGACCGGATTTCCGTTTATACAAAGGAAAATGCTGGACAAGGCATTGCTCGAAATTTTGGCATGTCGCATGCAACAGGGGAATACATAGCTTTTGTTGATGCTGATGATACGTGCAATGTTGAGATGTACAGGGCATTGATTGGTTCAGCTAAAGAATTCGACGCAGATCTCGTTTTCTCGGGGTATAGAGATATTAAAGACGGGGAAGTGGTAGAAGAACATCCAAACATGCGAGAAGTACTCCAAGGCGATGTTGCTATTCGACAACACATGGCCGATCTTATAGCTTCTTCTACGGGGGATGTTGGTTCGCGTTGTGTCGCGGTCTGGGATGGCATATTTAGACTATCCCTGCTAAGAAAAAATGGTATCGAATTCCCTTCGGAAAGAACTGTTTATTCCGAAGATCTTGTATTCAAGCTAAGAGCACTGGAATCGTCCAATATAGTATCTTTCCTTCCGAATAGTTATTATGAATACCATATAAGCGAATCTTCGTATTCAAAATGTGTTGATGTACATGTTATTGACAAGCTTGTCTCAATGTATAGAATGATTGAGTGCGAATTTTCGGAAACGCTCGATGGATTTTGTTTCTCATCAAGAAACGCATCGAGGCTGTTTGCTTCGTTCCGTTTTGCTTTGCGCAGCGCACCGTTGGATAAAGGTCGTTTGCCGTTTTTCAGAGCGGTTGTCTCAAATCAGAATCTGCGTAATTGTTTAGCTTTATTCAAGCCGAATTCTTCCTTGGATAAGCTTATATATAAAACATTTATGAAGAAAAAATATATTGTTCTATCTTTCCTATTTTTATGTTTCCAGCTGAAAGGGTATTTAAAATGAAAATTGGTGTCATCACGTTTCACCGCGCTATCAACTACGGTGCTGCACTGCAGACTTACGCACTGCAGAGGGCTATATCTGACCTTGGCTTTGATACCGAGGTAATTGATTACCGGTGTGAGCATATGGAAAATCTGTATAAATTGATTGGCGGTTTTAAGCAGAAAACATTTAAGCAGAATATCAGAGGGTTTATTAATCTTATTCCGTCTTGGAAGAAGATGAATAGTTTCCGCTCTATGATTGCCAGTCATACTAAATTAAGTCCTGTTGCGTATGATTCACAGTCCATCACTACAGCAAATCAACGCTATGATGTATTCATCACCGGAAGTGATCAAGTCTTTAACTACGCTTGTTCAGATTTCGATAAGAATTATTTTCTTTCGTTTGTAAAAGATCCGAGGAAAATAAATTCTTATGCAGCATCTTTCGGAATTAGTGAAATTCCTCAAGAGTACAAGAGTGAATACACGAGGTTGCTTAATAGATTTAATCATCTCTCGGTCCGAGAGGAATCTGGGCGCCGTATCGTTCGTGAATTGACAGGAAAAGATTGCGCATTACATGTTGACCCGGTTTTCCTTTTGGATGCTGCTGAATGGTCGAAGCTCGCGAAAGATCCCGGTATTGATAATTACATTCTTATTTATCGCTTGAATAAATCAAATATTATTGATAATTTTGCCAGAGAGTTGGCAAAGAAGACAGGGAAGAAAGTTATCAATATTGGTCAGGATTTGATTGATAAAGTCAAAAATCCGGATTTTGGAGGTGATCTCAGCACTTCCGTTGAAGAATTCCTTGGTCTATTCAAGCATGCCGATTACGTTGTGACTAATTCTTTCCATGGTACGGCATTTTCTGTAATCTTCAATCGCAAGCTATATGTGGAGACGAAACAGAAAGATTTCAAGAAGAACGATAGAGCAGAGAATTTACTTAAGCTGACTGGTCTCACAGATTCGATTATTGAGACTTTGGATGATTGTAATCTTGACATCGTTCGTGATTTTGAGCATGCGCAGTCCGTACTTTCTAGCGAGAGGGAGTCTGCCTTAGATTATCTCCGGGGAATTTGTTCCAATGAATAGTCTGATATATAAGTTAAGAATATGGCTGAGAACAACTCCAATTGAAAATTACTTTATTCCAAGCATATTACTTATATTAGTTTTTTCTACTGATAATAAACTGATATTTATCACGAGACAATTAGCTAATGTTCTTACAGTTGCTATCTTCTGTTTCGTGTTGATGTCGAAAAGAAAGTGTAGTTTATCTTCTGTCGTAGAGAAATTTATACGGTTTTTTTCTTACTTATCTGCATAAGTTTTCTCTACACAGATGATCGCTTAACTTATACTAAGTATTTTCCTTACGTCCTTGCTGTCTTTTCTTTGACGCTTTTTAAATTTGATAGCACCTTTTTTAGTTGTCTCATTAAGCAGTTCGAGTTTCTGTTCTGGATATTTATCTTTTCGATGTATCTAGAGCTATTGGCTCCTAATTTGTTTGCCTCACTTTTCGGTTTTCTCGATCTTGGAAGTAGTCGATCTGCGGTTTCAGTTAACACTGGTGGTGCTATTTCGGGACTAGCTTATGAAAAAGGTTATGCAGCGTTTCTATGCAACATGGGACTAGGTGTGCTTTTTGCAAAGCTTTTTGTCAGAGGCTTTACCCTAACTAGATTGTTCCAAATCGTTGGTGTCTTTGCTGCATTAATGATGACGGGTAAAAGAACTTTGTTTCTTATTCCCGTAATGGGGCTTATCGTATTTGCATTATTCTTCTCCAAGAAGCACAAAATTTCAATTGCTCTTGGTCTATCCTTTGTACTCGTTGCGTCATTGACAATAGCTGATTCGCTTATTCCTCAAGTATCTCTAGTGCTTGACAGGTTGTTTGCAGATAACGGCGATCCCTTGAGCGGTAGACAGGTTATTTGGACATATGCCATGCAGATGTTTGAAGCATCTCCACTTATCGGTAGAGGATTCCTTTCATTTAATGCTTACATAAATGCTCAAGGCTTCCGTTATTATGGGTTGCTTTGGAGCTATCAAGCCCATAACGTTTATCTACAGCTTCTTGCTGAGCTTGGTATTGCTGGCCTTTTGTTATTCGTTGTCTTGCTTTCCACACTTGTTTATGGTCTAATTCGCAGTTTTTTAAGTTGGAAAGATATGCAAGGCCTGGAACCTGTCATTCTTCTTACTGCAGTATATTGGATCATTCTTATAGCCGTATACAGCTTAACCGGCAATACCATCTACTATTCGTGTCAATTTGTGGTGCTCGGCATTTGTATAGCTATATATCAGACTTTCAATAAGAAAGCGTTGCAGAAAAATGGAACCACTTGTTAGTATTATTACCCCAGCTTTTAACGCCTCTAGGTATCTTGTTTCTTTCTTTGAATCTGTATTGAATCAGGATTACTCCAACTATGAATTGATCTTCATAAACGATGGTTCAACTGATGATACAGCGCAAATTGCGCTACGATACAAAAAAAGTTTTGAAGAAAAGGGACATCGATTCGTTTATCTTGCAAAAGAAAATGGCGGACAGGCTGCTGCCCTTAATACTGGTTTCCCATATATGAAAGGCAAGTACTTTATCTGGCCCGATTCAGATGATACTTTATGCTCCGATAACCTGTCAGCCAAAGTTTATTTTATGGAAGAGAATCCGAGTATTGATCTTGGTATCGCATGGGCAAAACATGTGGATGAGAACGGCAGTGATTTAGGCATTCTAAAAAGAATACCTGTGGAAAATGATGATTTGTTCCGTGATTTACTTGTCAGTAATAACGTACAGTTCTGTCCAGGTATCTATATTATCAGAACTTCCACTTTTAAAAAGTGTTATCCTAACTTACATATTGATGAGAGCCGCGCTGGACAAAATTATCAGCTTCTTCTTCCTATAGCGTATAGATATAATTACGCTTATATTAATAAAGTTCTATACACATATATTCTGCATCCTACTAGTCATTCAAATTCTAAACAGCATGATGAACAAGCTCAGTTGGAACGTTTTGAGAGACAAGAACGTCTTTTGTTGAGACTGATAGATCATATATGTATACAAGACGATAAAGCTGAAATGAGCACTTTGGTCAGGCAGCATTTTCAAGGCATTTATCTGAGAATTGCCAACGAACATATTGATAGAAGAAAAGCTGCGGACTCCATTTATTCGTTATGCCGCATGCGTTGTGTGAGTTACAAGGATATCATCTACGCGTTTGCAACTTTTGTTGGGATTAAGCTTAAGTAAGGGATGAGCGTTTTGGGAAGAACAAGCAAATTTGTTCTCAATGCGGTATCGACTGCGCTTCTTCAAGTAGTAACTATGGTAGCAGGGTTTATTACACCCCGTTTCCTGTTAGTCGCTTATGGGTCAGATATTAATGGTCTTATTTCATCCATTAATCAGTTCATTGTTTACTTTAATCTTGTAGAGGCCGGGCTGTCAAGTGCTGCTGTTTATTCATTATATAAACCAATAGCTGAGCACGATTATAACCAGATCAATCGTGTTGTTGTTGCTGCGCGGAATTTCTATGTCAAGTCTGGCTTTATCTTTGTCGGCCTTGTTTTTCTGCTTGCCTTTGTGTACCCTTGGATAACGCATACAGAGGTACTGGACAAAGGAACGGTTTTTTGTCTGGTCCTTGTACTCGGAGTAAATGGAGCTCTCGAATTTTTCACTCTGGCAAAATATAGAGCTTTATTGACGGCGGATCAAAAAACTTATGTAATCTCCACAGCATCAATTGTTTATACAATCCTTAATACTCTCATTGTTGTTGTTCTATCGACTTTGAGAGTCGACATATTGCTCCTTCGAATCGTCGCCCTAATTTCCATATTTGCTAGAAGTTTAATCTTATATCTCTATATAAAGATACACTATAAGTTTATTGATTATAAAGTAGTACCAGATAACTCCGCCATGGATAAGCGTTGGAGTGCATTGTACCTGCAGGTTGTGCAGACTGTCCAAAATGCTTCTCCTGCTGTATTGACTACGTTATTCTCTACACTGAAGATGGTCAGTGTTTATTCTGTCTATAATATGGTGCTCGCTGGAATCAATGGTGTAATGTCGGTGTTTTCTACTGGAGTATCTGCTGGCTTCGGAGAACTCTTAGTGAAAAAAGACATGAAAGCGTTCGATAAAGCATATAAAGACTTTGAATACCTATATTATATGGCGATGAGCATAGTATACGGTGTTACGATGGCAACAATTCTTCCATTTATTCAGGTGTATACAAAAGGTGTTAATGATGTTCAGTACGTGAATATTGTTTTTGCTGTGCTGTTCGTCCTCAATGGGGTTCTTTATAATTTAAAAACACCTCAAGGAATGCTAGTGATTGCAGCTGGTCTCTACAAGGAAACACGGATTCAGAGCACCATTCAGGCGAGTATTCTGGTTGTTGGCGGTGTTATCCTCGGCTATTCATTTGGTCTTACGGGTGTTCTGGTTGCCTCTTGCTTGTCTAATTTCTATAGATGTGTTGATTTGCTTTTCTTCATTCCGAAGAATGTTACGCATCTTCCGATTCTTCCTTCATTACGGCGAATGGTGGAGACGCTGGTGGTCATTATTCTAATATGTGCCGCTTCATGGCTCTGCCTTCCGTTCCGTCCGAACACTTTGATGACTTGGGTGGGTTATGCTTTCTGCAATCTTGTGTTGGCGGTTCTGTTGGTGACGCTGTTCCATGTTCTCTTTGAACGATCAAATATTCATATTGTTGTTGACAGGGTTCGTTCGATTTTTAAGAGAAAATAATACATGGATTAGTAAAGCATATTTTATGAATATATTCCCAATTAATAGCTGTCTCGCTTCCTTGTTATAGCATGATTAACGAATGCTGAGGGTGTGAATTTCAGTTTGATGATAATATGGGCATATATTCTTAATTGAAGGGAAAGGATACTCAGATGAATATTAAAGATAAAGTTAAAAAATAACTCCAAATTTTTTATTGGAGAGAAAACAATGGCTGCGTTTAAAGCGTGAGTCGTTTGATCAACTGAAACGTTTCTATAATGCCATTACGAATGATGGCAATAAAAATGTAAATCATTGCATCGCCAAGGTAACGTTCTACAGTCATCAAATCGAAAAAGGATTAAGCCATAGTGATTTCCGCTATGGATTTGGAAAGTCAGTTTTAATGAATCTTTCCTCAGCCTTAAAAGATTTGAAGCGATGTGATTCTAACTACCCTGAATGTGCGGCTTATCAGAGTGCTGTATCGGCATTACAAGAATACCGCTACAGGCATGAAAATGCTGGTTATCAAATAGATGATATGATTGCGCTTTTCCCCTCGGACATTTGGAATGACGCTTCTGCATCAACTTCTGTTAATGGTGGAAGTGTCCCGGTTAAAGCCATATTGAAAGATGGGAATGCAACCATTCCCTTTGAGAACCTGTTCCTAAACCGTAGGTCAGTACGTGAATTTTCTGATAGTCCTCTCACTGAAACCGAGATTCAACATGTGGTTGAAGTGGCTACGAAAGCGCCGTCGGTCTGTAACCGTCAGCCGGTTCGCGTGTACGCGATTACAAATAAATCTATAATTGAGAAAGCGTTGAAGCTGCAAGGAGGCTTTAATGGGTATAAGGTTCCCCCGGCTTTGTTCTTGATTACAGCTGACAATGAAGCTTTTCTTTCGATAAGTGAACACAATGAAGGTTTTGTTGACGGTGGTCTTTTCTCCATGGCCTTACTCATGGCTATGGAGGCTAATAAAATCGCTGCATGTCCTCTAAACACCATGTTCTCAAAACAGATTGATCAACAGACACGCAATATAATCGGAGTTCCTGAAAATGAGTTTTTGATTATGTATATTGCGGCCGGACATTTTCCTGATGAAACACATACATGTATTTCTAAACGATATCCTGTTCAGGATATTCTTACTATCGTCAAATAGTGTATTTTGAAATACAGTACAAGGTTCATTTCTATGCTTCATAACAGTTCATCTCCAGAATTGTGATAATTAAGTACTATCTACTACTTATTTTTTTGCGTGATTGGCATGTCGAAGAGAAAGGTTAACAAATGACCGGAGTCAAAAATGATGAGCTCCATACTATCGAACGTGTGATATCGTCTCCTGACGCGGATGCAATTGGAGGCGCGGCCACATACTGCGTAGGATGCGGTTCATGTGCAGTAATAGATCCGGCATTTCGCATTGCAAAAAATGCAGATGGTTGCTATCGAGCCAGTGTTGTCGGCGAGCCTCGTGATTGGACTGCGGCGGAGCGTGTTTGCCCATTCGCGTCCTCGGTAGACGAAAACCAGCTCGGGGAGGAGCTGTTTAGCAAACAGTCTGGCGTTAAGTATGACCAGCATCTAGGTTATTACCTGAGTGCTTATGCCGGATACGTGGCTGTCGACGGTTGGCGTTCCCGGGGTACTTCCGGTGGCATGATCAGTTGGCTGGCTGCTAAAATGCTTCAGGACGGGCTTGTAGATGCGGTCATTCACGCCAAGGATGGTCCTGATCCTAAGAATATGTACACTATCCAGATTTCCCGTACTGTTGATGAGATTAAAGCGGGTGCAAAAGCGAAGTATTATCCTATTGAACTCAGCGAGGCCATTAAACAGGTACGTGAGCACGAAGGGCGTTACTTGTTTATCGGCCTTCCGTGCTTTGTCAAGGCCGTACGGCTTTTACGTCGTGAAGATCCTGTGCTAATGAAGCGCATTCCCTATTGCATCGGCTTGATATGCGGACATTTGAAATCTGATTTCTTTGGCCAAGCCGAAGCGTGGGAATCGGGCGTGCCCCTTGACAAGATTGCACGTGTGGACTTCCGACACAAGACTCCCGGCACACGTGCCTCGGATTATGCAATTGAGGTGCGTCGCACAGATAAAGATGAACCTATCGTCAAGCGCATTGCTGAATTGTCTACTGCGAACTGGGGACTTGGCTATTTCAAATACAATGCGTGTGATTATTGCGATGATGTGCTTGCCGAGACCGCTGACGCGACTTTCGGAGATGCGTGGATTCCCAAATATGTGTCAGATGACAAAGGCTGTAACGTTATCATTATCCGCAATCAAGCTATTCAGGATTTGTTTGACCGGTATAGGAATGAGCTCGTCCTGCATGATTCAGATGCGGCAGAAGTCTATCAATCGCAGTCCAGTGGATTCCGTCATCGTCGTCAAGGTCTTGCTGAGCGTTTGTATATCCACCAGCAGCGTGGCGAATGGACTCCTACCAAACGTATCAAGCCATCTCTTGATGGAATTCCTGAACGACGTCAGCGGGTTTACGCAATGCGCACCACATTGAAAAATGAAAGTTTTGTAGCGTTCCGTGAGGCCGTACAAAGGCCGGGGTATTTCGCCGTGTTCAACAAGCATATAGAAACCCCTTGAACGTAAGTACTGGCGCGTTAGCACTCCCCTTACAAAAAGCGTATGATGAACCTCGTCAGACGTGTCATTAATAAGCTCAGGCGCATCATCAAAAAGCTTTGATTATCGCTTTCAAGGAATTCTGTCACTCCAATACTGGTGGCCGAAATGAATCTGCATCTGTAAAGATAACAAACTGGTGCTGAGGCTGCATGGCTATTTCCCAGAAAACGTCTGCAGCCTCCTATCACGAGGTTGTCTGGTGCGGACGTTGGTAGTGCCCGCGCCCTTTCTTCTATTTCCCCGTAGACTTTCTTGAACTTGTTGCTCAACGTCTGCGAGCGGATGCCCTCGCATACATTCGGGCACTACCTTCGTTTTGTCTCGGCTGGACAATCAGCATTTCGCTATCATCGATTGTGAGTAGGGGTCTTGACAGAAGAGGGGTCAAGACCCCTGTATTGTTTATTACCAAAAGTGTGATTACGATTATGCCTTAAATGAGATGCTTCGTTTCCACAGTAGGTCGAACCAGTGCCTGCGTCGCCGGTCGATAGTAAAGGCGAATAGTGCTTGACGAGCGAAATCAATCAGGATGACGAGCGAAATCAATCAGGATACAGACCGCGTAAATCGTGAGCAGTATGCCGAGGATTTGCAGGATTGCCAATGGCTGCTGGTACAGGTTCTGCAGATTGAACAACTTGATCCAGAGCAGTTTCTCGGATGCGGTGTAATCGGTGATGAGGTATATGGCGAACGCGGATTGCGCGATTCGGTTGATGAAGCGGTTGTGGAAGGTGACGCGGTCGAACAGCAGGAACATGCCGAAACCCACCATGACGACGGGTAGCTTCCAAGCGCCGGTGATGTATATTCCCATGTCGTGCCCGAGCAGCGACAATGTTATGGAGGCGCAGGTGTACAACAGGAAAAAACCGAGTCCGATGCCGGTCGTCAGCCAGACCTGTCTGGTGGTGAACGGTTCTATATACCACTTGTAGGCGGAGATTAGGCTGAATAGGTAGATGAATCCGAAGAAACCATCATTAATTTTTATCATTCCGGGGATGAAGCTGGTCAATCCCCATATGACCAGTACGGTCGCGGCCAGCGAGAAGTGGCATTCGCGGCCAAGCGCCTTCAATCCCTCGGCCAGGAAGGGGAGCGGCGCCAGGAAAATGGCGTAGGCGGTGGCGTACCACCACACGCCCATGCTCAACGGCATGACGCTCTTCATCATGAGTTTCATGCTGAGGTCGGCCCGTCAAACATGAGATAGAACGCCACGAATGCGAGGCTCCAGAACAACAGCTCGCGCTCCATGATCCACACGCGTTTCAGGTTGGATTTGATGGTCTGTTCCCTGTCGAGGAAGAACCATGCGGAGATGGAGAAGAAGATGACCACGCCGACCTTGCCGCCGCCGGCCATGACGAGCTGGAAGAAGATCCGCTCCGGTCCCAGGGGGAGTTTCAGCACGTCATAGCCGTTATGGACGATGAAGTGATGGGCGAGAATCATGAACATCGCGATGATACGCAGCAGTTCGATACCGGAGTTCCAACCCCCTATTTGAATTTCTGGAGTGTGCCGGCACGCCGTGTTTGGCGTGCGCTCCGCCCGTGCTTGTGCTCTGGCTGTTTTCATTCATCGTACTTCTTCTTTATCGTCATCATCCGCTTGCGATACCACCAACCTACCAAGGACTACGCCGCCAGGAAGACCTGCGGGGGCAAGCTCGAGATCATCCGCTGCGTCAAACGGTTCATCGCCCGTGAGGCGTACCGGGCGCTCATCGCCATACGCAACGGTGGGACCGGGCGTAGGACACCGGCCGAACGTGGCGCCAGGCTGCGCGAACTGCGCACAGGCCATGGCATCACCCAACAGCAGGTCGGCGAGGCACTATGCGTGCCGTCCAGCCGCATCAGCGAGATTGAACGAGGCAAACGGGACCTGCCCGAACTCGAGCGACGGGCCATCCAATGGATTCACTCCATCACCAGTCCAAAACAACACACCCAAACACTTGACAATGTATAGGAGCATCTAAATACACCTAACTTCTATTGAACAGACACGGCCGTGCAGGATACGCAGTGTCACACCGACGCACGTGAGCTCGCGGTGGACCCTGGTCCAGTCGGGTTGTTTATACACGCTTTCCCATTCGCCCCTGCCGGGGAACAGTATCGAATACACCTCGTCGTCCCCGAGTGTGGCGTACGTGGCTGGAAGTTTGCTGTTGGCCAAGAGTTGGTGTTCGGAGCTTTTTCTATGGCTTCCGTTATCTCTTACATTAACGCTTTTTTGACTTTGGTTCCCTCACTGAGTTGTTTGGCGGCCTGCTTCCTCCGGATGCTGTCGTTTAGTTGCCTTTTTGTTCTCAACGGGATGAAGGCTTTGTCATAAGGCGGGCGCGCTGGAGAACGCCATCAGCCAGTGTTCCAGACATTACGTTTCAATTACCGTGTTCCAAACATTGTCTGGACAGATGCTTAGGATATCCAATCGTCTGGGCCATTACCATCGGTATGCCGAAGTGCAGCTCCATCGCATGTCGCTGTTTCTTAGGGATATGCATAATCCCCTCCATCTAGCTTTCGAGAAAACGTTTGCGGCCTGTTGTCACCAGATGATGAACGCATCCACAGCCATTTAGACAAGAAAACAGGTTGTCATAGCTTCATTAAGAAATTGCTGGTGTGAGAAGATGTGTGGATTCGAACTTTTGTTCGATTTGTGTTGTATGCTGTCAATTGCTTTTTAAATTTAAAGATTGTTACAAAGGAAGCGAATAGAGCATGAAGGGATTCACGATAAACAAAAAGGTTATTCAGAGGATGACGCGTGAGCTAGAGAAAGAATTCAGCAAGAATCCTATTAAAATCCCTGTCTGCGCATCGCGTTTGGGTCTATCGCAAGATGAGATGAACATTGGTGAGCAGAGACCTGTCGGTGTTGTCAATAATTTTACTATCAACGCGGCGCCACATAGTCAGCTTGCAGTCAATGCTCATGAAATTCATCAAGAAATGAACCTGTCTGGCTCTGACGAAAAAATCGAAGCGATGAAGAAGCTCCTGACTGAAATTTCTCAAAAGATGGATTCTTTAAATTTGTCCGATGAGGATGAACTTGAACTTTCTGAAACCGTTAGTAAGGCCTCGGCAGAAATTGGCAAACAGCATCCAGATAAAGAGAGATTGAAGGATTTTATCTGTTTGATGAAACGTATTCTGGCTCCACTGGCGCTGTCGTCATTATCTGGTGCATCTACTGCTGTTAACGACATTGCAGAACAGTGGGTGCGTCAATTGGCGTCGTTCCTTGCATGAATATTTTCATGATTTGTTTTTGAAAGACGGAATCGGAGGATTGATTTTTGAACGAAGGCAAGGTTTCTGGGGAAAATATTTCTAGAATGGGCATGCTTCATTTCAAAAATGATAAGCTTCCTGACACGAAAGCCCTTCTCCGGATTCATGACGGTCATATTGACATCACCATTGTTTGGAATCCTAGCGATAGCACGTTTGAACGCTGTTTCTTTTCGGAACATGTGTTCTATGCTGACGATCCAGATCGCAAAAAATATATTTATGATTTACCTAGGCAAATCTGGTTTCGTGATTCTCAAGGATCAGTGGATTTGCTCGGTTGCAAAGTCAGATCATGCAAGGAAAAATACGGGGCGGGTGCTAACGGAATCATTGACGCGGAGTATGCAGTGTTCGATGCATCGGTGGGGGAAGACTATTCAAGCGTCAATGCAGTACGTACTTCTCTAGATGGCTTGCGCGAATGGCTTGGTATCAGCAGTGTCCTTGTGTCGGCGCCAATTGTCGATGACAATAATCGTGTGAAAGAGAGGGAATATACGCTTAAGTGTCCGGCAGATAGCATCGGGGCAGGCATCCCCGCATTCAATTTTGTTCCTTATTGGACCGTCTCAGTTTCTGGAGATACGACTGAGCTTCATGATTTGGCTTATATGGAAAGCACTTCTCATGAAGTTAGGCGTTGGCAAGAGCATCTCGAAAATCATCGGGCCATGCGTGATCTTCTTCGTATTTCGAGTTGGACGGAGCATCTTCTTTCAATAGAAGCAGTCAGCAGGGAAGATGATCCCCTACGGGTGGAGAGTGGTATTCCATATCAGGAAAGATGGTGCAAGGTTGCCGAGTCGTATCCTAACGCCTACTCGTATGCAAGACGACTCAATTATCTAATTGAGTATTCTGATTTCTGCAACGGCGATTTAAGCTCGTGGTTCAGTCTTCGGGACGCTTATGCACGAGGAATCGACCCTATAGTTTCACTATTCTCCATGAGGGGAGCCTCGATAGAGGCTTGGGTAGTGCAACTTAGCATTGGATTTGAGGCGCTCGGATACCAGTTACTGCAGGAAAAGGGAATAAGTAAGAATAAAGCTGGGGCTAGCCCTTTCATCAGCAGACTTCGCGCTATTGCTTCCGAGCTTGGTGATGATTGGCCTTTCAACCTTGAACAGTGGGAGCTTGAGATGACTGAATCCTATAACTCGATTAAACATGCGAATCGAGCTCCCGTTGATCGGTTGCAAAGCCTTAATGCATGGAGGAAAGGTATCTTGGTATTTCGTAGTTGGGTTGCATTGCGTTTGGGCGTGTCCAAAGACCAGTTGCTTTTCAGGCTGCAGCTTGATCCGTTGATTCACCCGTATGTGCGTATAGAACAAATTTAGAGGACAGCGGAATGATTGCCTGCATATGAGCTGTGCCTATGAGGATAAGGCAACCCACTGCTATTTGTAAGTGTGCAATACCTTCGTTAGGCCTTGTAAGTTTAACAGTTCGTCGACGAATGCCTCGACGGGTGTGCGGTAGTTGAACATGCGCATGGGGCGGTTGCTGATCTCGTCGACGATTTTCCGCACGTCGCACGCCTGTCCATCCTGATTCTGCTGTGTTTGGGCGGGTGCCGGCGGATCATGCCGTTGTGGTTCTCGTTGTTATCCGCTGCTAGGAACTGTATGGGTCGGCGAAGTATATGTCCATGCCCAGCCCGTTGCGCAGTCGCGCGGATTCGATGCCGTTGCCGTGCATGATGATGAGTCTGGCACCTGCGGGCAGTGGGGCGAATATGGCCAGCTGCTGGACCCCGATGTTCTGCTCGGCGGTCTTGTTGGGGATGGCGCTGGCCATGAGAAACCTGGTCTTCTTCCCGACCTCGGTGTGCAGGTTGGCGCCGATTCCGATGACGTCGTCCGCCTCCCAATGGTCGAATGTGCTCCAGTCATCGTCTGCCTCCGGGCGTTCGGACATGGGGACGCGCCTGGGGGATCGGGAAGCGCGAGGTCTCGTGTCCCGCGCGTTTGCGCCGCCGCCGGCTGTCGATGCATATCTATCGGTGAGGGTCTCCGGGCGCACGCGCATGAGCTGGTTGTCCGGGGTCGCGGGACGTGCAGCCTGCCGCTGATCAGCGGCGGCCAGCCCAGCGGCCCAGCCATTCGGCCACTTGCTCCCACAGGAGGCCGAATGACAGACGATGCGGCTTGCGTGGTTTGGCGAGCCTACGGTCGGCCTTGCGCTGCGCGGGCCCGGCGACGTAGTGGCGGCCGGTCCAGGGACTCGTCTTCAACCGTTTCGGCCGGTACGGCCGGATGATTCTTTCTCGCTGGACGGGAACCACGGGTTTGCGCTTGATCTTCCTGCTGATGCTGGACGGACTGCGCTTGTGAGCATCGCGCCGATCTCCCATATGTCGGTGTCGTTGCCGATTTCGATTTGGATGACCTGGCGTTCCTCTTCCGACAGGTGCGAATACGCTTCTCCCATAGGTGCTGTATCCTCGGACTAGTTTATGGACAATTACCAATCTGGCGGGTGCTGCACTTTCATTTGGACAACGGGTACACGAATAATTGTTCTTCTCCGTGCTAGCATCAAATCCATGAGCCTAGATGATGTACTGCAAGATATGGCAAAAGATTTTTTAACGAATTTGTTGCGACAGACATTAGGAAAGCTCTATGAATCTTGGTATCAACAAAAAGAAATCGAATATTTTATCGATCAAAGCTCTCGCAGGTTTTTTATATTACTTGATACAGTCCCTTCCTGCTCGGAGCGGCAGTGCAAGATTCTTCTTGATGAGCTTTCAAAACGAATTGAGTTAATTCAGAGTATTGTTCTAGCTCCGATGGCTAGTGCTGATCAGCGAGAGTGCGAGATATCTAATATGGTCGATATATTGTGCCACGCTGCTGGTATAGGGGATGAAGGTAATGATATTTTACGTCGTAATCATGTGAAGCAGTGTGTGCAAGAGCTTATCGAAAAATTGAATTTATTTTACTGTGAATCTGAAACCGGGGATAGGGATATTGCACTGAGCAATCTTCAGATTTCTGTAATTTCCAATAAAATTGATGACAGCACTCACAATATTACCAACCGTATTGACGATACGAAACGATTATTGCAAACAATTGAGGATATCATAGAAGTTCCTAAGACGATGATTCCTAAAGAGTTGCCTGCTCCTCTGACAGATTTTGTTGATCGTGATGATATCAGGAAAACTCTATCCGATATGTTGTCATTAAAATGTTTTTATGGAGTAGTTTTAATCAGCGGTATCCCCGGTGTTGGGAAAAGCAGCCTAGTTGCACAGTGGGGAAATGAACAAAGGAAAGACTACTTTAGAGATGGGCAGATATATGTAGATTTTGATCAATGGCGGCAGTCCGGCGCTGTTTCTTTGGAGGATTTACTCAGATCAAAAATAGGAAGCATTCTTGGTTCTCGAGTAGATGGCAGTATGTCGTTACCAGAGCTTGAAGCTCAGTACCGATCTTGCACCACAGATAAGGACATGCTGGTTGTCCTTGATAATGTGGATAAAATTCAAGAAATTGAGTGTTTTGTTCCTAATTCTTCCAAAAGCGTAGTAGTAGCCACTAGCCATTATTCAGATATTGATTCATATACGACTGAAATTCATCGCTACCAGTTGCAGCCGCTAAATAATGATGATTCGGCAAAATTATTCTGCCGGATAGCTTACGGAGCCGATGTTGGTGAGATGAGGAACTCTTGGAACTCAAGGCAAAATGATGATTTCGAGGATATTCTTTCCCATTGTTATGGCATGCCTTTGGCTGTCAGGGTGTGTGCTGGAATGCTTGCCAATAGTAAGAATAAGGATATTTCAAGGTTTCACCGTCGATTGAGCAATGGACAAGAGCTTTTCCGCCACAAAGATCTTCAAGAATTATGGCGCGAATGCTGTTGTTCTTTAAGTCCAAATGCACTGAATGCTTTGAAAAGATTGGCAGTGCTGCCGTCAACCAAAGTGACGGTACCGACACTGAGCGCAGTGTGGGAATGCGATTTTAAAACAGTAACTGAGCTTGTTGGAGAGCTGAAGAGCTTCGGAATTATTGAATGTGATGAGGATTGCCAGCTTCCGCTTGATTATGAAAGCGAGATAACTCTTTCCAATGTGATTCGTGAATATGTGCGCGACAATTTAAGGGGAAGCTATGAATATAAGAAGATTCGTTGTGGGGTGATTAAGCTATTAGTAAAGTATTATCGCTTGCTGACGCAGGAAATGGATTTTCAATTAAAACCGAATCGTCTGCGGTTAATGGAGCGTCTGCCGGTTCCTGATTTAATTAACGGATACCTCGAAGAGGAAGCATTTCATGTGTTTGAAAGAGAAATCGGAATGCTGAATCATCTTCCGGAATACGCTAATATGCCGGGAATAGCCCCTGAACAATATTGGCCTATTGGCGAGGCGTTATGGTCCTTTTACAATGGAAGTGGTCGCTACTCAGAGGGGTTAGAAGTTTTTGATGCATGCGTGCAAGCTGCTCAACAATGTGGTAATGCATTGGCTGCGGTAAGGCTGCGGGGCCTAGTTGCACATATGCTGATTCCGCTCGGACGACCACAAGAGGCCATGGTGTGCTTGGAAAATAGCATTAAGGAATGTGAAGCTCTGAAATGTGAGGATGTTCTTTATTCTCTCATAGAGTGCCGTGGAATTTGCTATGACGCTCTAAAGGATTCTGAATCCGCCTTGAAATGTTTCCAAATTGCCTGGGATGGGTATCATGCGCTAAACAATCAAAGAGGCTGTGTCATACAGGATCAACTCATGCTGCGTCAATATCGGAAATTAGGTGATTGGAATAAGGCTCGTGAAGCGGCTCATAGAGCATTGCAGGGAATAAATCAGGATAAGGACGACCATACTATGGCGAACATCATGTATGAGACTTCTGAACTGTATCTTCGAACGGCAGAGTATGACCAAGCTCAGGAAATGGCATGCGGTGCTGCACTTCGATATGCTAAACATGGTGAAAAGCGACGTCTTGGCAGAACACTATTTGTGGCAGCAAAAGCTGCCAAAGAGTTGCATAAAACTGACGATGCCGTCTCCTTCTCTAAAAAAGCTGCAGAAATTTATCGGGAAATTGGTCTATCTGATGGAAAGGAATACCAGGATTTCCGTGAGTTTATTGATGGGTTGCAGAGTGAATGATAATGGAACTGTTCTCTAAGGTAACAAGGAAAGCATGCTGATGTAGTAGATATGTTGCCCGAGGAATACAATTGGTAATGCTATGAATTGACATAGCAGTAATTTGAGCTAATTTATCTGTGCTAGGCTCGTCGATTTGTATGTTCCATAAGCTGCCGTCATTGTGGGTTAGTACGCCTGCTTTATGTTTATTGGCTTGCGGAAGATACGCGAAAGAATGAGCATTGCCAATGCAATGCCAGTATGATAAATCATCATATGAATGCAGTATTATTCCGGATGCGTTTTGCAATAAACGGTAATTATGTTCCTTGATATCCGCAATGAGAATGGATGACCGATTTTGAGGTATTTGTGGCCCCACAGTGGCTGGAGTGCGAATGATGGAAAAGAAAGTAGGCTGTTCTGTTTTTTGATGGAAAGTACACCAATTCGAGAGTGGCTGAATAATCTGTACTTGTGGTGGCTTGAGCTGAAGTCCTTCCAACACGGGTTGGGGCGGGGTCAATCCAAGCTTTGAATAGGCAAGCTGTGCAAATGCGGACATCGAATTTCCAAGATTGGCGAAGTCCGTTGCTGCACGTGCGCGTATATGATGTTCATCCAGATGCACATCATGATTGGATTCATCTGATATGAAGTCAAGTACTCCATCAATAGTGTTGATTCGAGTAGTGTTTGCAAGTTTGCGAATAACTCCTCGTTGGTCCAGATTCTCATCGGGCGAATAACTGATTAAGCCTGTGGGGATGCCAAGTTCATTGGCATATATGCTGACGGATCCATTGTCTCCCAAGACATAATCGGCAGCCACAATAGTTGCCTGCCACCCTCCGTCGTAGGGAATGAGGCGTAGCCCGGCATCAATGGCGTCATGAAGCCATGTGTAGATCTGCCATTCGCCATGTCCAACCCAAATATTTGGATGCAGTATGGCTGCGATAATGTATTCATCTTGAGGTAGGCGTTGCAGCAACTCATTGATGAATTGAGGATGGGACGCAACAGATGAATTAAGATTCCAAGTTGACGAAACGACAATGATTTTGCGTGTTTCCGCTTGCAAAGCATTACGAAATTCCTGCCTATGATGAATGGAAAGAAATAAGGAATCGAAGACTGGGTCACCGATAGTTATAAGGTCTCGATGAGAAGAATACAGTGCTCTTTCATCTTCAGAAACAAGACATATAGTTCGAGAATGTTTGGATATGGAGGCTGTCGATATGTCACTATGCGCATTGTTGACGCCATGCAATGAGCGATTGCTGGTAGCTCCAGGGCCGTGAGAGATAAGAAGGAGAGGCATATCGAGTTCAGGAAAATCATCAATGGAACTTGCGATAATTCCTAGATCGAAAGACGTAGCTCTAGCTCGTTGCCATGGGATAAAAGGAAGATGCTTTTGATGAATACGCAATTCAAGATCATTGCCAAATGAGGAGCGATTATCTGGAACTGTGAAAAAGGTCTGAATGCGTATGTCATTGAAGAGATGTTGAGCGAGCTCAACTGAACGTTCCAGAGTCGTTGGACTACGTACAATCATTAAAACTGTTTTTTGATATGGGAAGGTGGCGGCTTTTTTTGCCTGGAACTAGCAGTGGATTGTTACGCCAAAAAAGGTTGGGGGGGGGGTATTCGTTTGCTGTTCCTTTGGTAAACTACTCATGCTTTCATGATATATCTTTTCAGAGTTTGCTATACCGCTTCGGTGTGATGATAACGACCGAATTCTCACGTACTTTTCTGATGTGAAAGACGTGGCTCGTCTCCTATGTACAATTTTCAGTTGCCAACAATAAAAACCACGACTGAAAAGCAGAATACACGACTATGCCAGACAACATCATACAAATCGACTAGCACATGTTCGAGGTCGGGATCGACTGTCTGTCATCGAGAAGATGGCAGACATCCTCAATGCAATGCTGTGTGTTGAGGCTGTATTCAAGTCGGTGTTTCGTGATTAGTCCCGAAACACCGACTTGAATAAATACACTGCGGCTACGCGTGGCTGGACACAGACACGATGGACTCCCCTGTTCGAGGCGGGGGAGTTCGTGCGCACCGTGCAGCGCGCGTAGGGCCTGCCCATCGCGATCGTGGAGGAGATCGCCTTCGAGAACGGCTGGATCACGCGCGGTCGGCTCATGGAGTCCGCGGAGCGCTACGGCAAGAGCCCCTACGGGCAGCATCTGAAGGGCATCGCCGACGGTGAGATCATGTTGGTGCCGAATCAGAAGAACTGACGAAACTGATTCTCAATGGAGCTCGTTCGCGAACATTATGCTGTCCAATGCTGAATCATCCCAAGATAAAATATGGCCTTTGAAATTCCTCATACACTTCGGTAATGAATTACCTGATGGAATTCGACAGGAACTTTTTAGCATGTTGTCGTGTTTTGTCAAAAACTTTGAGGATAGGACCAGTATTGTCTATTGGCTAGCGTATGAGGCGATGGCATCACTGTGTGAGAATGAACATCAAAACATTCTTGATTATCTAATAGCGAATAAGCGATACAATGCGGTCGCTCACATAGTTCAACGGTTCCCCGCTGAGAGCGGTACGTACAGTTGATGGTAACCATGCTGAAAATGGGGGCTACTGGCACATGTGATGTTGCGGCCGGCGCGTTGACCAAACTCGAGCTATGCAATTTCGGTGGCGTGATCGTAACCGAAACTGTTGAGGACATAATGGCGAACGGTACGCTTGCTCAAAAAGAATGGGTAGCTGAAGCGGTGATC
>ENA-OQJC01000052-OQJC01000052.1-human-gut-metagenome-genome-assembly--contig:-NODE-52-length-29704-cov-3.354093_pt1 | contig 29704 bp, 32 predicted proteins | sample MGYA00242600_ERZ504766 | MGnify/ENA primary metagenome ERZ504766 (study PRJEB26092, sample SAMD00036364) | human gut metagenome | host: Homo sapiens | study: EMG produced TPA metagenomics assembly of...
TGCCATCATGTACCGCAGCGCCCAGTACGCTGCCAAGTACGGCACGGTGAACAGAAAAAGACCGAGGACGGAACCGAGGAGGAAGCCCAAGGACGAAGTGCTCGTCCGCGCCAACGGCATCCCTACCTACTTTGCCGCCGATATCGCCTACCACTACAACAAGCTGGCCACCCGCGGCTTTGCCAAGGCCATCGATGTCTGGGGTGCAGACCATCACGGCCATGTGGCCCGCATGAAGGGTGCCATGGATGCCATCGGCCTGAACGGCGAAGATCTGGACGTTGTGCTGATGCAGATGGTCAACCTGATGCGCGACGGCCAGCCTGTGCGGATGTCCAAGCGCACCGGCAATGCCATCACTCTGACCGACCTGCTGGAAGAGGTGCCCATCGACAGCGCACGCTTCCTGTTCAATATGCACGACGCAGGTAGCGGCATCGATTTTGACCTCGATCAGGCTGTCAAGACCGACAACGATAACCCGGTGTACTATGTGCAGTATGCCCATGCCCGCATCTGCTCCATCCTGAAAAAGATGGAGAGCGAGGGCGTGCAGTTTGCCGGTGCCGAGAAGGTGGATGCCACCCTGCTCACCGAGCCTTCCGAGATGGATCTGATCCGGATGCTGGCAGCCTTCCCGCAGGAGATCGTCATGGCGGCCGAGAAGTACGACCCCAGCCGCATCAACCGTTTTGTCATTGATCTGGCCAGCGCCTTCCACCGCTTCTACGGCAGCTGCCGCATTCAGGGCGCAGACCCCGCTGTGCAGCAGGCACGTCTGGCCCTGTGCATTGGCGTGAAGAATGCCATCTTCAACGTGCTGACCATGTTCAAGATCAACGTGCCGGAGAAGATGTAACATGCAAAAACCCTCTCAGTCAAAACCTTACGGTTTTGCCAGCTCTCCCGAAGGGCGAGCTTTATGCGCTATGAAGATAAACGATTTCTTCACCCGCAAGAAGCCTGTTTCGGGCAGATGAAAAGGCTCCCCCTTTCGGGGGAGCTGGCACGGCGCAAGCCGTGACTGAGAGGGTTCGTACCCCAAAAATCTGGCTCCCCTGCGGGGGAGCTTTTTTCGATAACAGCGAGGAACAACCAATGGAACCTTTGAAAATCGGCAATATCATCCTGCCGCACCGGGCGGTGTTCGGCCCGATGGCGGGCTTTACGGATGCACCCTGCCGCCGCCTGATGGCCCAGCACGGTGCAGGCTTTACTGTGAGCGAAATGGTGTCCAGCCGGGCGCTGGTGTACGGCGACCACAAGACGGTGAGCCTGCTCAAGGCCGAACCCAACGGTGCACCCTATGGCGTGCAGATCTTTGGCGAAGTGCCCGAGATCATGGGCGAAGCCACCGCCGCCATCGAACAGTACGAGTTCGACTTTGTGGATATCAACATGGGCTGCCCGGCCCCCAAGATCGTGTCCGGCGGCGCAGGCAGCAAGCTGATGCTGGACCCGGACCGCTGCGGGCGCATCGTGGAGCAGGTTGTGGCAAATACAAAACGGCCTGTCACCGTGAAAATGCGCAAGGGCTGGGATGCCGACCACATCACTGCAGTGGAGTGTGCCAAGGCCTGTGAGCAGGCCGGCGCAGCCCTCATTGCGGTGCATGCCCGTACCCGGGAGCAGATGTACACCCCCGGCATCGACCCGGAGATCATTGCCCGGGTGAAGGATGCCGTCAGAGTGCCGGTGCTGGGCAACGGCGACATCCACTCGGCAGAGGATGCAGTGGAGATGATGCAGGCCACCGGCTGTGACGGCGTGATGATCGCCCGGGGCGCGCTGGGCGACCCGTGGCTCTTTGAGCGGGTGAACGCCGCCATTGAAGGCTTGCCCGCACCCAAGGCACCCAACCTGCAGGCCCGCATGAATGCGCTGCGCCGTCAGGTGGAGGAGATGGTGGAGCAGAAGGGCGAGTTCGTCGCCATGCCGCAGGCCCGCTCTCAGACCATGCACTATATGAAGGGGCTGAAAGGTGCGGCCAATCTGCGCCGCTACTGCTGCACCCTGACCCATCTGGAAGATCTGGACGAGCTGATCGATGCTGTTTTTGAAGAGCAGCGCAAAGCGGGCATCGACCCGGACGACGTGCGCGAGGTGCCGTTTCCGTAAGGGGAATATTACTGCTGCCGGGTCAGCTCATCCAGATTCTGGGTGTAACAGGGCAGACAGTGCTCTATGAACCAGTCGGCTTCCGGGCAGTGCATGGCCTGCAGGGCCGCTTTCTGCTGGGCCAGCGCCGCGTCAAACTCGTGGTTGCCGCTGCGCTGCTCCTCCGTGCATTTGATGAGGGCGCTCAGCCGGTCGGCGGCCTTCAGCAGGCGCTTTTCCTCGGCGGTGAGCAGTTCCCCGGAGATGAACGGGGACAGCTCTTCGCTCAACTCGTCCGGCAGAAGGCCGGTCATGCAGCGCACGCTCTCAGTTTCCAACGCCTTGTAGGCATCCCGCAGGGTGGGGCTGCTGTACTTGACCGGTGTGGGCATGTCGCCGGTAATGATCTCCGGCGCGTCGTGGTACAGCGCCGCCACTGCTACCGTTTTGGGGCGGCAGGGCGTGCCGGTGTACCGCCGTGCGATCAGGCAAAGCATGTGGGCCAGCAGGGCGGTATCGCAGGTGTGCTCGCTGAGAGATTCGGCCCGGGTGGAGTGCATCAGGCTCCAGCGGGTAATATATTTCATGCGCGCCAGCAGGGCGCTGAACGGGTACAGCATGGCAGCTTCCTCCTTTTTTCTCCAACATACCTGTCCGGCAGAGCGTTGTCAAGCCCTTTTTTCTGCGCAGTGTTCGTGCTATACTAGAACAAACCAACTTTCTGCCGCTTTGGCAGAGAAAAGAGGAAACCATGGAGCGGTCTGGTACTGCCCGGCAGCCGCAGCTGCTGGGACAAAAAAAGGATAAATTCTGGCTGACGGTGGGCCTGTGTGCCCTCACGGCGGCCCTGTTCTTTCTGCCGTTTTATATCATCGACGGCGGCTTTTTCCACTATGCAGGCGATTTCAACAGCCAGCAGATCAGCTTTTACCGCTATATGAACGGCTTTATCAAGGGCGCAGGCTACCCGGACAGTGCGTTCACCTCGGTGCACAATACCTTCTCATGGGCTACCGACCTTGGCAGCGGCGTGATGAACGCCTATTCGTTCTACCTGTACGGCTCGCCGTTCTTCTGGTTCTCGCTGCTCTTCCCGCAGGGGTGCTGCCCTACCTCATGGTACCGCTGCTGGTGCTCAAGTTTGCCGTGGCGGGCGGCGGTGCGTACCTGTATCTGCGCCGCTACGTCAAAAATATCGACTACGCCGTGCTGGGAGCCTGCCTGTATACCTTCTCCGGCTTTACGGTATACAATGTGTTCTTCAACCACTTTGTAGATGTGGTGGCGCTGTTCCCGTATCTGCTGTGGTCGCTGGACGAGGCCCTTTACAACGACCGCCGCAGCTGGTTTGCGTTCTGGGTGGCGGTGAACCTTGTCAACAACTACTTCTTTTTCATCGGTCAGGTGGTATTTCTGGCCATCTACTTCATCTGCAAGCTCAGCACAAGGGACTTCCGTCTCACTGCAAAAAAGTTCGGGCTGCTGGCCTTTGAAAGCCTGCTGGGCGTTGCCATGGGCAGCATCCTGCTGGTGCCTGCGGTGCTCTCCATTTTGCAGAACCCGCGCACCATCGACCTTTCCTCCGGCTGGGGCTTTCTGACCTACAGCAAGGTGCAGCAGTACCTTGCAATTCTCGTCAGCTGGATCATGCCGCCGGATTCTCCCTACCTCACATCCATCTGGTCGGAGGGCGTGATCAAATGGACCAGCATGTCGGCCTATCTGCCGCTGTGCAGTCTGGCCGGTGCCGTGGCCTACTGGAAAGCAAAGTGCGGCGACAGTAAAAAGCGCATCGTGGGCACCTGCGCCGTGTTCGCACTGGTGCCCATCCTGAACAGTGCGTTCTACGCCCTCAATTCCAGCTACTATGCGCGCTGGTACTATATGCCGGTGCTGGTGCTGGCCGCAATGACCGTGAACGCGCTGGAAGACCACAACACCGATCTGGACAGCCCGGCCCGCGGCATCAGCTGGCTGATGATCGCCACGGTGGCCTTTGCGGTGGTGCCGGTGCAGGACAGCGACACCGGCAGCTGGTCGTTCGGCGTGCTCAAGAACCCCGGTCAGTACTGTGCGGTGCTGGGCTTTGGCATGCTGGGCCTGCTGTTGTACCGCTATCTCTGCCAGAAGTGGCGGGGCGACAGCCGCTTTGCCCAGCGCCTGACGGCGGCAGTGCTGGCGTTTGCCTTCCTGTTCAGCGTGGTGCACATCGGCATTGGCAAGTTTGGCCAGTGGTATACCGACAGCGACCTTGTGAAGCAGGACACCAACGCCCTGCTGTTGAAAAACGACCTGCCCGAAGGCGATTACCGCATCGACACTTACAAGATCCACGACAACATCGGTATGTGGCTGGATAAGAGCTGCCTGCAGTATTTTGGCAGCACGGCGGCCCCCAGTATCCTCAGCTTCTACCCGGCGCTGGGGGTCAAGCGGGATGTGCGCAGTGAGCCGGAGCTTTCCAATTATGCACTGCGGGGCCTTTTGAGTGTGGAGTACCTTATCACCACGCCGGAAAAGCAGACCGACTTTGAAAACGAAGCCGACGACGGCTGGGAATATGCCTTTGCAAAGGACGGCTATGCGGTCTACCGCAACACGAACTACGTGCCCATGGGCTTTGCCTATGACTATTACCTCACCCAGACCGAGTACGAAGAAACAGCCAAGGCCACCCGCGCAAACCTCCTGATGCGTGCACTGGTGCTTACCGACGAGGATGCTGCAGTCTACGGCAAGTACCTCACCCATCTGCCGGAAGGCAGACGGGAGGAGCTGTACTATGAGTCCTACGTGCAGGACTGCCGCGAGCGCCGCGCCACGGCTGCCAGTGTGTTCCAGATGAACAATTCGGGCTTCCACGCCGAGATCACGCTGGAAAAAGAGAACCTCGTGTTCTTCTCCGTGCCTTACGATGACGGCTTTACGGCCTATGTCAACGGGCAGGAGGTCGACATTGTGGAGGTGGATGAGGGATTGATGGCTGTGCTGTGCCCGGCAGGTGAAAACAGCATCGATTTTGTCTACCAGCCCGACGGCATCCGGCTGAGCCGTGCGCTGACTTTGGGCGGCATTGTGGTATGGCTGGCGTACACGGCGTACTTCGTCTGGCGCAAGCGCCGCACAAAGCGGGCCTGATGCACGGAAGAATGACTTTGTGCTGTAGAAAAAAGAAATTTTTGAAATTTCCTCTTGACTTTATGCCAATAAAGTGTATAATGCAATCAAACCGATGAGGCGGAAGAGAACCTGCACAGCGCATCTTCAGTGAGCCCGGACAGTGAAAACGGGCGAGAGCGGGGCAGAGCTTCGTGGGCCGCCGAGGGCCGGGCAAACGGGTAGCAAGCCTTAGTAGCTTTGGACGGAAGTCTCCGTTACAGGACAGGGGAGTGTTGGCTCTCCGTGAGAGGCTCTGCATTTTGCAAAGCAGGGCAAGCAAGGTGGCACCGCAGAATCGAACTTTACCGATCCTGTCCTTGTGGATAACACACAGGGACAGGGTCGTTTTTATTGTAAGACCCGTCCCGCAAGGGGAGCGGGTCTTTTACTTTTGCCGCCCGCTCCGGGAAAGGAGTTTACTGTTATGAAAAACGTTACCATGATCTCCCGCCGCAGCTTCCTCAAGGCCGCTATGGCTGCTTCCGCCGTTTCTGCACTGGCATTCACCGGCTGCGGCGGCTCCGCTTCCAGCACCGTGGCTGCATCTTCCACCGCTTCTTCCGCTGCCGCTTCCGCAGCAGCCGAGGGCGGCCAGACCTTCAAGGTGGGCATCGTCAACTATGTGGATCATGCTTCCCTCAACCAGATCGTGGAATCTGTGGAGAGCCGTCTGGATGAGCTGGGGGCAGAGAAGGGCGTTACCTTCGACTACGCCGACTACTACGCAAATGCACAGGCTGACCAGTCCAACCTGAACCAGATCGGTGCCGACCTCGTAGGGGACGGCGTGGATGTGATCGTGGCTGTGGCTACCCCACCGCCGCAACCATGCTGGCCGCTGTGGAGGATACCGATATCCCCGTTGTCTACTCTGCTGTCACCGACCCCGCCGCTGCAGGCTTTGACGGCGAGGAGAACATCACCGGCACCTCCGACGCACTGAACACCGAGGCCATCATGAAGCTGATCACCGCTGTCAACCCGGATATTGACACCATTGGCCTGCTGTACGACCTGAGTCAGGATGCCTCCACCCAGGCCATTGCCGATGCCAAGGCTTTCTGCGATGCCAACGGCATCAAGTACATTGAGAAGAACGGCACCACCACCGCCGAGGTGCAGATGGCGGCCGAAGCCCTGATCGCTTCCGGCGTCAAGGCCGTGTTCACCCCCACCGACAACACCGTGATGACCGCAGAGCTGTCCATCTACGAGACCTTTACCGAGGCAGGCGTGCAGCACTACACCGGTGCTGACAGCTTTGCACTGAACGGTGCGTTCGTGGGCTACGGCGTGGATTACGTCCAGCTGGGCGAAGCCACTGCCGATATGGTGGCAGAGCTGCTGTGCGAGGGCAAGACCACTGCAGACCTGCCCTACCAGACCTTTGACAACGGCATCGTCACCATCAACACCGAGACATGCGAAGCGCTGGGCCTTGACCTCGACACCGTGAAGGAGGCCTTCAAGCCCTACTGCACCGAGATCGTGGAAGTGACCACCGCAGAGAACTTCTCTTAAAAAAGTACCCTCTCAGTCAAAACCTGACGGTTTTGCCAGCTCCCCCGAAGGGGGGAGCTTTTGGCGGTTCTGAGGAAGTGTTTTGCTGCCCACAGTGCACCGCATCACAAGAAGCTAAAATTAAATAAGTCCGGTATCTTCGTGGTTAGCAGGCTCGCCTCTCAGTCAAATCCTACGGATTTGCCAGCTCCCCCAAAGTGGGAGCCTTTGGCAGTCCACGTAAAGTTCATCTTTCTGCCAAGGCCTCTCCCTTTGGGAGAGGTGTCACCGTAGGTGACGGAGAGGGCGAGCCTGCTTTCCGTCACGACCCTTCCCGTGAAAATGGAATACCGGAGCGTCCGCAGACGCTCCGGTATTCCGAAATAAAAAACTGATTCCTTAAATTATGGCCAGAGCAAAAGCGGAGGCCATTTTAAATCGTCCAATCAAAAAGAAACATAAAAGGAGCACACACATGCTGGCGAGTATCTTTTCGCTCAACGTCCTACAGACGGCGCTGGAACTGGGCTGTATCTATGCCCTTGTGGCGCTGGCACTGTTCCTGAGCTATTCCATCCTGAACATCGCAGACCTTTCCACTGACGGCTGCTTCACGCTGGGCTGCGCCGTGGCCTGTCAGGTAGCACTGACCGGCCACCCCATTCTGGCCCTGTTCGCAGCCATGGCGGCAGGTGTGTGCTCCGGCTTTGTTACGGCTTTTCTGCAGACCCGCCTTGGGGTGGAGAGCATCATGGCAGGCATCATCGTCAACACCGGCCTTTACACCATCAATCTGGCCGTGATGGGCTTTTCCTCCACCATGTCACTGGTCAAGACCGACACTGTTTTCTCGCTGGCAAAGGGCTCACTGAGCTTCCTTGGCGGCTGGTATAAGCTGGCCATCGCGCTGGCCATGATCCTGCTTGCCGGTGCGGCGATGCTGGGCTTTCTGGGCACCCGGCTGGGCCTGTCCATCCGCGCCACCGGTGACAACGCTGCCATGGTGCGTGCTTCCAGTATTAACCCGGCTTTCACCATTACGGTGGGCCTGTGCATTTCCGGCGCATTGTGCGCCCTCTCCGGCGGCCTGCTGGCACAGTATCAGAAGAGCTGCGATATCAATGTGGGCACCGGCATGGTGACCATCGCACTGGCTTCCCTCATCATCGGCGAGACTCTGCTTGGTAAGCGCACCATGCTGCGCCGGATCATCGGCGTGGTGTTCGGCAGCTGCCTGTACCGTTTTATCGTGGCTGTGGCGCTGCGCTTCAATGTGCCTGCCGCCGCCATGAAGCTGGTGTCCGCCATCATCGTGGCCATTGCCATTTCGATGCCGGCCATCAAGGAAAAAATCGCCTTTGAGCAGCGCAAGCATGGGGCCTGCCGCCGCCGCGTAACCACCGGCAAGGAGGGAAAGTAAGATGGAAATGCTTCAGCTGAACGATCTGCACAAGACTTTCAACCCCGGCACGGTCAATGAAAAAGTGGCCCTGAACGGTGTCAGCCTGCACATGGAAGCCGGGGACTTTGCCACCATCGTGGGCTCCAACGGCGCGGGCAAATCCACCCTGTTCAACGCCATCACCGGCGGCTTCATCGCCGACGAGGGCAGCATCCTGCTGGGCGGACAGGATATCACCTTTGCGCCGGAGCACCAGCGCAGCAAGGTCATCGGCCACCTGTTTCAGGACCCGCTCAAGGGCACGGCACCCAACATGACCATTGAGGAAAACCTTGCGCTGGCCTATCTGCGTGCCGGCACCGCGCCCCACGCCATCTTCTCCCGCATCTCCCGCAAGGACAAGGAAGTGTTCCGCGAAAAGCTGGCGCTGCTGGATATGGGCCTTGAGGACCGCATGAAGCAGCCGGTGGGACTGCTTTCCGGCGGCCAGCGGCAGGCGCTGACCCTGCTCATGGCAACGCTGGTCACCCCCAAGCTGCTGCTGCTGGACGAGCACACCGCCGCACTGGACCCCGCCACCGCCGAAAAGGTGCTGGAGCTGACCAAGAGCATCGTGGCCGAAAAGAAGATCACCTGCCTGATGGTCACCCACAATATGCATCAGGCATTGGAGCTGGGCAACCGCACCCTGATGATGGATTCCGGCCGCATCGTCTTTGACGTGAAGGGCGAGGAACGCAGCCGGATGACCGTGGACGACCTGCTTGAAAAGTTCCGCGAGAACGCAGGCAAGAATCTGGACAACGACCGCATCCTGCTGAGTAAAGTGGAAAAGTGACCCGGACAGGAAAGCACAGCCCCGACAGACCATGCAGTCTGCCGGGGCTGTATTTTTGCAGGAGCACACCGCAGGGAAAAAGCGGTTCCCCCTGAAACTGCAAATCCCCCCTGCGCAGATGCACAGAGGGGATTTTAAATATCAGAAATTACTGAACGTATTCGACCGTGTACTCGAAGCCGTACTCTTCCTGCAGCTTCTTCACCTCGGCCTCGCAGTCCTCGATGAAGGTGGGGGCGTAGACAGAAGCGCCATTGTGGGCCTTCTTGTAGTCCTCAACGATCTGCTGCAGCTTTGCCCAGCCCTCGTTGGCCTTGTTCTGGTCGATGCTGTCGGGGAAGTTGATGATGAACTCGCGGTGCTTAGGAATACGTGCTTTCATGGTAGGTTCTCCTTATAACAGTTTGGATTTTGATTGTTGATTTATACAGAAGCACAGAGAAAAAACCTGTGCAACTTGCGAAAAACGGATCACAGCCCGTATACCCGGCGGGCATTTTCGGCTGTGGTGCGGAACACCTCTTCCACAGAGATGCCCCGCAGCTGGGCGATATACTCGCCCACATAGCGGATGAGGGAGCTGTCACAGCGGGTGCCGCGCACCGGCTCCGGTGCCATGTAGGGGCAGTCGGTCTCCAGCACGATGCTTTCCAGCGGCAGGGCGCTGATGGCTTTTGCCGCCCGCTTGGCACCCTTGAAGGTACACGCCCCGCCAAAACCGATGAACAGTCCCTGCTTTGCCAGCCACACCGCGTCATCGGCACTGCCGGAATAGCAGTGGACGATGCCCTTGGGCTGGTATTTTTTGAGCAGGGCGTAAGCATCGGCGTGCGCATTGCGGTCGTGCACGATGATGGGCTTGTCCAGCTCCAGCGCCAGCCGGATGTGTGCTTCAAACATGGCCAGCTGGGCGTCCTTGGGCACAGGCCAGTGGTAGTCCAGCCCGCACTCCCCCACAGCTACCACCTTGGGGTCCTCGTAATACGGGGCCAGAGCGCGCATCTCTGCGGCCCAGTCCCCGCCGTACACCGAGACCGTAGGAGCCGGGCCTTCCTCGCCGCAGTCGGCGGCGGGCAGCAGGCTTTCCGGGTGGATGCCAACAGCTGCCACCACCCACGGGTAGCGGTGCGCCAGCTCCAGCACTTTGGGTGCATCCCCGGAGTGGGTGGCCTGTTCACACACGCCCACCACGCCCTTGCCGGGCAGGCTGCCCAGCAGGAAATCGCGGTCGGCGTCAAAGGCGCGGGCGCTGTAGTGCGCGTGGGTGTCAAAAATGGGGCCGGTCATTTGCCCTCCTTTTTGGCGGGGGCCTTGTTCACCAGCCAGATGCCCACACACACGAACACCAGCGCCGCCAGATACTGCCAGCGGAACAGGGGTTCGCCGTTGAGCACGGCGCTCAGCAGTACGTTGACCACCGGGTTCACAAAGCCAAAGATGGCAATGCGGCTGACCGGGTTGTTCTTCATCAGCAGGGCCCACAGCACATAGCCTGCCCCGCAGATGAAGGCCAGATACAGCATGACCGCCACCGCCAGTGCGCTCTGCACATGGAGACTGCCGCCCAGCACAGTGCCCAGCACGAACAGTGCCAGACCGCCCACGAACAGGTTGATGAAGCAGACGGCAAAGCTGTCTGCTTTTTTGGCACGGATTTGTTCCACGGGCCGGACAGGGTAAAGATGATGGTAGCGGCCATCATGCAGAACACGCCCCAGCCGCTTCCGCTGCCGTGGTTGCCCAGCGTGCCGATGAGCACGCCCGCAAAGCCGATGACACAGCCCAGCGTTTTGGCAGGGGTCATGCGGTCGGCGTTGCCGTAGATGAAGTGGGCAAAGATCACGCCCAGAAAGCTCTGGGTGCTGTTCAGGATGCCGCCAAAGGCACCCGTGAGCATGGCAACAGCGATGTAATAGAATGCGTACTGGGTCGTGGTCTGCCACAGGCCCAGAGCACAGCACTCCGCGGCCACTTTGCCGCGGGGGAACTTGGGCAGGCGGCTCTGCAGCAGAACACTGCCCAGAAGCACCAGAAAGCTGCCCAGCATGAACCGCACACCGGCAAAGCAGAAGATGGAGGCGGTGCTGCTGGAATCAATGGCGAACAGCCGGTAGCCCAGCTTGATGAAGGGGAAGGCCGAGCCCCACAGCACATTGCAGAAGATGGCCAGCAGCACGGCGAACACCGGCGTGCCGAAGATCTTATCCAGCCATTCCGCGCGGGAAAGCGTTTTGTTTTCCTGCATGGCGGCTCAGTGGATGCGGCTGCCCACGGGGGTGTCATCGCCGTAGAAAGCGATGGAGCAGCCGCCGTCGGCGGTATCAGCAGCAAAGATCATGCCCTCGCTGACATACTTGCCCTTCATCATGGGGCGAGGTGCCAGATTGCACACAATGCCGATCTTCTTACCGATCAGGTCTTCCGGCTTGAACCACTTTGCAATGCCGGAAAGGATGCAGCGCTCCCGCTCGCCGTCAAACACGGTCAGGTGCAGCAGCTTCTTGCTTTCCTTCAGGTTCTCGCAGGCGCGCACCTCAGCCACGCGCAGCTCCACCTTGCAGAAGGTGTCAAAGTCGATCTCTTCCTCGTGGGTAAAGTCCACGGTGCTCTCCTCGGCGGGGGCGGCAGCCTTCTTCTCAGCTTCAGCCTTGGCCTTGTTGGCAGCTTCGGCAGCGGCCTTGCGCTTCTCGTCCTCTTCCTTCAGGTGGGCAATTTCCTTTGCCACATCGATGCGGGGGAACAGTGCCTCGCCCTTGTGCACGGTGTAGGTCTCCTGTGCGCCGTAGGTGGTCTTGGTCAGGTCCAGAGCAGATGCGTCCAGACCCAGCTGTTCCATCATTTTGGGTGCGGTGGTGGGCAGGTATGCGTTCAGCAGGATGCCGCACACGCGCAGTGCCTCGCACAGGTGGTACAGCACGCTCTCCAGACGGGCCTTGTTGGCCTCGTCCTTGGCCAGCGCCCAGGGAGCGGTCTCGTCGATGTACTTGTTGGCACGCTGGATGACCGCAAAGATCTCCATCAGGGCCTGCGGGATGGTCAGGCTGTCCATGTCGGCCGTGACCTTGGCGGTCAGTTCGTTGACCATGGTCTCCAGCTCGGTGTCGATGGCTTCGGTACCGGCCACATTATGCACGGTGCCGCCGAAGTACTTCTCGCACATGGCGACGGTGCGGCTGAGCAGGTTGCCCAAATCGTTCGCCAAATCGCTGTTGATGCGGGTGATCAGGGCTTCGTTGGTGAACATGCCATCGTTGCCGAAGGGAATCTCACGCAGCAGGAAGTAGCGGATGGCATCCACGCCGTAGCGGTCGCACAGGATCACAGGGTCCACCACGTTGCCCACGGACTTGGACATCTTGCCGCCGTTCATCAGCAGCCAGCCGTGGCCGAACACCCGTTTGGGCAGGGGCAGATCCAGAGCCATCAGCATGGCGGGCCACAGAATGGTGTGGAAACGCAGGATCTCCTTGCCCACCATGTGCAGGTCGGCAGGCCAGAACTTGTCGTAGTCGTGATATTTTTCGTTACCGTAGCCCAGCGCAGAGATATAGTTGCTCAGGGCATCCACCCACACATACATGGTGTGCTTGGGGTCGAAGGGCACGGGAATGCCCCACTTCACGGAGGTGCGGGACACGCAGGTGTCCTGCAGGCCCTGCTTGATGAAGGCAATCATCTCGTTTTTGCGGCTCTCGGGCTGGATGAACTGGGGGTTCTCCTCGTAGAGCTTCAGCAGGCGGTCGGCATACTTGCTGGTCTTGAAGAAGTAGGCTTCCTCGTGTGCGTCGTACACTTCGCGGCCGCAGTCGGGGCACTTGCCGTCCACCAGCTGGCTGTCGGTCCAGAAGCTCTCGCAGGGCTTGCAGTAGTGGCCGATGTACTCGCCCTTGTAGATGTCGCCCTGCTCATACAGCTTGGTGAAAATTTTCTGGCAGGACTCCATGTGGTAGTCGTCGGTGGTGCGGATGAAGCGGTCGTAGCTGACGTCCAGCAGCTTCCACAGATCCTTGACGGTGGCTACGATCTTGTCCACATACTCCTTGGGGGTCACGCCGGCGTCGGCGGCCTTGTCCTGGATCTTCTGGCCGTGCTCGTCGGTGCCGGTCAGGAACATGACGTCATAGCCCTGCATCCGCTTGAAGCGTGCCAGTGCGTCGCAGGCGACAGTGGTATAGCTGTGGCCGATGTGCAGCTTGTCGCTGGGGTAGTAGATGGGAGTGGTAATGTAGAATGTCTTGTGCTCACTCATAGGTTGATACTCTTCCTTTCCTGATTTGGCGGGGACGAAAAAGCCCTCATCCTGCCGGACTGAGCCGGACAAGGACGAGAGCCTGAAACTTTCGTGGTACCACCTTGCTTCGCCGCACCCTTGCGGGCGCAGCCTTTTGCCGGGCCAAAAAGCACGGCGCAGCGCGGTAACGGGCGCACCCGTCGCAGGCTCAATTTTCACCTGCGCAGCTCCGAGACCATCTTCGGCATCGCGCGGCCTGCCCGGTTCCATCCTTCGGGCTTTCTGTCAGGCGCAGACGGTGCGTACTCTTCTCTTCACAGCCAATTTACATTGTTATGTCTATAATACGCAAAAACGGTGGGTTTGTCAACATTAAATCTCGTAATCCAGACAGAACCGTGCCTTGGTGTAGGGCCGCACCTTGCTGTCGGCCACAGCCACATGGGCGGGATGGACGGAGTAGCCCTTGAGGGCCTCGGCGCTTTCAAAGGTGGTGTCCAGCATCAGGTCAGCGGTGGAAGAGGGGAGACCGTTGATGTTGACATGCACGTCCACAAGGCCCGGGACCTTGCCTGCCAGACCTTCCAGCCCCTCCTTGATGCCTGCCTTGACGGCGGCTTTTTCGGCGTCGGACAGCTCGTCCTTCAGCTGCCACAGGATCACATGCTTGACCATAATAAAATACCTCCTGCGTTTTTTCTCATTGTAGCAGGGTGAGAAAAAATCCGCAAGAGGAAAGCTGCAAAGTATTATTTGGGTGCGAACAGCAACACCACCAGAAGCACGGCACAGAGCAACGAAACTACGATGCCCTCCAGCCGGGTCAGCCGGATGTACTCTTCCGTGGGCTCAGGTACCTGCGTGTACCGCCTGCGGGAGTGCAGGGCAATGGCATCTTCCGGATGCAGCGCCATAAAAATGCCGAACCCGATGCCGAAAAGTGCGGTTAAGATCGCACAGATGACTTCCATAGCAACCCCTCACTTTTTGGTTTTGTCGCTCCTGCTCAGGGCATAGCACAGATACGAGATCAGCAGGGCAGCGCACAACACGAGCGCTGCCACCATCAAAATGGAGTGCAGCGGCTCGACCTTTGGCAGAAAAATGTTGACCAGTAAGAACGCGCCGCCGATGGTCGAAGCAATGCCGTAAAATTTGCGGAAATGCTTCTTTTCGTCCTCACTGCTCCATCCGGTGCCGGTGCCATTGTACAGATCCCGGATGCCGCGGTACAAAAACAGCACACCCAGCGCGGCATTCAGCCAATCCCAGCCCGAAAGATTCAAATTCATGGCGGCCCCTTTCCGGCTGTCAATCCGCACTATGGTTCCAGCTTTCGTAAGCGACAAGATAAAGAAGGTCTCCCACGATGGCGATGCCGAAGATGATACGGTAGAGCAGCGATGTAACAGGTGTGAAGGCTAAGATCAGAAAGGCGATGCTGTTGAGCATGTAAAACACGCCGTTCTTTTTCTGCCAGAAGGCGCGGTACTCCGGGTCGCGGTGATACTGGTTGAACGGCAGATCGAGGAACGGGTCTTTGCCTTGAAGATCCCGAATGCCGGAGATGAACCAGATAACGGTCAGTACAAGGTTAAGCAGAGTGGAAACCGAAACGAATGACTCCATGAAATACACCTCCCATCTTTTTCCACAGTATACCACAGAAAAGTGCAAAAACAAAGGACGGTATTCAACCTTCCTGCGTAAAATTTGCACAAATCGGGCGTTGACTGTTGGTGAAAACAGCACAAAATAAAACCAGCCGGACGAGGCGGTTGCAAACCCTCGTCCGACTGGATACTTACTTCTTCGGAGTCATAAGCCTCTTCTCCTTGGGGTTCCTCATTTTCGGAGTAAACGTTTCATAGGGTGACTCTCCTTAGAAACTACTGGAAACTGAGAATCTATTTCAAGGGGACTGATTACTTAGTACATTGGATTGACCCTTCTCTTAACTGATGGAGTGCGGCACCGAGATTCGGAAAATGAATTTCATATTACCACATTCTTTCGAGTTAGATTCGCCAGGGGCAAACTACTTAGTACATTGGTAGAACTCCTTTTTTGCTATTCAAATAATGTTCTCCGTACAAAAGATACCTTCATAGGAATCATCTCCGGCGGATCTATTTGAATCGCTGGGGGTTAAGTTTATCGACAGGTTGTCGTGTAATCGCATTTTTGATGCTCAAGACTGGCTCATTTTTGTTGTGTTTTTATACGGGGGAAACATCCCGTCTGTGGTGAGCCTCTATTTTGCTTCTCAGCGAATCCCGACAGCCTGTCCCTGCTGTGCGGGTTCCATATCGACCATCGGTCTCGCTCCTTTCTGCTTCAAGTCAGCGGGATTAGCTCTCTCTTGAGCTTCTGCTGTACTTCTCTGGTTTCTGGCTTTATTATACATATTCCTGATTGATTTGTCTATTCGCAGAGTGCACAAGGATATAAATATAAAATTGTGCAGTTCTTGAAAAACAGCAGATGGAACGTGCAAAATGCCGCTTTCTGTGCGGTGTGCCCGGGCAATCGGGCCCTTTGGGGAGGAACTCTGTGCCCTGCAGGGAGGGCTGACGAGGAAGTCAACAGCAAAGCTGCCCAGAAGTTCCGGGCCGTTTGTGGAGGATTTTGCGCAAAACGGGAGAAAGTGTCCACAGGGTATTATGCGTCAGATCGATTTGTGCTAAAATAGCGTCAATGAATGGTAGTCGCCGCCGCCCCGCGAGATGAAAGTTTCGCGGGGCGGCTTTTTTGCGGCAAAAATTTAGACACAAAAGAAACGGAGAATCAAAATGTCTAAAACTTTACCGGAACGTATCTTCTTTACCATTGTCATGGCTGCAATTATGGTCTATGGCATGATCGTTTACAATGTGGCGCTGAACACAGGCGGTGTCACCAATGCCAACTTTGTTATGGCTCTGCACGAGATGCCGATCATGGTTCCCATTGCCTGCGTGCTGGAATTTTTCGTGGTGGAGAAACTGGCCACCGGATTGGCGTTTATGTTCATGCGGCCCACAGATCGTCCGCAGTTCATCACCTATGCCATCTCGCTGATGATCGTGTGCATCATGTGCCCGGTGATGAGCCTGATCGCAACGGTGCTGTTTAAAGAACCCGGCTTTGGCACTTGGGTGCATACATGGGGCTGCAATATGCCCATGGCCCTGTGCTGGCAGATGCTGTACTGCGGGCCGCTTGCCCGTGCCATCTTCCGGCTGGTGTTCCGCCGCGGCGCAAAACAGGCGGACTGACAGATTTTAGATATGCAGTTATAATAAATATGTATAGGAGCGGGTGTAATACCGGACGAGACGCCTATACGAATTTTATATATCGGGCATATAAAGTATGTACAATGGGGCATTTTTGATGGAAATATTCCCCGGAATGCCCTGAAAAAGCCATTGAAACCTAAGAATTGGCTAAGAAATTTGTGGAAAAAGTACATGTGAAGAACATTTTATTGGACAAGATGCACAACTTTTTTTGTATATCAATGCAGTAGAACCACCTAAAATGTAGAATGTGCACAAAGCCACTTGCCAATTTTCGTCAATCGTACTATCATACACAACGAAAAAAGACGAAGTGACCCGTGCAGGAGGGAGGGTGTGACCGGACAGAGCCGAACACCTTCCTTACTTTTTCACAAAGCTGCGCCTTTTCTTCGAGCGATAAGAAGGACGCTGCGCCGCCGGGGCGGTGCGGCGGTCTTACCCCGGAACCCTATTCTTCAGGAAGGAGGAAAAACAATTGAATAATCTGACCAAAGCATTGATGGAAGAGCTGACCGTCGAATACGTCAAGGTCGGCCCGCTGCAGATCCCGGAATCCGTGGTCATCAGCTGGGTGATCCTGGCCATCGTTACCATCGGCTCGATCCTGCTTACCAGAAACCTGAAGGTGGACCACATCAGCAAGCGTCAGGCCGTGCTGGAAATGGCCTACCTCGCAGGCACCAATTTCTTTGAAGGTCTGCTGGGCGAAAAGGGCAGGCGCTATGTGCCTTACCTGATGACCGTGGCCATCTACATCGCCTTCAGCAACCTGATCGGTGTGTTCGGTGTCAAGCCCCCCACAAAGGATCTGGATGTGACCGCAGCGCTGGCGCTGATGAGCATCATCCTGATCGAGGGTGCCGGCATCCGGGCACGCGGCGGCGTGGGCTTCCTCAAGAGTCTGGCTGCTCCCACTCCGGTCATGACCCCTATGAACATCCTCGAGATCGCCATTCGCCCCACCAGCCTGTGCATGCGACTGTTCGGCAATGTGCTGGGCGCATTCGTCATCATGGAGCTGATCAAGCTCGTGGTGCCCGTGTTCGTCCCGGCGGTGTTCAGCCTGTATTTTGACCTGTTCGACGGTCTGATCCAGACCTACGTGTTCGTGTTCCTGACTTCGCTGTTCATGAAAGAGACCATGGGCGGAGAAGACTGATCCATTGATATTTACTGAATTTAAAAGGAGATTATTACTATGAATGGTTTGATTGCTCTGGGCGCTGGCATTGCAGCGCTGACCGGCATTGGCGGCGGTATCGGCATCGGCATCGCAACGGGTAAGGCAACGGAGGCAATCTCCCGTCAGCCCGAGGCATCCGGCAAGATCCAGACCAACCTGCTGCTGGGCGCTGCTCTGGCAGAAGGTACTGCAATTTTCGGCTTCGTCGTTGCACTGCTGATCATCCTGTTCCTGGGTCAGTAACGGAGGCGCAGACGAATGCTGAAGTTGGATATTAACCTGCTGTGGACCGTCGTGAATGTCCTCGTCATGTATGCGGTGCTGCGCAAGTTCCTGTTCAAGCCTGTTCAGGATGTGATCGCAAAGCGCCAGCAGATGGTGGACGCAAACCTGGCCGATGCGGAGATCTCCAAGAAGGAAGCCGCAGAGACCATGAACGCCGCACAGGAAAAACTGCGCAATGTGGACAATGAGGCCGCTGCCCGCCGCGAAGCCTACGAAAAGCAGGCTGAGGTCGAAAAGCAGCAGCTGCTGGCAGATGCCCGCAAGCAGGCGGACGCCATCGTGGCCGCCGGCAAGGCGAGCGCCGAGGCCGAACGCCAGAGCAAGCTGCGGGAAGCCGATGCCCAGACCACGGCACTGGCCCGTGCGATGTGCGAGAAGCTGCTGGCCCGCAATCTGACCGCCCAGGACGACGCACGTCTGCTGGACGATCTGCTGGAGAAAGCAGGTGCAGGCAATGGCAACTGAATTCAGTCGTGAATTTTTTGCGGACAACCGCATCGTCAAGGCCGAGCTGCGCAGCGCCCGCAAGCCCCGGGAAGAGGAGCTGAACCGGATCCGCGCCGAGGTACGCAAGCTGTATGATGCCACCGAGGTCATCCTGAACGTGACGGTGGACGAGAGCCTGCTGTCCGGCTATGTCCTGCAGGTGGGCGACCGTGTGTTCGATAACTCCGGCCGTCATCAGCTGGACAAGATGATGGAGGGCAAGCCTCGCTGGCTACCCTCAAGACCCGCATTGAGGACTACAAGCCCGCCGAGACCTCTGCCGAGGGCGGTGTGGTCATCTCCTCTGCCGACGGCATCGTGCACGTCGAGGGCATGAACCGCGCCGTGTACGGCGAGATCGTCACCTTCGACAACGGTGCCAAGGGTATGGTGGAGAGCGTGGACCCCGAACAGCTGGGCATCATGCTGTTCGACGGAGCTGAGACCGTCGGTGTGGGCACCATGGTGACCCGCAGCGGCAAGCGTGCCGGCATCCCGGTGGGCGATGCCTTCCTGGGCCGTGTCATCAGCCCGCTGGGCGAGCCCATCGATGGCAAGGGCCCCATTGAAGCTGTGGGCTACAACCCCATCGAAAAGCAGGCCCCCGGCATTCTGGAACGTCAGAGCGTGGATACCCCGCTCCACACCGGCATCCTCGCCATCGATTCCATGTTCCCCATCGGCCGCGGCCAGCGTGAGCTGATCATCGGCGACCGCCAGACCGGCAAGACCTCCATCGCCACGGACGCCATCCTGAACCAGAAAAACACCGGTGTGCTGTGCATTTATGTGGCCATCGGCCAGAAGGCTTCTTCCATTGCCCGCGTGGCAGGCGATCTGCAGAAGCACGGTGCCATGAGCTACACCACCATCGTGGCGGCTACTGCTTCGGATTCCGCTCCCCTGCAGTACATCGCACCCTATGCCGGCACCGCACTGGCCGAGTACTTCATGAGTCAGGGCAAGAGCGTGCTGATCGTTTACGACGATCTGTCCAAGCATGCAGTGGCCTACCGTGCCATTTCTCTGCTGCTGCGCCGCTCTCCGGGCCGTGAGGCTTACCCCGGCGATGTGTTCTATCTGCACTCCCGTCTGCTGGAGCGCTCCTGCCGGATGCGCGACGATCTGGGCGGCGGTTCCATCACCGCACTGCCCATCGTTGAGACGCAGGCAGGCGACGTTTCGGCCTACATCCCCACCAATGTCATTTCCATCACCGATGGTCAGATCTTCCTCGAGAGCGCCCTGTTCAATGCAGGCAACCGCCCGGCCGTCAATGTGGGTCTGTCGGTGTCCCGTGTGGGCGGCGCTGCCCAGACCAAGGCCATGAAAAAGGCCAACGCCAACCTGCGTATCGAGCTGGCACAGTACAAGGATATGGAGTCCTTTGCACAGTTCAGCTCGGATCTGGACGCGGAGACCCGCCGCCAGCTGGATCACGGCAAGGCTCTGATGGAAATGCTCAAGCAGCCGCTGTATCAGCCCAAGTCCGACGCCGAGCAGGTGGTCACGCTGGTGCTGGCTTCCCACGGCGTGCTGGACGAACTGCCCACTGCCGAGCTGCGCGCCAAAACTTCCGCATTTGTGCGTCAGTTCCGCGCGGATGTGTCCGGTACGATGGATAGATCACCGCACCGGCAAGCTCGACCGGAAATGGTCGATGCCATCCTGAACGCCTGGAAAGCTTATGCGGGAGGCGACAGCCATGCCGTCCAGTAAGCTGCTGAAGGAGCGCATCGAGAGCATTCAGGACACCATGAAGATCACGAACGCCATGTACCTGATCTCCTCGTCCAAGCTGCGCAAGGCACGTAAGAACTACCAGAATGTGTCGCCCTACTTCAACCGTATGCGCGATACCATTTCCCGCGTCGGTGCCCCACCTGCCGGAAGAGCCGGTGCATCCGTTCTTCCACGAGCGCAATACCGCAAACCCCAAGCGGGCCTACATTGTGCTGACGGCAGATAAGGGCATGGCAGGCGCTTACAACCAGAACATCATCAAGTTCCTCAGGAAAATAGCGGATGAGAATGACCGGTTCTATGTGATCGGCCAGACCGGCTACCGCGCCCTGTACCACAAGGACCCGCGGCTGGTGGAGGATTTCCACTACGGTGCCACGGAGCCTACGCTGCAGCGTGCCCGCGATATCACGATGGACGCCATCGATGATTTCAAGACCGGCAAGCTGGATGAGATCTATCTCATCTATACCCGCATCGAGAATGCACTGACCAGCGAGCCCACCATGGTGCGTCTGCTGCCGCTGGACCGCGCCCATCTGCAGCCTGCCCCCAAGGGTCTGGGCGATCCGAAGGGCGATGTGGAGATGTTCCCGTCTGCATGGACGGTGTTTGAACAGATCGCGCCCATTTATATGCACGGCATGATCTTTGGTGCCATGACCGAGAGCTTCTGCGCAGAGCAGAGCGCCCGCATGACCGCCATGGATTCCGCCACCAAGAACGCCAACGATATGATCCGGGAGCTGCAGCTGGAATACAACCGCACCCGTCAGGGCTCCATTACACAGGAGATCACCGAGATCATCGGCGGTGCGGCTGCCGTGCAGAACCGGGCGGAATAAAACGTATTTACAAATTAGTATAGAGGCAATCGTATGATACAGGGAACTATTATTCGCGTAGCCGGCCCTGTGGTGGACGTGCAGTTCACCGCAGGCAAGCTGCCTGCCCTGCAGGAAGCGCTTACCGTGACCGCCGAGGGCACCGAGCGCACGATGGAAGTGACACAGCATGTCAACGAGACCACTGTGCGCTGCATCATGCTTTCCGCCAGCGAGGGTCTGGGCAAGGGCATGACCGTGACCGCTACCGGCCACGGCCTGACCGCACCGGTGGGCGAAGCCACGCTGGGCCGCATGTTCGACCCGCTGGGCAGACCCATCGACGGCAAGGGCTCTGTGGATGATGTGCCGCATTGGCCCATCCACCGCAAGGCCCCCAGCTTTGCAGAGCAGAAGCCCGCGACCGAGATCCTGGAGACCGGCATCAAGGTCATCGACCTGCTGGCCCCCTATGCAAAGGGCGGCAAGATCGGTCTGTTCGGCGGTGCAGGCGTCGGCAAGACCGTGCTGATCCAGGAACTGATCCACAACGTGGCCACCGAGCACGGCGGCTACTCCATCTTCACCGGCGTGGGCGAGCGCTCCCGCGAGGGCTGCGACCTTTGGGGCGAGATGAACGAGTCCGGTGTTCTGAATAAGACCGCACTGGTCTTTGGTCAGATGAACGAGCCCCCAGGAGCACGTATGCGTGTTGCTGAGACCGGCCTGACCATGGCAGAGTACTTCCGTGAGGAGACCCACAAGGACGTGCTGCTGTTCATTGATAACATCTTCCGTTTCGTGCAGGCAGGCTCCGAGGTGTCCGCTCTGATGGGTCGTATGCCCTCTGCTGTGGGCTATCAGCCCACTCTGGCCAACGAGCTGGGCGCTCTGCAGGAGCGCATCACCTCCACCAAGGAAGGCTCCATCACCTCGGTGCAGGCCGTCTACGTCCCCGCCGACGACCTGACCGACCCGGCCCCCGCCACCACCTTTGCACATCTGGATGCCACTACCGTGCTGTCCCGTAAGATCGTGGAGCAGGGCATTTACCCGGCCGTGGACCCGCTGGCATCCACCTCCCGCATTCTGGAAGCGGATATTGTGGGCGAGGAGCACTATCGCGTGGCCCGCAAGGTGCAGTCCATTCTGCAGCGCTATCAGGAACTGCAGGACATCATCGCCATTCTGGGCATGGACGAGCTGGACGAGAACGACAAGCTCACCGTTGCCCGCGCCCGCAAGCTGCAGAAGTTCCTCTCCCAGCCCTTTGCTGTGGCCGAGAACTTTACCGGCCTGAAGGGCAAGTATGTGCCGCTGCAGGATACCGTGCGCGGCTTTGCCGCCATTGTGGACGGCGAGGCCGATGATCTGCCGGAGTGGGCTTTCTTCAACGTTGGTACGCTGGAAGATGCCCGCCAGAAGGCAGCGGAAAAGCTGGCTGAGGAAAAGGGCGGTGCCGTCTGATGAACAAGTTCATGCTGAACATCACTGCGTCCAGCGGTGAGTACTATCAGGGCGATTGCGAAGACCTTGTGCTGCCCATCAGCGATGGCGTGTACGGCATACAGGCTGGACACAGCCCGGTGCTGGTGGCCATCCACATGGGCATCCTGCACTTTGAGGTGAACGGTGAAAGCCAGGACATCCTGGTAGGCGACGGCATTGCCGAGGTGACACCTGCCTATGTGATGGTGCTGGTGGACAGCGCCGAGCGCCCGGAGGATATCGACAAGAACCGTGCCGAGGCTGCCCGCATCCGTGCCGAGGAGCGTTTGCAGCATCAGCAGAGCATGCATGAATATTATCAGAGCAAGATCGCGCTCGACCGTGCGATGCAGCGCCTGCAGGCCGCTGCAAAGTACCGGCGCTGAGAATGAGCCGCATCTGCCAGGACCAGATCTGAAAAAAGAGCATCATTTGTATCCATTGAGGGTGCAAAGTGATGCTCTTTTTTTGTTTCAGGCTGTTCCATGGAACGCTGCTTTCGTGTATAATAAGGTCAATGCACTCCCCGCGTGTTGTGCGGGAAAGGAGGAGGTTTTCCATGATCCAATTCGGCCTGCGTCTGCATGACGCGGAAAAGCTGCCCGTTGAACAGGTGCTGCCGCTGGTGCGCCAGAAAGGCTTTACCTGCGCCCATGTGGCTCTGAGCAAATCCTTCAAGGAGCTGCCCTGCACCCCCAGCGCCCTGACCCCCGGCTATGCGCTGTATCTGCGGCATCTGTTTGAGAAAAACGGCATCGACATTGCCGTGCTGGGCAACTACCTGAACCTTGCCCACCCGGATGCGGATGCCCTGCACGCCATTCAGGAAAAATACTATGCCCATATCCGCTTTGCAAGCCTGCTGGGCTGCGGAATGGTGGGCACCGAGACCGGCGCACCCAACGCGGAGTACAAATTCTGTCCGGAGTGCCGCAGCGACGAAGCCCTTGCCACCTTTATCAAGAACTTCAAGCCAGTGGTGCGCTGTGCCGAGCAGTACGGCGTGACCATTGCCATTGAGCCGGTGGTCAAGCACATCGTATACGATGCCAGACGCGCCCGCACCGTGCTGGACGAGATCGGCAGCCCGAACCTGCAGATCCTGTTCGACCCCGTCAACCTGCTGAACATGGAAAATGTGGACCGCCGCGAGGAAGTGTTCGCCGAGGCCATCGAGCTTCTGGGTAAGGATATCGCCATGATCCACTTTAAGGATTTCCTGCGCAAGGATGCGGGCGGCCAGCTGGCTGCTACGGGTGCAGGGCAGGGAGGCATGGAGGACTACCGCACCATCCTGCGGTTTGCAAAGCAGGAAAAGCCCTATATCTTTGCAACGCTGGAGAATACCACCCCGGAAAACGCGGTGGAATGCCTGAACTACCTGAAAAAGCAGTACGACGAGTGCTGAACACTTTATAACAAGAAAAACATCTGCAAGCTTTGCCCGGAATGGGGCAGCTTGCAGATGTTTTTTGTATCAGATGAAGTTTATGGTTCGGCCTTTTACAAATTGCAATTAAGAAGTAGTTTCGCTGAAAATGCCCAGAACGAAAGCGGAGGACATTAAGATCATTCCAGATTCAGCTTATGTTCCATCAGCCAGCGGGTCAGCAGAAAGTATCCTGCGGCAAAGGCGATGCTGACCGCCAGCCCGAACAGGGTGGTGAACGCACTGGGCGCAGCAATAGAAACATCTACACCGCCAAGGGTGGGATCGGAAACAGCCTGCAGCATGTCGGCACTGCTGACACCGGAGCTCAGCCAGTTCTGCAGGAAGGACAGCAGGAAAAATGCCAGAATACCGGCCGGGACCATGTGCTTTTTGAACTGGTGGCCGATCATGCAAGCGGCATAGATGCACAGGATGCTGGACACCAGTGCCACCAGCCCGTTCAGCGTTTCAAAGACCAGCCAGAGCCACCCGGAGCTGCCGGTCATGCGGAAGATCTCTCGGAAGATCTCTACCACTTTCTGCCACAGCTCCGGCAGCTGCTGCAGGGCCGCGCTGTTCAGAGACAGAGCCAGCAGCATCACCGCAAAGGAGAAAATACCCACGATGCTGCTGCAAAGCATCCACACCACGCTGGAGATCAGCTTGGAAAGGATGAGCTGGCTTTCCGTCACCGGCAGGGTGTGCATCAGGTAGCCTTCGCGGCCCAGCAGATTGCGGGTGAAGCGGGTCACAATGGTCATCACGGACACCACTGCCACTGCAACGGCTACGACCATGTAGGCGAACAGCAGCAGAGATGCAAAGTTGTCCTTGGAAGAGCTGCGCAGGGAAAAGCCGCTCAGCACTGCCAGCGCAACAAGGGCCAGATACAGCCCGCCGTAGGTGCGGCCGGTGGCCTTGAATTCATATTTTAACAGCTGTTTCAGCATTTGAATACCTCCCGGAAATATGCATCCACGCTCATGCCCTCGGTCTCGCGCAGCTCTTCGGCATTGCGGTGGGCGAACACCCGGCCATCCTTCAAAAAGACAGCTTCGTCCAGAATTGGCTCGATATCGCCGATGAGGTGGGTGGAAAGAATGACGGTCGCATCCCGGCTGTAGTTGTTCAGGATGGTGCTCAGGATATAGTCCCGGGCGGCAGGGTCCACGCCGCCAATGGGCTCATCCAGCAGGTAGAGCTTTGCGGCGCGGCTCATGGCCAGGATCAGCTGCACCTTTTCCTTGCTGCCCTTGGAGAGGGTCTTGAGCCGCGCCTTCGGTTCCAGTTCCAGCCGGGCCAGCATTTCGTTTGCCTTAGCGGGGTCAAAATCGGCATAGAATTCGCGGAACATTTCCACCAGCTGCTCCACACGCATCCAGTCCGGCAGCCAGTCGGCGTCCGGCAGATAGGACACGATGGCTTTGGTGTCCGGCCCGGGGGTCATGCCGGCGATCCGGATGCTGCCTGCACTGGGCTGCAGCAGACCGTTCGCCAGCTTGATGAGGGTGGTCTTGCCGCTGCCGTTGGGGCCAAGCAGCCCCACGATGCGGCCAAAGCCGATGTGCAGGTCTATATTTTCCAGTGCGGTCTTATCCTTCTGATAGCACTTGGTCAGTGCTTCACAGCTCAAAAGTTCACTCATTGCGGTCCTCCTTTGCGTCCCAGTGTTCCAAAAGCGCGGCTGTCTGTGCGGGACTGTAGCCGATGCCGCGCATCTTTTCCAGAAAATCCGACGCCAGCGTCCGGGCGGTGTCGGCGCGAAGCTGTTCGATCAATGCAGTATCCTCCGTAACATAGCGGCCTGCGGTGCGTTCGGTGCGCACCAGCCCTTCCGTCTCCAGCTGGGCAAGGGCCCGCTGCATCGTGTTCGGGTTCACCCCGGCGGCTGCGGCCAGATCACGCACCGAATCCAGATGCCCGCCCGGCGGGTAGGTGCCGGCTAGGATCCGGGCCTTCAGCCGTTCCACAAGCTGGGCATAGATCGGGCGGCTGGCATCAAACTGTTCGCCCATGGTATCATCTCCTTGTCTTGCTGTATTAAGCACTTGATACAATAATACACGATTTGCGCTGTTTGTCAAGGGGAAAAAGAAAAAACACCATAAAACTGTGGGAAATTGGAAAAGTGCCCATAAAACACTGCACATTGATAAAAAATTACAATAGATTCAAACAATTTCACATTGCAAAGCTTTTGACACTGTGCTATGCTGAAAAACAGAGAGCTCCGCCCGGAAAGCGGCGGAAAAGAGATTTGGAAGGAAAAATAACTATGGCTGACCGCATCGTTCTGAATACCATCTCCTACCATGGCCACGGTGCCATTGAGAACATTGTTCCCGAACTGACCGCCCGCGGCTACAAGAAGGCATTCGTCTGCTCCGATCCCGACCTGATCAAGTTCGGCGTCACCAAGAAGGTCACCGACCTGCTGGATGCTGCAAACTTTGCCTATGCTGTTTACAGTGAGATCAAGCCCAACCCCACCATCGCCAACGTGCAGGACGGCGTGGCCGCTTTCAAGGCCGCCGAGGCTGACTGCATCGTGACCATCGGCGGCGGCTCCTCCATGGATACCGCAAAGGCCATCGGCATCATCATCAACAACCCCGAGTTTGCGGATGTCCGCTCTCTGGAAGGCGTTGCTCCCACCAAGAAGCACGCTGTGTTCACCATCGCTGTTCCCACCACCGCCGGCACTGCTGCTGAGGTCACCATCAACTACGTCATCACCGATGTGGAGAAGAAGCGCAAGTTCGTCTGCGTGGATACCAACGATATCCCCGAGATCGCTGTGGTCGATCCCGATATGATGTCCTCCATGCCCAAGGGCCTGACCGCTGCCACCGGCATGGATGCTCTGACCCACGCCATCGAGGGCTACATCACCAAGGGTCACTGCGTCATCTCCGATATGTTCCATCTGGAAGCCATCAAGCTCATCAGCCAGAGCCTGCGTGGCGCAGTGCAGAACACCCCGGAAGGCCGCGAGGGCATGGCTCTGGGCCAGTACATCGCCGGCATGGGCTTCTCCAACGTGGGTCTGGGCATCGTCCACTCCATGGCACATGGCCTGTCCGCTCTGTACGACACCCCGCACGGTGTGGCCTGCGCCATCCTGCTGCCGGTGGGTCTGGAGTACAACAAGAGCGTCGCCGGTGAGCGCTACCGCGCCGTGGGCAAGGCCATGGGCGTTGTGGGCATCGATGAGATGAACGATGTGGAAGCCGCTGACGCAACCATCGCCGCCGTCAAGCAGCTGAGCGCAGACGTGGGCATCCCCACAAATCTGCACGGCATCCTGAAGGAAGAGGATATCCAGTTCCTCGCCGAGTCCGCATTTGCGGATGCCTGCCGTCCCGGCAATCCCCGCGACACCAGCGTGGAAGAGATCGTGGAGCTGTATAAGAGCCAGCTGTGATTCCGCTCTGTAAATTCAAGCTGTAATTTTGGGCCCTGCTGTCCTTCGGGATGGCAGGGCCTTTTTCTAAGATGTATCTGAAAACAAAGCAACAGACTGGATCTTCGTCTTTTCAGAGATGCCCGGAGAGCCTGCCGCGTCGCAGAGTGACAAAATTTCTGCACGGCTCTTGTACACAGCGCCCAAAACAGGTACAATCAATGCAGTAAGAAAAAACTGGAAGCGAAAGGAACCTTATGACGCTGAACTTCTATACTCTGGGTGTTATTTATCTAGTATATCCTTTTTGGGCTGGGTGGCTGAGACGGTAGTCGCGACCATCCGGGGCGGAAGGTTTGCCAACCGCGGTGCGGCGGCAGGCCCGTTCTGCTTTATCTACGGTACCACCGGCGTGCTGCTGGCCGTGAGTTTCGGCGACCTGCGCACCGAGCCGGTCTACCTGTTCTTTGCCTGTATGATGGCGGCAACGGTGATGGAATGGATCACCGCCAAGCTGTTGGAACGCCTGCACCGCCGCAAGTGGTGGGACTATTCCGGCAAAAAATTCAATCTGAACGGCTATGTGTGCCTGCAGTATTCGCTGCTGTGGGGTGCACTGGGCACGGCAAGTGTGCTGTGGGGCAATAATGTGTTGCTGCAGCTGTGCGCGCATATCCCTGTCTGGCTGCTGCGCCCGGCAGTATGGGTCTCGCTGACGGTGGCGGTGCTGGACCAGATCGGTTTGGCGGTGCTGGTGCAGCAGTATGCGGCCCGGCACCCGATGCTGGAGCAGCTCAACCAGAGACTGGGGGAGCGGTCGGACACGCTGCGCCGCAGGATCGCGCTTTACATTGAAAAACGCATCCAGTATGCTTACCCGGCTGCGGCCCGGGCAGGAGCAGACTGCGCTCCGAGGGGAAAGAACTTCCTCAGCGTGTCCGACCTGCTGTGGCTGTTCGTGATCGGCGCGTTTCTGGGCGACATGGTGGAGACGGTGTTCTGCCGCGTGACCGCCGGGGTCTGGATGAGCCGCTCCAGTCTGGTCTGGGGGCCGTTCAGCGTGGTGTGGGGTCTGGCGCTGGTGCTGGCAACGGTGCTGCTGCGTCAGGAAAAGGACCGGAGCGACCGCTACCTGTTCGCCTTCGGCACCGTCATGGGCGGTGTGTACGAATACGTGTGCAGCGCCGTCACCGAGCTGCTGTTCGGCACCGTGTTCTGGGACTACAGCAAGTTCAAGTTCAATCTGGGCGGGCGCATCAACCTGCTGTACTGCTTTTTCTGGGGCATTGCGGCGGTGGTATGGATGCGCTACGGCTATCCGCTGGTGCTCAGAGGCATGGAGAAGGTGCGCAGCCGCGTCCGCCCATGGATGACCGCCCTGCTGGCCGTATTCATGGCGGTGAACATGCTCACCAGTGCGCTGGCCCTTGCCCGCTACGATGCCCGCACCAGCGGTGAAGCGCCCAAGAACAGCATCGATATGCTGCTGGATGCGCATTTTGACGATGCCCGCATGGAGCGTATTTATCCCAACGCGAAGAAAGTGACCAAGGCCGGATGAAATTTCAACGCTCCTCTTGCACTTTGGTGCAAAAACCGGTATAATATTTTCCGGATAAAAGGGAGTAAAGGGCGCTCGTTTTGCAAAAACGGTGCGCTGTGGCGCAGCGACATCCCGGCAGAAATGCCCGCTGTGTCACCGGAAGCTTGAGACTTTTATTACACTTTCCCGTTTTTGGGCAGGATGTAATAAAGGTCTCTTTTTTATTGCTGCTCTGCCAAAACAAAAGGAGAAAAACTATGCTCATTCCTGTTTTGCTGTTCATCGTGGGCCTGCTGTGCCTCATCAAGGGCGGTGACTGGTTCGTGGATGGTGCCACGGGCATTGCCCGCCGCTTCCATGTGCCGGAGCTGCTTATCGGTGCCACCGTGGTGTCCATCGGCACCACCCTGCCGGAGGTGATGGTCTCCACCACCTCGGCTCTCACCGGTCACGGCGAGATCGCCTACGGCAACGCCATCGGTTCGATCATCTGCAATGCATCGCTCATTGCGGCCCTCACCATTGCGGTAAAGCCGGGCAAGGTAGACCCCAAGAGCCTGCGCACGCCGGTGCTGTTCTTCTTTGTGGCAGCGGCCTTCTATGCCGGTGTGGCCTACACCACCGGCTACTTCTCCCGCCCGGTGGGCCTGATCCTTCTGGCCATGTTCGCAGCGTATATCATCTGCAACGTGATGGCCATGAAGAACGCCCCCGCCCCGGAAGAAGAGGAAGAACCGGAAGAAAATGCATCCTTTGCCAAGGAGCTGGGCCTGCTGGCCGTGGGCGCTGTGCTCATTGCCGTGGGT
>ENA-OQJC01000053-OQJC01000053.1-human-gut-metagenome-genome-assembly--contig:-NODE-53-length-29634-cov-3.722744_pt1 | contig 29634 bp, 29 predicted proteins | sample MGYA00242600_ERZ504766 | MGnify/ENA primary metagenome ERZ504766 (study PRJEB26092, sample SAMD00036364) | human gut metagenome | host: Homo sapiens | study: EMG produced TPA metagenomics assembly of...
AGCATTCAAATGCTATTCTGTTTTTGCGAGGGTTGGCTGGGCTTGCTTTGCTGTTCTCTCCGTCACCCTCGCTACTCCAAGGCCAGCATTTGAATGATGTTTGTCATGGGCAGCGGATGGTTGGCGGTATTTTTTCATTTTAGGGCTTGACTTTTAATAGTTAGTCTTCGTACAGTTCACACAGGGCCAGCTGCAGGTCGGTCAGCTGGCAGGTCAGGCTGGCAATCGTCTCGGGCAGACGGGCTGCTTCCTCGGCCTGCTGGCGCTCTTTTCCCGCGCGGCCAATTCTTCTTCCGTATAGCGGATGTATCTCTGCACCGGCACCTGTTCGGTCCATGCGGCCTGCGCAGGCATGCCCGGCACGTCGATGACCTTCCGCACATCCCTGCCGCCGCCGGGATACTCCGTTACAGTCTCGTAGTGGCTCACTTCCTCCACGCCTTCCACGGCGGGGTGCTCCACTGGCACGGTGTCGTCCACCAGATACCCAAGCGTCAGGTCAGGGTTTTCAATGGCTGCACCGTTCTCGTCAATGATCTTCATGGTTCAAAACCTCCTTTCTCAGACCACGCGCCGCCAGATGTGCACATAGTAGGCGGCAGGCTGCACGGTGGCGCTGCGGCCGTAGATGGCATTAGACTTGGACGCATCCAGACTGAACTTATATACATCAGAAAAGGAATTGTATTCGCCCGTAGATGCGATCACGTTGCCGGCAGTGAATGCGCCGGATACCTTATGTTCACCCTTTTTTACATCCGCGACAAAAGAGCCCGTGATGTTCGGCAGTCCGGCCTTTACTGTGGTGCCCGCTGCGTGGCTGCTGCTGGCACCCATCAGCACGCGCTCCGATGCGATCTGCTCCCATGTGCCGCCAAACAGGGCGGCAGGGCTGGTGGGGTCGGTGCTCTGGTAGATGCTGCCCACCGGGTAGGCAGCGGAGCTGGGTGCGGCCAGCAGAGCATCGACATCTTCCTTTGTATAATAGGAAGAAAAATCGGCACCGAAGGTGCGCAGGGCGTTTGCCTTTTCGGCAGCGGTCCATTCCCCGGCGGCTGCGGCGGTGGTCAGAGCCTTCTTCACGCCATAAGGCAGCAGGGCTGCGGTCAGCGGCAGAAGTGCATCCGTCATGCTGTCCAGCTGTTCGCGGGCAGCTGGTGCGATGATCAGGGTTCCGTCGCTGCGCACGTTGATGCCGCAGGCGGGGTCCACCCGCACTGCGCCGGGGGCCGAAGCCGTGGGCACCGTGCTGCTGCGCAGATAGGGCGACAGATCCGGCATGGCGGCAGTATCGGTCAACACGGCCCCGGTGTTGGGGTCCACGCTCAGCACCCGAAGCAGCTGGCCGGAGACCGGAACTGCCGGGCAGGGAAGCGCCCCCACATCCTGCGCCGTCAGTTTTACGATGCCGCTTTTGCCGTTCACGCTCACTACCTGACCGTCGGTAGGCACCAGCTCCTCTGCCCGTGCAGCAGCAGCCTCGGCACGGGCTGCACAGCGGGATGCAGCGGCACTGTCGGCGCTGGTGCGCTGTGCCGCGGTCTGGGCCTGTGCCGCATTGGATGCCGTGCTTGCAGCACTGGCTGCGGCACGCTGCGCGGCGGTGGAAGCAGTACTGGCACTTTCCAGCACACGCGCCACGAACTGCTCATACTGCGAGGGCGGCAGCTCTTCCGCGCCGCCGTCGGTGGGCAGGATGGCGTAGGTGTCGTAGCTGCCGGGCCGGGTATAGGCGGCGTAGCCGCTGGCATCGATGGCTGCCAGCATCCACTGTCCGCCGGTGCTTCCGGTCAGGCGGCGGTCCACGGTGACGCAGTGCTGCGTGTCCAGTGAGACCGGTGCCAGCAGGGTGCCGTCGCTGCGGCGCAGGTAGAGCGCAACGGTGCACCCGGCCCATGCTTCCGGCAGCGTGAAGCACAGCTCGTCCACACCGGCAGCGTTCTGTGCACCGAGGTGCAGGCGGTGCGGCTGGGACAGAAATTCGGTGCCGCCGCACTGCCTTTGAATGATCTTGATGTTCACTTGAAAACCTTCCTTTCTGTTTTTTGTTTGATTGTACAGCCGCTGCCCGGCAGCCGCCAGTGTGGTCTTTTGCTGCACAAATTTCTGTGCTTCGGCATTTTGCCGGAAGGCGCTTTTCATGGGTAATTCGCACAGTTCTTTGTGGGTGAAAAATGGGATGAAAAAGAGGTGGCTTCGTACGGAAAACCAGCGATTTTTGGCCGCTTGCCGCATGGGAAAACGAACCCAAAAGTGCAGTTTCCGGTGCAAAAAGTCCAAAATAAATGTTAAAAATTCGTGAACAAAACACCCCAGAAAACAGGTCGAAAATCGGAAGGAAATAACCGAAAAAACAATATTTTGGAGAAAACAATGTTAAAGTTGCACAAAAAATAACGTCAAAAAACTAACAAAGTATGAGAAGGTGATTTGACAAATGGCCATTGGACTGGTAAAATAAGAGCCGCTCAACGGAACCAACAGACGTTGCAGCGTTTAAAATTTATCTGGATGAAGTAAAAAGCCGTCTTATATACGGCGCGGCGCGGGCAGATGGGGTCCGGGCCGGGAGGGTAACTGCACCCTCCGCAGCGGAGTCCAAATTGTATACGATGCTCGATTTTACCAAAAAGAGGGCATCGTATTTGATTGTGGGGCCAGATGGCTTCTGCCCGCCCCGCAGTCCGGGCGGCCGGGGCATGAAAAACATGTCCGCAGCCGCAGCCAATTTTGAAAAGAGAGGAGTTGTCTCGTATCGCTTCCGTAAAATTGAAGAAAGCATTGTCTGACTGCAAGCATGCAGTCTCTCCCCGTGTGCTGGCGTTTTGTGTCATGGTCGTGTGCCTTGTGGCTACACTCAGTGTGACCGCTGCGAATCTGCGGCTGACCTACGTCACAGACTCCAATGGTGCCCGGCAGGTGATCCTCACCTCCGAGACCGACCCTGCACAGGTCATGAACCTTTCCGGCATCCAGTCCGAAGAGGGCGATCAGGTCTATTACACGGCCTACAGCGGCAATCTTGCCGCCCTGAACATTGAGCGCGCATTCTCCGTCAGCATCACTGCCGACGGTCAGGAGTACCCCGTCAAAATGGTGTTCGGCACCGTGGCGGATGCCCTGAAGCGTGCCGGTATCACCCTGGAGGGTGACGACTACACCGAGCCTGCTCTGGACCAGCTGGTGAGCGCAGGTTCCACCATCACGGTGCACCGCGTGGACTACACCGACCGTGTGGAGACGCAGGCCATCCCCTACGATACCGAGTACGTCTACACCAGCCTGTATTTCCGCAACACCGGCCGCGCCACCACGGTGCGCCATGGTGCGGAAGGCCAGCAGACCATCACCACCCGCGACCGCTATGTGGACGGCGAGCTGGAAAACAGCATCGTGGTGGATTCCACCACCACTGTGGAGCCGACCAACCACATCGTAAAGACCTATGGCGCAGGCGCGCCGGTCTCCCCGCTGACCGGCCCGGACGGCACCACCAATGCACCTGCCTCTTACAGCAAGGTGCTCACCGGAAAGGCCACCGGCTACTATTCCAAGACCGGCAAGGGTTCTTCCGGGCTGGGTCTGGGCTACGGCACTGTGGCTGTGGACCCGGATGTGATCCCCTACGGCACCAAGCTGTATATCACCTCCACCGACGGCAAGTTCGTGTACGGCTATGCGGTGGCTACCGATACCGGCATCGCCGTGCAGAAGGGCCAGATTCTTGTGGACCTGTTCTACGAGACCTACGCCGAGAGCGTGATCAATGGAGCCATTCAGGTGAACGTCTACGTGGTGGACTGAGCAGGCTGAAAAGAACCGGGGAAACCGGAACTGAAAATTTTCAACAGAAACAGAGAGCTTCTGTACACCTTCCCTTTGGGAGGGTGCGCAGAGGCTCTTTTTTATTGTCAGATTGGCAGGATTCACCATAAAATTTGTAAAAATTTAGCGGGTATGTATATAAGAGAAAAATATCAATGAAAAGATTATGGTAAATTTTACAGTAAAATGCGGCGAAACTCTTGAAAAACAGACCGAAATTCTTTAATATAAAAGGGTAAAAAGCTACAGGTGCGCTTTGTGCATCTGTACGGGGAGGAGCAGTCTATGAAACCGACCGAGGAGAAGATCCAGAGCAATGCATCGGACCTGCCGGTGTATTTGTTCAAACAGGGCAATAACTGTGAAGCATACCGCTACTTTGGCGCACACATGGAAACGCGTGCCGGTGAAGCAGGTGTGGTGTTCCGCGTGTGGGCACCCCATGCTGTAGCCATCAGCGTGGTGGGCGACTTTAACAGCTGGAAGCCGGGCAGCCACCCGATGCGCAAGGTGGATGGCGATTCCGTATGGGAATTGTTCATCCCGGGCATGAAGGAATATGATGTTTATAAATACTGCGTGACCACCCGCGCAGGTGATCTGGTCTATAAGGCCGATCCCTATGCGTTTCACGCCGAGACCCGCCCGTCCAACGGCAGCAAGGTCTACGATATCAGTGGTTTTGCGTGGCACGATGATGCATGGCAGGCAGCACAGAAAAAGGCGGATGTGATCAACAGCCCGATGAATATTTACGAGATGCACGCCGGCAGCTGGAAGATGAAGGAGGGCGGTAAGCCCTACAATTATTCCGAGCTGGCAGACGAGCTGATCCCGTATATCACAGAGATGGGCTATACCCATGTGGAACTGCTGCCGGTCATGGAATATCCGTTTGACGGCAGCTGGGGCTATCAGGTCACCGGCTATTTTGCACCCACCAGCCGCTACGGCACCCCCAAGGACCTGATGGCCTTTGTGGATAAGCTCCATGCCGCCGGCATTGGTGTGATCATGGACTGGGTGCCTGCTCACTTCCCGAAGGATCAGTTCGGCCTGTACAACTTTGATGGCGAAGCCTGCTACGAGGACCCGAATCCGAAGCGCGGCGAACATAAGGAGTGGGGCACCATGGTGTTCGACTTCGGCCGCAGCGAGGTGCAGAGCTTCCTGATCTCCAGCGCACTGTATTGGCTGGAGCAGTACCACATCGACGGTCTGCGCGTGGACGCGGTGGCATCCATGCTGTATCTGGACTATAACCGCAAGCAGGGCGAGTGGGAGCCGAACAAGGACGGCGGCAAGGAAAATCTGGAGGCTGTTGCTTTCCTGCGCAAGCTGAACGACACCGTGCTGGGCCGTCACCCCCACAAGTACATGATCGCGGAAGAATCCACTGCATGGCCCATGGTCACAAAGCCTGCTTCGGACGGCGGCCTTGGCTTCAACTTCAAGTGGAACATGGGCTGGATGAACGATATGCTCAGCTACATGAAGACTGACCCGCTCTTCCGTTCCGGCAACCACAACAAGGTCACCTTCAGCTTCTTCTACGCCTTCAGCGAGAACTTTGTGCTGCCCATCAGCCACGATGAGGTGGTGCACGGCAAGGGCAGCCTGATCAACAAGATGCCCGGCGAGTACGACGCCAAGTTTGCAAACCTGCGCACCTTCTTTGGCTACATGATGGCCCACCCGGGCAAGAAGCTGCTGTTCATGGGTCAGGAGTTCGGCCAGTTCGCTGAGTGGAACGAGACAAAGCCGCTGGACTGGATGCTGCTGGGCTACGATAAGCACACCGAGCTGCAGACCTACGTCAAGACCCTGAACGCCTTCTACAAGGAGCACCCCGCCTTCTGGCAGGTGGATTACAGCTGGGAGGGCTTCCAGTGGATCGTGCCGGATGACTCGCAGCAGAGCGTCATCGCCTTCCTGCGCAAGGACACTTCCGGCAAGCAGATCCTTGTGGTGTGCAACTTCAACCCCGTCCTGCGCGAGGGCTACACTCTGGGCGCACCGGTGGCAGGCTCCTACAAGGAGATCCTGAACAGCGACGATGCAGAGTTCGGCGGTTCCGGCGCAGTCCACAACAAGGCCGTGCGCACCCACAAAAAGCCGATGCACGGGTTTGAGCAGAGCATCACCATCACCCTGCCGCCCATGAGCACCCTGTATTTTGAAGTGCCCACCAAGCGCACCCGCAAGGCCGCAGCGGACAAGACCGATAAGGCGGGAAAAAAGACCGCAGCCAAAAAGGCAAAGACCGCTGCGGAGAAAGCTGCAGCAAAGGTGGTAAAGAAGCCGGGCCGCAAGCCCAAGGCAGAAGCTGCCGCTGCAGAGGAAAAGTCGGTGAAAAAGACCGCCCGCAAGGCAAAGGTTGAGCCGGAAAAGGCCGAGGAAGCACCCAAAAAGTGCGGCCGCAAGCCCAAGGCAGAGGCAGAACCCAAGGCGGAAAAAGCACCCGCAAAACGCACCCGCAAACCGAAGGAGCCCAAGGAATGACCCGGCTCTTCGGCCGACCCATACCGCACATGTTGACGCTCATTTCCGAACAACGGAAATGTTAATGTTAAAGGGGAGAATAAAGCTATGGCAAAAGAAATTGTGGCAATGATCCTTGCCGGTGGACGTGGCTCGCGCTTGTACGCGCTGACACAGAAAACGGCAAAACCCGCAGTGTCCTTCGGCGGTAAGTACCGCATCGTGGACTTCCCGCTGTCCAACTGCGTGAACTCCAACATCGACACCGTTGGCATCGCGACCCAGTATCAGCCCCAGAAGCTGAACGAGTACATCGGCAACGGCCAGCCCTGGGATCTGGATCGTCTGCACGGCGGCGTGCACACCCTGCCGCCCTACGAGCAGGCAAAGGGCACCGACTGGTACAAGGGCACTGCAAACGCCATCTACCAGAACATCGGCTTCATCGACAGCTACGATCCCGAGTATGTGATCATCCTGTCCGGCGACCAGATCTGCAAGCAGGACTATGCCGACTTCCTGCGCTTCCACAAGGAAAAGGGCGCAGAGTTCTCTGTGGCTGTTATGGAAGTGGACTGGAAGGAAGCCTCCCGCTTCGGCCTGATGGTGGCTGACGAGAACGACCGCATCACCGAGTTCCAGGAGAAGCCCCCGGTACCCAAGTCCAATCTGGCTTCCATGGGCATCTACATCTTCAACTGGGATGTGCTGAAGAAGTATCTGGAAGAGGACGAAGCAGACCCCAACTCCAAGAACGACTTTGGCATGAACATCATCCCCGCCCTGCTGCGCGACGGCCGCAAGATGTACGCCTACCGCTTTGCCGGCTACTGGCGTGACGTGGGCACGATCGACAGCCTGTGGGAAGCCAACATGGAAGTGCTGGACCCTGAAAACTCCGGCATCGATATCTTCGACGAGAAGTGGAAGATCTACAGCCGCAACCCGGTCCTGCCTCCGCAGAAGATCGGCCCCCGCGCTGTGGTGCAGGATTCCCTCGTTACGGAGGGCTGCAAGATCTACGGCAATGTGCATCACTCTGTGCTGAGCGCAGGCGTTGTTGTGGAAGAGGGCGCTACCGTTGAGGACGCAGTCCTGATGGACGGCGTTGTGGTCAAGGCTGGTGCTGTTGTCAAGCGCTGCATCCTGGCGGAGGATGTTGTGATCGGTGCAGGTGCACGTGTGGGCGGCGATGGCCCCATTGCCCATGTGGGCACCGGCCTGACCGTCGGCGCAGGCGCAACCGTCAAGGAAGGTGCCAAAGTCTTTGAATCCGTCAAGGAGGGTATGGAAGTATGCTGAGCCAGAACACCAATGCGTTGGGTATTATTTTCCCCAACAGTTATGATAATACCGTCCCCGAGCTGGTGACCGAGCGCGCAATGGCTTCGATCCCCTTCGCGGGCCGCTACCGTATGGTGGACTTTGTTCTGTCCAGCATGGCAAACTGCGGTATCTCCAATGTCTCCATCGTGGTGCGCAAGAACTACCACTCCCTGATGGATCATCTGGGCACCGGCCGTGAGTGGGATATGGCCCGCCGTCACGGCGGCTTGAACATCGTGCCGCCTTTCGCTGAGAAGGGCGTGCGCATCTATTCCGGCCGTGTGGAAGCTCTGGGCTCCATCATGAACTTCCTGGAGAACCAGAAGGAAAAGTACGTGGTCATGAGCGATGCCAACGTTGCCCTGAACTACGACTTCAACGCTCTGCTGGCTGCTCATCAGGCAAGCGGTGCCGATGTGACCGTCGCTTACCAGAAGACCGAGATCCCCGAGGGCCGCAAGAATGACAACTACACCCTGACCGTTGATGCCGACGGCCGTGTGACCGAGCTGCTGTTCAACGATTACCGCCCCGGCGTGCAGAACCTTGACCTGAACATCTATGTTCTGGAGCGCGAGACCCTGCTCAAGCTGGTCCGGGATGCGACCTCCCGCGGCCTGATCTACTTCGAGCGCGATATTCTGGCCCACAATGTCAACATCCTGAACATCCACGCTCTGGAGTACACCGGCTATGTGGCACATGTCTGTGACATGAAGAGCTACTTCGACGAGAACCTCAAGCTGACCGATGACGAAAATCTGGAAAAGCTGTTCCCCAAGAAGAGCCCGGTCTACACCAAGATCCGCGACGACAACCCCACCCGCTATGTGCCGGGCTGCAAGGTGACCGATTCCATTCTGGCCGACGGCTGCGTCATCGAGGGCACGGTGGAGAACTGTGTGCTGTTCCGCGGCGTCAAGGTCAAGAAGGGTGCCGTCGTCAAGAACTGCGTGCTCATGCAGGATACCGTTGTGGAAGCCAATGCCGAGCTGGACTGCGTGTTACCGATAAGAACGTGAAGATCACTGCCGGCAAGAAGCTGTCCGGCACCGAGAGCTTCCCGGTGTACGTGCAGAAGAAGCACACCGTCTGATTTTACTGAGTTATCCATAGGGGCGGCTTCCTCCCCGGTAGCCCCTCTTGAGAGGGGCGGGGGCATCTGTGTGCCCCCGCCTGCTCTTTTGTAAAAATGGTTCGTGCTGCCTGCAAGGGCGGTGGGGGAGAACGAAAATATCCCACTATATGAAAGGAGCGATCCTATGAGAATCCTGTATGCTGCTTCGGAAGCTGCCCCTTTTGCAAAGTCCGGCGGTCTGGCCGACGTTGCGGGTGCCCTGCCTAAGGCTCTGGTCAAGGACGGCGTGGATGCCCGCGTCATTATGCCCCTGTACGGCGATTTGAAGTTCCGTGATACGCTGGAGTACGTGACCAATTATTCCGTCCCCGTGGGCTGGCGCAGCCAGTACTGCGGCCTGTTCAAGACCGAGCGGAACGGCGTGACCTACTACTTCCTGGACAACGAGTATTACTTCAAGCGCCGCGGCCTGTACGGCTTCTACGATGACGGCGAGCGTTTCGCCTTCTTCTCCCGCGCCGTTTTAGAGACTTTGTTCTACATCGATTTCACTCCCGATATCATCAACTGCAACGACTGGCAGACCGCTCTGGTGCCGGTGTACCTGAACCTGTACTATCGCCATCTGGATAAGTTCAACCGCATCAAGACTATCTTCACCATCCATAATATCGCTTATCAGGGCAAGTACGGCACCGACATTCTGGAGGACACCTGCGGCATCGGCCGCCGCGATCAGCACATCGTAGAGTACGACGGCTGCGCAAACTTCATGAAGGGTGCTTTCGAGACTGCCGATAAGATCACCACTGTCAGCCCCACCTATGCCATGGAGATCCTCGACCCGTGGTTCAGCTATGGTCTGGACGCTCTGCTGCGCGAGAAGCAGTACAAGCTGTGCGGCATCCTGAACGGCATCGATACCGATTCCAACGATCCCGCTACGGATAAGAACATCCCCTTCAACTACGACATCACCAATTTTGAAGAGGGCAAGGCAAAGTGCAAGGAAGCCCTGCAGGATAAGTTCGGCCTGAACAAGGATGGCAGCCCCGCTTTGCCATGGTCAGCCGCATGGTCGGCATGAAGGGCTTTGATCTGGTGCAGAGCATCGCCGATGGTCTGGTGGATCGCGGCATCGAGCTGGTCGTTCTGGGCAGCGGCGAGAGCCAGTACGAGAACTTCTTCTCCGACCTGTGCGCACGCCATCCGGGCCGCGTTGGCACCTACATCGGCTTTGAGCCGGCCCTGTCGCAGGAGATCTACGCAGGCGCAGATGCCTTCATCATGCCTTCCAAGAGCGAGCCCTGCGGTCTGGCACAGATGGTGGCCTGCCGCTACGGCACGCCTCCCATCGTCCGCGAGACCGGCGGTCTGCGCGACTCCATCCACGACAGCACCATGGGTGAGGGCAACGGCTTTACCTTTGCGGGCTACAATGCCCACGAGCTGTATGTGGCCTGCTGCAACGCACAGAATGCTTACTATGACAAGGAGAACTGGAAGAACCTCGTGCACCACTGCATGGAGTGCGACTTCAGCTGGGATGTCTCCGCCAAGAGCTATGAGGGCCTGTACAACGAGACCGCAAACCTCTGGTAATGTCCTGAAAACTGCATAACGGCTGCCGCCCGGTTCCCAAAGAGCCGGGCGGCTTTTTTGCATTCTGCACAACAGATCCATCAAACTTTTGGTATTGATGCGCCCGCAGACGCACAAACTCCATACAGGGCGTACAGTTACGGCATTAGTGTAAACAAACTATGAAATTTTACTAGAAAACAGTGGAAAATTGATTGAAAAAACGATCGGTTTGAATTATACTATCGTTATAAGATTTTTTGCTGATTGCAAATCCTTGGCAAAGAATCCAGAATCTGGCTTTTGCAAAGGCACATCACACAGGGAGGAAACGCAGGTTGAAGGGCTGGTATAAGGCACTGGAGGATCTTGTCTGGCTGACCCAGCTGGGCCTGAATATGCTGCTGCCGCTGGTCATGTGTCTGGGCGGTGCATGGTGGGCGGTGAACAACTGGAGCTGGCCGGAATGGGTGTTCCTGCCGGCCATCCTGCTGGGGCTTGCTGCCGGGGCACAGAACTTCTGGTATTTTGCAAAGGAACACATGGACCGCACCAAAAAGGAAAAACCAAAGCGGGTGGGGTTCAACTCGCATCAGTAAACTTAACAGGAGGTTTCCCTTTATGAAACTGCAGCCGGAATCCAAAAAGGAGCTGACCCGCATCGCCTGCGGCACGGCCATCTGTACCGCCGTCATGTGGGTGATCTTTGCAGCTCTGCACCTGGTTGGCTGGGTGAAATTTGATTACACTGTTGTTCTGGGCAGTCTCATCGGCGCGGCCGTGGCCATCGGCAACTTTGCGGGCATCTGCCTCGTATGCCAGAAGGTCATCGACGAGCAGGATGAGAAACGGCGCAAAGCGACATTGCAGGCTTCCTACAATGTCCGGATGCTTTTGCAGGCGGTGTGGATCATTGTTGCCATCGGGGCACCCTGCTTCCAGCCCTTTGCCGGTGTTCTGCCCCTGCTTTTCCCGCGCGTTACAATTTACTATCTGCAAATAACCGGCAAGTACAAGCCTCTTGCACCGGCCGGGCCTTCGGTGGACGTCTCTGTGGAGGACGACCCCGAACCCGCACCGGAGCCGGAAGCTGAACCCCGTGACGAAGGGGGTGAAACGTAACAAATGGAACTGAACGGCGCAAAGATCCTGTATACCATCCATACGGACATCCCCCTGCTGGGTGATTTCAAGATCTCCCAGACCTTAGTCAGTACCTGGATCGTCATGGCGCTGCTTTCGGGTCTTGCCATCTGGCTGGGCAGAAATCTCAAGCTGGAAAATGTCTCAAAGCGGCAGGCCGCCGCCGAGTTCATCGTAGAACGGCTGGACCAGTTCGTGCACGACAACATGGGCTATCACTTTGATAAGTATATCCCGCTCATCGGCGCGATCTTCGCTCTGAGCATCGGCTGCAACCTCATCAGTGTCATCGGCCTGTGGAGCCCCACAGCCGACCTGAACACCGAGGCGGCGTGGGCCATTGTGGTGTTCGTGCTGATCATGTACTACAAGATCAAGACCAACGGCATCCTTTCCTACCTGAAAGGTCTTTTGGACCCCATCTTCATCATGGCACCCATCAATGTGCTGTCGGAGGTTTCCACCCCCGTCAGTATGGCGTTCCGTCACTTTGGCAACATCTTGTCCGGTACGGTCATTTCCACACTGCTGTACTGGGCGCTGGCAAGCCTGAGCCACGTCATTTTCGGCTGGCTGCCGGGTGCCTTGAGCCAGATCCAGCTGTTCCAGATCGGCATCCCGGCCTTTACGGGCCTGTATTTCGACTGGTTCGGCGGCTGCATTCAGGCGTTCATCTTCTGTACCCTGACCGCAATTTTCATCAAACGTGCTGCCGGTGAGGACTAAGCCCTCACAACGGCATCTCCCAAACAAAAAAATTTTTTGGAGGACAAATCTTATGACTGACTTTCAGTACCTCGCTCGTGGTATCGCTCTGGCAGGCTGCGGCATCGGCGCAGGCTGCGCACTGATCGCAGGTATCGGCCCCGGTATCGGCGAAGGCAACGCAGCAGCTGCTGCCTGTGAAGCTGTGGGCCGTCAGCCCGAGTGCAAGAGCGACGTTACCAGCACCCTGATCCTGGGCGTTGCACTTTCCGAGACCACCGGTATTTACGGCTTCGTCACCGGCCTGCTGCTGATCTTCCTGGCACCCGGTATGTTCATGAAGTTCCTGGCATAAGCGGAACCTTTTACAAAATAACGAAAGGAGACGCTTATGGAACTGTACCAGGCGTTGATCACGCTGGACGGCTGGACCTTTCTGGCCCAGATCTGCAACCTGATGATCCAGCTGTTCATCTTCAAAAAGTTCCTGCTGAATCCGGTCAAAAACGTGATCGCAGAGCGCAAGGCGAAGGCAGACAGCCAGATCGCCGATGCCACCAAGCTGCGCACCGAAGCCGAAGCCATGAAGGCAGAGTACGAGCAGAACCTGCAGAATGCCCGCACCGAGGCCAACGAGATCGTTGCCAATGCGCAGAAGACGGCCACCGCCCGCGGCGAAGAGATCGTGGGCGAGGCCCGCGCGCAGGCTGCTGCCCTCAAGCAGAAGGCCGAAGCCGACATTGCGCAGGAGCGCAAGAAGGCCGTGAACGAGGTCAAGGACGAGATCGGCGGCATCGCCATGGAGATCGCCTCCAAGGTGGTGGAGCGTGAGATCAGCGAGAAGGACCACAAGGATCTGATCGACGAATTTATCAAAAATGTGGGTGAAGCATCATGACCGAGACTGCAAGGATGTACGGCGGAAGCCTGTACGATCTGGCGGCGGAGGAAGGGCTGGAGGCCCGCATTCTGGGTGAGCTGGACGAAGCCGTGGCGCTTTTTAAGGCAAACCCGGACTACCTGCATCTGCTCAGCACCCCCAGCATCCCGAAAAGAGAGCGCTGCGGCCTGCTGGATGAAGCACTGCGGGATCAGGTCCACCTCTATGTGCTGAACTTTTTGAAGATCCTGTGCGAGAAGGGCACCCTGCGGGAGCTGTCCGGCTGCGCACGGGCTTACCGTGTGCGCTACAATCAGGCACACGGCATTCTGGAAGCAACGGCGACCACTGCAGTGGCAATGACGGAGCAGCAGGCAAAGAGCCTGCACGAAAAGCTGGAAAAGCTCACCGGCAAGACCATCGACCTGAAAACAAAGGTCGATCCGGCAGTGCTGGGCGGCATCCGGCTGGATATCGAAGGCACCGAGCTGGACGGCACGGTGCAGAACCGTCTGTCCGCCCTGCGCAGGGATATTGCTTCCGTGACACTGTGATCGAATTTCCACCCGAAAGATTTTTAAGAATTGAGTGGTGAACAAACAAAGATGCAACTGAAACCTGAAGAGATCTCCAAGATCATCCGTGCGCAGATCAAGCATTACGAAAATAGCCATCGAGCAGAGCGAGACCGGCACGGTCATTATGGTGGGCGACGGCATCGCCCGCGCCAGTGGTCTGGAAAAGTGCATGGCAGGTGAGCTGCTTCAGTTTGATAACGGCGAATACGGCATGGCCCAGAATCTGGAGGAGAACACTGTCTCCATCGTTCTGCTGGGCTCCGACGTCGGTATCAAGGAAGGCAGCACTGTCAAACGCACCGGCAAGGTGGTGTCCGTGCCGGTGGGCGAAGCAATGATCGGCCGCGTGGTCAACGCGCTGGGCCAGCCCATCGACGGCGCAGGCCCCATCGAGACCACCGAGTTCCGCGCCATTGAAAGCCGCGCTCCCGGCATCATCGACCGTCAGCCGGTCAAGGAGCCGCTGCAGACCGGCATCAAGGCCATCGACTCCATGATCCCCATTGGCCGCGGCCAGCGCGAGCTGATCATCGGCGACCGCCAGACCGGCAAGACCACCATCGCCTCCGATACCATCATCAACCAGAAGGGCAAGGACGTCATCTGCATTTACGTTGCCATCGGTCAGAAGCGCTCTACCGTGGCAAACCTTGTGCAGAGCCTGACCGAGGCCGGTGCTATGGGCTACACCATCGTGGTGTCTGCAACGGCATCCGAGCTTTCGCCCCTGCAGTATATCGCACCCTACTCCGGCTGTGCCATGGGCGAATATTTCATGCATCAGGGCAAGCACGTCCTCATCATCTACGACGACCTGTCCAAGCACGCCGTGGCCTACCGTGCACTATCGCTGCTGATCCGCCGTCCCCCGGGACGTGAGGCTTACCCCGGCGATGTGTTCTATCTGCACTCCCGTCTGCTGGAACGCGCGGCCAAGCTCTCCAATGAGCTGGGCGGCGGCAGCCTGACGGCTCTGCCCATCATCGAGACGCAGGCGGGCGATGTTTCCGCCTACATCCCCACGAATGTCATTTCCATCACCGATGGTCAGATCTTCCTGGAGACGGAGCTGTTCCACTCCGGTGTCATGCCGGCAGTCAACCCCGGCATCTCGGTGTCCCGCGTGGGCGGCAATGCCCAGATCAAGGCCATGAAGAAGGTCGCCGGCACCCTGAAGCTGATCTACTCCCAGTACCGTGAGCTGCAGAGCTTTGCACAGTTCGGTTCCGATCTGGATGCCGACACCAAGGCCCGCCTTGCACAAGGCGAGCGCATCGTGGAAGTGCTCAAGCAGAACCGCTCCGCTCCCGTGCCTGTGGAAAAGCAGGTGGCCATCCTGTATGCGACCATTCACGATCACCTTGTGAAGGTCAAGGTGCCGGACGTGGCCGAGTATGAGAAGGGACTGTACGAATATCTGGACAACAATGCTGCGGGTGCCGCCGTCATGGAGACCATCCGCACCACCGGCAATCTGGATAAGGACACTGAGGAGCAGCTTAAGAGCGTGCTCACAGCCTATACCGACAGCTTCGTCAAGGCGCACTAAGGAAGGAGGCGTAAACGCATGGCTGGTTCCATGAAGGCATCAAGCTGCGCATCAAAAGCGTAGAGAGCACCATGCAGATCACCAAGGCAATGGAACTGGTGGCTTCCTCCAAAATGCGCCGCGCCAAGGAACGGGTGGAGCACAGCCGCCCCTACTTTGAAACGCTGCATGAGACTTTGACCAAGATCGCCGCGGCCGACCCCCGCGCCCGCAACCCCTACCTGCGCCGTGACGAAGTGAAGCGCACCCTGCTCATCGTGATTGCAGGCGACCGCGGCCTTGCCGGTGGATACAATTCCAACGTGCTCAAGCAGGCCGGGGCCGAAGAGGGCGAGGTGCTGGTGCTGCCCATCGGCAAGCGCTCGGCAGAGTATTTCGTCCATCACGAGGTGCCCCTGTTCACGCAGGAGGTGCTGCTGGCGGCAGATGTCTCGGTGGGCGAGTGCTTCCAGCTGTCCCGTCAGATCACGGAAGGATATCTCAAGGGCGAGTACGATGCGGTAAAGATCTGCTACACCCGGTTCGATTCCATGATGACCCAGACCGCAGCCACCATGGAGGTGCTGCCGCTGTCCATCGAACCTACCGAGCAGCAGAAGGCGGATGCCCGCCGCAGCCAGATCCTGTACAAGCCCAGCAGCGAGGAAGTATTCAGCGCGATCATCCCGGAGTATGTGGCAGGCATCGTCTACGGTGCCGTGTGCGAGAGCGTAGCCAGTGAGTTGGCAGCCCGCCGCACTGCCATGGATGCCGCCACCAAGAACGCCGGTGAGATGATCGACCATTTGAACCTGTATTATAACCGTGCCCGTCAGGCTGCCATCACGCAGGAGATCACCGAGATCGTGGCCGGCGCGGAGATTTAAAACCTATCAAAAAGGAGTTGTAGCCTATGTCCGAAAAACATATCGGCAAGGTGCTCCAGGTCATCGGCCCGGTGCTGGACATCCAGTTTGAGGATGGCCAGCTGCCGGAGCTGCTCAACGCCATCGAGATCGACAACCACGGCGAAAAGCTGGTGGTCGAGGTGGCACAGCACACCGGCGATAACGTGGTGCGCTGTATTGCAATGAACAGCACCGATGGTCTGGTGCGCGGCACCGAAGCCGTGGATACCGGCGAACCCATCAAAGTGCCCGTGGGCGACCAGTGTCTGGGCCGCGTGTTCAACCTGCTGGGTGAGCCCGTGGACAACAAGCCCGCCCCGGCCCCGGAGGCCTACTGGCCCATCCACCGCCCTGCTCCCAGCTACGAGGAGCAGCAGTCCACCACCGAGATCCTCGAGACCGGCATCAAGGTCGTGGACCTGATCTGCCCCTACGCAAAGGGTGGCAAGATCGGTCTGTTCGGCGGTGCAGGCGTCGGCAAGACGGTCCTGATCCAGGAGCTGATCTATAACATCGCCACCGAGCACAACGGCTACTCGGTGTTCACCGGCGTTGGCGAGCGCACCCGTGAGGGCAACGACCTGTATGGTGAAATGACCGAGAGCGGCGTTATCAACAAGACTGCGCTGGTCTACGGCCAGATGAACGAACCCCCAGGAGCCCGTATGCGCGTGGCACTGTCCGGCCTGACCATGGCGGAGTATTTCCGCGATGTGAAGAATCAGGATGTGCTGCTCTTCATTGATAACATCTTCCGCTTCACCCAGGCTGGTTCTGAGGTGTCCGCACTGCTGGGCCGTATGCCGTCCGCCGTTGGCTACCAGCCCACGCTGGCCACCGAGATGGGTGCTCTGCAGGAGCGCATCACCTCCACCCGCAAGGGTTCTATCACCTCGGTGCAGGCCGTCTACGTCCCCGCCGACGACCTGACCGACCCGGCCCCTGCCACCACCTTTACCCATCCTGGATGCCACCACGGTCCTGAGCCGTGACATTGCTTCGCAGGGCATCTACCCCGCTGTGGACCCGCTGGATTCCACCAGCCGCATCCTCAGCCCGGAGGTCGTGGGTCAGGAGCACTACGAGATCGCCCGCGCCGTCCAGAAGGTGCTGCAGCGCTACAAGGAGCTGCAGGACATCATTGCCATCATGGGCATGGACGAGCTGAGCGAGGAAGACAAGCGCACGGTCAGCCGCGCCCGCAAGGTGCAGCGCTTCCTGAGCCAGAGCTTCCACGTGGCAGAGCAGTTCACCGGTATGCCCGGCCAGTATGTGCCGCTCAAGGAGACCCTGCGCGGCTTCAAGATGATCCTGAACGGCGAGTGCGACGAGCTGCCCGAGAGCGCATTCCTGTTCGCGGGCACCATCGATGACGTGTTCGCAAAAGCGAAGAAAGGGTAAACCATGACGACCTTTCATCTGACGGTGGTCACGCCGGACGGCTGCGCCTTTGACGGGCAGGCCGAGCGCATCGTCTGCCGCGCCATTGACGGCGATCTGGCCATCCTTGCCAAACACGGGGATTACTGCACCGCGCTGGGCATGGGCGAAGCCCATATCGTGGATGCCGAGGGCCAGCGCCGCCGCGCCGCCTGCATGGGCGGGCTGCTGAGCGTGCTGGATGGCGAAGTGCGTCTGGTCGCCACCACATGGGAGTGGGCCGAGGAGATCGATCAGGCCCGCGCCGAGGCTTCCAAGAAGCGCGCGGAGGAGATTCTTGCGCAGAAGAACCTCGACAAGCGGGACTACGAGCTGGCTCAGGCGCGTCTCAAGCGCGCACTGGTGCGTACCTCTATCCACTGAGATAAGAAAAAAGGAGCCATTGCACAAACTGTGCGGTGGCTCCTTTTGCGTGCATGATGAAATTAAAATAAGATTTCAGCTGAACATGCCCAGAGCGAATGCGGAGGGCATTTAAATCGTAAAGACGTTACATCATATTTGCCTTCTCGATCAGGTTGCGGATGTGATGGGCCAGCATCTCCACCGCAGCGGTGTTCTCGCCGCCGTTGGGTACAATGATGTCTGCGTTGCGCTTGCTGGGTTCCACAAAGGCTTCGTGCATAGGCTTGACGGTGGTCAGGTACTGCTCGATCACGCTGTCCAGACTGCGGCCCCGCTCCTTCACATCCCGCACCAGACGGCGCAGGATGCGCTCGTCGGCGTCGGTGTCCACATAGATCTTGTAGTCGAACAGGGCGCACAGCTCCGGCTCCACAAAGGGCAGGATGCCTTCCACGATCAGCACCGGTGCGGGCTCGATGTGCTGCACCTTGTCGCTGCGGTTGTGGTTGGAGTAGTCGTACACCGGGCAGTCGATGGCGCGGCCTGCCTTCAGCTCCTGCAGATGGTAGATCAGCAAGGCGTTGTCAAAAGCATCCGGATGGTCGTAGTTCAGCTTGCAGCGCTCCTCAAAGGGCAGCTCGTCGTGGCGCTTGTAATAGCTGTCGTGGGAGATCAGGCGCACTTCATCCTCGCCAAAACGCTCCTTCAGCCGCAGAGCAAGGGTGGTCTTGCCGCTGCCGGAGCCCCTGCAATGCCAATGATCAGATTATTCATAGGGGTCCCTCCTGCATCATCCTGCCGCTTTGGGTGGAAAAAAGGGCAGGAATGGATTATAATAGGTGCAAAGCTGCCTGTCCGGGACACAGCGCCGGGCGGGTTTGTTCCTGTACATCATAACACAAACCGGCACATTTTTACAGCCCCAGGGCTGCAAATGTGCGAGATAAGGGAAAATGCCATGCAGAAAAAACAATTTCAGCAAAATATGAAGGACAAGGTCCGGGTGTTTGAGGATGGCGGCATCCGCCTGCTCAAACGGGGACAGAAGGGCGTGGTACACGCTATTTTCAGCCGTTTTGGTCTGGTGCTGGTTCTGCTGCTTTTACAGGCGTTCGCGCTGTTCAGCCTGCTGCAGTGGTTCGGTGGGCTGCTGCCGCATTATTTTGGCGGCACCCTGCTGGTAACAGCGGCAATGATGGTCTATCTGCTCAATCAGGACATGGACAACAGCGTGCGCATCACATGGCTGGTGGTCACGGCACTGATGCCGGTGCTGGGCGTGCCGCTGTTCTGGTACACCAAAAGTGATGTGGGCCACAATGCCCTGAAGCACCGCCTGCTGGATCTGGAGGGACAGACCGGCGCCCGGCTGCCGCAGAATGAGCAGACCGTGGAGCTTTTGCAGGAGCAGGCACCCGAAGCGGTGCCGCTGGCACGGTATCTGCGGGGCAAGGGAGGCGGCTTTCCGGTCTATGCCGATACGGTAGCCACCTACTTCAACGGCGGCGAAGCTATGTTCGATGAAATGCTGCGCCAGCTGGAAAACGGCAAAAAAAGTACATCTTTCTGGAATATTTCATCGTGGATGAAGGCCTGATGTGGGGCCGCATTCTGGAAGTGCTGGCCCGCAAGGCGGCGCAGGGGGTGGATGTGCGTGTGATGTATGACGGCACCTGCGAGTTCTCCACCCTGCCGCGGGATTACCCCAGCCGGCTGGAAGCGCTGGGCATCCAGTGCAAGGTGTTCTCGCCGGTCACGCCCTTTGTTTCCACCCACTACAACTACCGCGACCACCGCAAAATTCTGGTCATTGATGGCCAGGTGGGCTTTACCGGCGGCGTGAATCTGGCAGATGAGTACATCAACCACATAGAAAAGTATGGCCGCTGGAAGGACTCGGCCCTGATGCTGGAAGGCGAAGGTGTGCGCTCCATGACGGCGCTGTTCCTGCAGATGTGGTGCATCCTGTGCCAGCCGGAGTTTGAGCAGTTCCTGTCCGATCCCATCCCGGCGGCAGCAAACGCCAAGGGCTTTGTGGTGCCCTACGGAGACTGCCCGCTGGACGGTGAGCGGGTGGGCGAAATGGTGTACATGGATATGCTCAACCGTGCCCGGAAGTATGTGCACATCATCACGCCGTATCTGATTTTAGACGGCGAGCTGGAAACGGCCCTGCGCTTTGCGGCAGAGCGCGGTGTGGATGTGCACCTGATCCTGCCCGGCAAGCCGGATAAGTGGTTCGTTTATGCACTGGCCAAGACCCACTACAAGGCGCTGCTTTCTTCGGGTGTGAAGATCAGCGAGTGGCAGCCCGGCTTTACCCATGCGAAGATCGTGATCGCCGACGGCGTGGAAGCCGTGGCAGGCACCATCAATCTGGACTACCGCAGCCTGTACCATCACTTTGAAAACGCGGTCTGGATGCGCGGCACCGACTGCATTGCCAACATGGAAGCGGATTTTCAGGATACACTCACCCGGTGCCGCAGGGTGGAGCAGACGAGAGAAAGTATCTGGCAGGGCAAAAAGCTGCTGCATCTGGCGGGCATCCTGCTCAAGTTTATTGCGCCGCTGGTGTGAAAGACTCCTTCCGTCATGGCTGCGTAATCAGACTGGAGAAGCTCTGAATACAAAAAGGCCCGCTGCCTTTCGACAGCGGGCCTTTTGTTACCGATTTAAATAAAAATCAGCGCTTAGTTCTGCTTCATGCGAGCGAAGCAGTCAGAGCAGTAGACCGGACGGTCCTCACGGGGCTGGAAGGGGACCTTGCAAGCCTTGCCGCAAGCTGCGCAGACAGCATCGAACATCTGACGCTCACCGCTGTTGCTGCGTGCGCCGCCGTTCTTGCGGGCGTCACGGCAGGGCTTGCAGCGCTGGGGCTGATTCTCGAAGCCGCGAGATGCGTAGAACTCCTGCTCACCAGCAGTCCAAACAAATTCCTTACCGCAGTCCTTGCAGACCAGAGTCTTGTCTTCAAACATAGTAGTATCTCCTCTTTAGTTAGTTCTTGCCCACGGAAGGATTGTAACCATACCTTTGGTTTTGGGACCATCGCGCTGATCAGTAAGCTTACCAGGGGCTTGAATGAATGGACGTCCTCCAATTGAGGACTTTTCTATTGTACCGTCCTTTTTGAAATTTGTCAACCAAAAAACAACCATTCGCCTTGCTATTTGTATAGATAGCACAATCCGACAGGGCTGATTTGGGTAAAATAACTGCCGGAAGATGAAAAAGGGGCTGCCGCACATTCCGTGCAGCAGCCCCTGCAAAGCCCTTTGGAAAACGATTACTTCTCGAGGACTTCCTTGGTGTCGCGGGCGATCATCAGCTCCTCGTCGGTAGCAATGACCAGAGTGCGCACCTTTGCGCCCCAGGCAGTGATCTCGCACACATCGCCCACGGGGTGCTTGTTCTTCTCGGTATCGATGCGGATGCCCAGCCAATCCATGTGGTGGCAGACCTTTGCACGGGCAATTGCATCGTGCTCGCCGATGCCGCCGGTGAAGACGATGGCATCCACGCCGCCCATTGCAGCGATGTAAGCGCCAACGGTCTTCTTGATCTGGTAGTTCAGCATGTCGGAAGCCAGCTGTGCGCGCTTGTTGCCGGCAGCAGCTGCCTCTTCCACGTCACGCTTGTCGCTGGAAACACCGGAGATGCCCAGCAGGCCGGACTTCTTGTTCAGGATCTCGTCCAGCTCGTGGCCGGTGATGTTCAGGGTGTACTTCAGGTAGTTGACCACAGAGGGGTCCAGGTCGCCGCAGCGGGTGCCCATCATCAGGCCGGCCAGCGGGGTCATGCCCATGGAGGTGTCCACGACCTTGCCCTGATCCACAGCGGCAATGGAGGAACCGTTGCCCAGATGGCAGGTGATCAGCTTCAGGCGCTCAATGGGCTCTTCCAGATACTCGGCAGCCTTGTGGGCAACGTACTTGTGGCTGGTGCCGTGGAAGCCGTAGCGGCGCACGCCGTACTTCTCGTAGTACTCATACGGAATGGCGTACATATAAGCCTTCGGAGGCATGGTGCTGTGGAAAGCGGTATCGAACACAGCCACCATGGGGATGTTGCCGAACACCTTGCGTGCGGCCTCGATGCCCAGAATGCCGGCGGGGTTGTGCAGGGGAGCCAGAGGGCTCAGCTCGCGGATGGTCTCGATGACCTCGTCGGTGATCAGGCAGCTCTCCTTGAACTTCTCGCCGCCGTGCACGACACGGTGACCGATGGCATCGATCTCGCTGACGTCGTTGATGCACTTGCCTTCGCCGGTGGTCATCTTCTTCACGACCTCGGCAAATGCCTCGGTGTGGGTGGGGAAGATGGCGGGCGTGGTGGCCTTGTGGCCGTTGGCCTCGTGGGTGATCATGCTGCTTTCCATGCCAATGCGCTCGCACAGGCCCTTGCACAGCACCTTCTCGCCGTCCATATCGATCAGCTGATACTTCAGAGAAGAAGAGCCGCAGTTAATAACCAGAACTTTCATCTGTGTTGCCTCCTGTATGTTTTTAGTCTGTCCTCTTTTTAAACCTGAGGACAGAATTTTACAGATTCCTGTGTTTATTATATAATAGGGTGGGCGGCTTTTCAAGCCGCAACCCGAGCAAAGCGGTAAAGCTTGTGTACAAGGTTTTTGTACATCCTGCCCACAAATGCGCAAAACCACTGCAGTTTTCTGTATATACGATATAAATTTAACAATCTTTCCGAGGGCGCAGCAGCCCTGCAGAGGAGCTTATCTATGAAATTTGCCGGTATCATTGCAGAGTACGACCCCTTTCACAACGGCCATGCATGGCAGTTGGCGCAGGCAAAAGCGCTGGGAGCACAGCATGTGGCGGTGGCCATGAGCTGCGGGCTGACCCAGCGCGGCGCACTGCCGCTGCTGCCGGAAGCGGTGCGGGTGCAGGCCGCCCTGCAGTGCGGGGCAGATCTGATATTTGCGCTGCCTGCGCCCTGTGCCTGTGCGGGGGCAGAGGCTTTTGCCCGGGCGGGGGTGCGCATCCTTGCAGCCGCCGGGTGCGATGCGCTGGTGTTCGGGGCAGAGACGCCGGACGCAGCCCTGCTGATGGAAGCTGCCCGGGTGCTGTGCAGCGCAGCCTACCGCACCGAGCTGAAACGCCAGCTTGCAGCCGGTGCCCGCAGCTTTGCGGCGGCGCGGCAGACGGCGGTGGAAGCGCTTTGCCCGGGCACGGCACTGGCCGCGCTGCTGGATAAGCCCAACAACAATCTGGCAGTGGAATACTGCAAGGCCATTCTGGAACAGGAGGCACCCATGACCCCGGTGCCGCTGCCCCGCGTGGGGCGGGTCACGGGCAGGCCCTTGCCGAAAGCGGCCACGCACAGTTTGCCAGTGCCAGCGCGCTGCGCGCCCTCTGGGCAGAGCAGGGCGCGGATGCGCTGACTCCTTATGTGCCGGAAAAAGCACTGGAGCTGTATAAAAAAGCGGAAATCGACGGAATGTATACGGATCATGCCGCTGCGGGCCGGTGTGAGCTGGCTCTGCTGCGGGCGGCCTGTGCACGACCGGAACCTTTTGCCGCAGTGCGGGGCGTTTCCGAGGGATTGGACCACCGGCTGGAAAACGCCGTGCGCAGCTGCACCGGCCTGCCCCAGCTGCTGGACGCGCTGACCACTGTGCGTTACCCCCGGGCCCGGATGCGCCGTCTTGCTATGGATGCGGCACTGGGCTATACGGCGGAGATCGTGCCTGCCCTGCCGCCCTATCTGCATTTGCTGGGGGCAAGGCGGGAAGCACTTCCGCTGCTGAAGCATGCATCCCTGCCGCTGAGCCACTCGCTGGCAAAGCTGGAAAAAGAAAACGATGCCTGCGCCCGCATGGCGGCGGCACAGGCAGGAGCCAGCGATTTTGGCGCACTGTGCCGCCGGGTGCCCGGGCCGATGGGGGGAGTATATCGTCAAAAAATTATCTTTTTGACGAATTGACAAAAAATAATCGAAGAAATTTTATGCAGAAACACTTGTGCCCGGACGGTTTGTGGTGTATGATTAAAGCAATGCAATGTTGGATACAACAAATGAGAACGGAATCAGAAAACCGCACGCAATAAGGAGGAAACTTCATGGCACTTCACGTTCTGGACGAAGCCAACCGCTGTCTGGGCTGCAAAAAGCCGCTGTGCCAGCAGGGCTGCCCCATCCACACCAACATCCCGGAGGTCATTCGGCTGCTCAAGGCAAACCAGATGGACGAAGCTGGCAGAATGCTGTTTGAGAATAACCCGCTGACCACCGTTTGTGCGTTGGTGTGCAACCACGAGAACCAGTGCGAGGGCCACTGCGTGCGCAACCGGATGCCAAGCCACGACCCGGTACACTTCTCCATTATTGAAGACTACATTTCCACGACCTACGCCAACAAAATGACCGCCGGCCCTGCCCCCAAAAACGGCATGAAGGCGGCAGTCGTTGGCTCCGGCCCGGCGGGCCTGACCATTGCGGTGCTGCTGGCACGCTGGGGCTACGATGTGACCATCTTTGATGCCCGGGATAAGATTGGCGGCGTCATGCGCTACGGCATCCCCAACTATCGCCTGCCGGACAGCGTGCTGGACGATTTCCAGTACCGCCATCTGGAGCTGAAGGGCATCAAGGTGCGGCCCAACACCACCATCGGCAAGACCATCACCATCGATGATCTGTTCCGCGACGGCTACAAGAGCGTGTTCATCGGTGCCGGTCTGTGGAAGGCCAACGCCATGCATATCAAGGGCGAAACTTTGGGAAATGTAGCCTTTGGCATCGATTATCTGGCAAACTCCAAGGCGTTCCGTCTGGGCAGCGATGTTGCCGTGATCGGCGTGGGCAACTCTGCCATGGACTGCGCCCGCACCGCCATCCGCAACGGTGCCCGCCACGTCACCTGCTATGCCCGCCGCGACGAGAGCTGCATCAGTGCTTCCGAGTACGAGGTGAGCTATGCAAAGCTGGAGGGCGTGGGCTTCCGCTTCTGCAAAGCACCGGTGGAGATCCGTGAGAACGGCCTGATCTGCCGCGATACCGTCAAGGGCGAGGACGGTAAATTTACGCAGGTGGAGGGCAGCGAGACCTTCTACCCCCACACCGGCGTGATCGTGTCGGTCAGCCAGGGCTCGGAGAGCAACCTCGTCAAGACCACTACCGGCATCGAGACCAACCAGAAGGGTCTGCTCACCGTCAGCGAGGACGGCAGCACCACCCGCGAGGGCGTATTTGCCGGCGGTGATGCCGTGATGGGCGCACGCACCGTGGTGGAGGCGGTGGCTGTGGCCAAGAAGGTGGCCGAGAGCATGGATGCCTACATGAAGAGCCTGCCTGCAGAAGAAGTGGCTGACCCCTATGCCAATATCCCGGTGTTCCAGACCCCCACCTCGGACGTGCTGGCAAAGCAGGAGATCTGACGAAATAAAGACAAACTTGGAAGAAACTGTAAAGCTTTTGCGTCTTTGCCGATCTTTGCCGCTCCGTTTGTTGACGGGGCGGCTTTTGCTTTGTATACTATTCATATACTTGTTTCTGATTTGTACAAAATGGATATAAAACGGTGAAAGGCGGTGGACGCTATCCTGAAAGCATCCCTCCCGAAACTGCGGGAAAAACTATTGGAAGCGCTACAGGCAGTGCTGCCCATTGCAGCCATCGTGCTGGTGCTCTGCTTTACCATTGCGCCGGTGTCGCCCAGCATCCTGCTGTGCTTTTTGCTGGGGGCCGCCATGATCGTGGTGGGCATCATGTTCTTCACACTGGGCGCGGAGATGAGCATGACCCCCATGGGCGAGCGCGTGGGTGCGGTGATCACCAAAAGCCGGAAGCTGCCGGTGATCTTGGGCATCGGCTTTCTGCTGGGCTTCCTCATCACCATTTCGGAGCCGGACCTGCAGGTGCTGGCAAATCAGGTGCCCTCCATCCCGAACCGCACCCTTATTTTATCGGTGGCGGCGGGCGTGGGCCTGTTTCTGGTGTTTGCCTTCCTGCGTATGCTCATTGGCATCTCGCTGCCAAAGCTGCTGGTGCTGTTCTACGGCATGATCTTTCTTCTGGCGGCGTTTGTGCCCAAGGAATTTCTTGCTGTGGCCTTTGACTCCGGCGGTGTGACCACCGGCCCCATGACTGTGCCCTTTATCATGGCGCTGGGCGTGGGTGTTTCGTCCATCCGCGGCGACCGCCACGCGGCGGACGACAGCTTTGGTCTGGTGGCCATGTGCTCCATCGGCCCCATTCTGGCAGTGCTCATTCTGGGCATCGTGTTCCGCGCCTCGGACAGCACCTATATCCCGCCGGTGCTGCCGGAGGTGAGCGACTCGGTGGAGCTGTGGCAGCTGTTCCATGTCAGCCTGCCTACGTATCTGGAAGAGATCGCTGTCTCGCTGCTGCCCATCATCGTGATGTTCGGCATTTTTCAATTTGTGGCTCTGCACATGGACCGCCGGTCACTGGGCCGCATTGCGGTGGGTCTTGCGTATACCTACGTGGGCCTTGTGCTGTTCCTCACCGGCGCAAATGTGGGCTTTATGCCCGCCGGTAATTATCTGGGTCAGGTGCTGGCCGGGCAGAGCTTCCGCTGGATCATCATTCCCATTGGAATGCTCATCGGTTACTTCATCGTCAAGGCTGAGCCGGCCGTCTATGTGCTGAACAAGCAGGTGGAAGAGGTGACCGACGGTGCCATTTCGGCCAAGGCCATGGGCACAGCCCTTTCGGCAGGTGTTTCCATCTCGGTGGGCCTTGCCATGGTGCGGGTACTCACCGGCATTTCCATTTTGTGGTTCCTCGTGCCGGGCTATGTGTTTGCCATCGGCATCTCCTTTGTGGTGCCAAAGCTGTTCACCGCCATTGCATTTGACGCGGGCGGCGTGGCATCCGGCCCCATGACAGCCACCTTCCTGCTGCCGCTGGCACAGGGTGCCTGCGTGGCCGTGGGCGGCAATATCGTCACCGACGCTTTCGGCGTGGTGGCCATGGTGGCCATGACCCCGCTCATTACGGTGCAGCTGATGGGTCTTGTGGCACAGCTGCGCACCCGCAAGGCCCGGCGGCTGCAGCCTGCGGCCATGGGTGCGGCCTTTGCCGGTCTGCCGGACGATGATATCATTGAACTGTAAGGAGGGCGCGGCATGAGTTCGTTGTTTTTGATGGTGACCATCACCGACCGCCGCTCCACCGATGCCTTTTTGCAGCTGTACCAGCAGCGCGGCGTGGATGTGAACCTGCGCACGGTGGGCAGCGGCACAGCGGTGCGGGAAACGCTGGCCACGCTGGGTCTGGAAAAGACCGAGAAGGCCGTGCTGCTGGCGGTGGTGACAGAGGATACATGGAAGGCCGTCCGGACAGACCTGCGCCGCAAAATGCGCATCGACGTGCCGGGCACCGGCATTGCATTCACGGTGCCGCTGAGCAGCATCGGCGGCAGAAGGGCGCTGATGTTCCTCACCCAGCACCAGCCGCTGACATTGAAGGAGGAGAGCACCTTGAAGGATACCCGTTACGAACTGCTGCTGGTAATCGCCAATCAGGGCCACACCGGCGCCATTATGGATGCCGCCCGCGCAGCAGGTGCTGGCGGTGGCACGGTGATCCACGCCAAGGGTACCGGCATGGAAGGCGCAGCCCAGTTCCTTGGCGTGGAGCTGGTGAACGAAAAGGAGCTGGTGCTCATCGTGGCCCGCACGCCGGAAAAGAACCGCATCATGAAAGCCATCATGGACGGTGCCGGGCCAAAGGCGGGCGCGATCGTGTTCTCGCTGCCGGTGACGGATACCGCCGGTCTGCGTCTGCTGGAGGACGAGGAACCGGTGCAGGAGACTTCTGCGCAGTAAACAACAAAATGTAATTTATTCCGGGATTATTCCGCATTTATGGGCAAAACGCTTGATAAATGCGGATTTTTTCGTTATCATAGAAGAAAGAAATTCAAGAATGAGGGACAAAAGATGATAAAGCTTTCATATGAGCAGCAGATCGCATTCAATTCGCTGTCCATCATCGTGGGCAATGCACTGTATGCGCTCACGGTGGTGCTGTTTCTTGTGCCGTCAGGCCTGATCACCGGCGGCGCCACCGGCATCGCACTGGGCATCAACCGTGCATTGGGACTGCCGGTGTCCGGTGTGCTGTTCGTCATCAACATGACCATGCTTACGGTGGGCTGGGTGCTGCTGGGGCGGCGCTTTGCCATCACCACCATTGCCAGCACCGTGCTCAGCCCCCTGTTTCTGGCCCTGTGGGAGCGGGTGTTCACAGGCTTTGTGCTCACCGATGATCTGGTGCTCAACACCATTTTTGCAGGCCTCGGCGTAGGCGTTTCGCTGGGCATCACCATCCGGGCAGGCGCATCCACCGGCGGCATGGACATCCCTCCGCTGGTGCTGAACAAATATTTCCACATCCCGGTGTCGGCCAGTATGCTGGTGTTCGATATGCTCATCCTCTGCCTGCAGGCGGCGTTCAGCCCGCTGCAGCAGTGTCTGTATGGCATCGTGATGGTGATCGTGTATACGGTGGTGCTGGACAAGGTGCTCATCTTCGGCACTACCCGCACCGAGGTAAAGATCATCAGCCAGCACGCCGATGATATCCGCGAGGCCATCTTCACCCAGCTGGACCGCGGTGTGACCGTGCTGCATGGCGAGGGAGGCTACAGCCACGAGCCGGAGCAGGTGCTGCTGAGCATCGTGAGCAACCGCCAGCTGCCGAAGCTGGAAAAGCTGGCCCATGCCATCGACCCCACCTGCTTTATGATCGTGAGCCATGTGACCGAGGTGAGCGGGCGCGGCTTCTCGCTGGATAAGAATTACCAGTAAACGCTGAAAATCCCAGCAGATACTTGAAAAACAGTACCGGTTTAGGGTATAGTATAGAAGAACGGTAGGTTATGCCGTGATTTTACCCAACAGGAAAGGAAAACCATCATGTTTGATATTTTCAATATGCTCAAGAAGGAAGAACACAAGGACGCAAAGCAGGTGACCCGCGAGACCATCATCGGCGATATCCTGGATATGGACCAGACCACCGCTCCCTACTTCATGGAGATCGGCATGCACTGTCTGGGCTGCCCTGCATCCCGCGGCGAGAGCATCGAGGAGGCCTGTGCTGTCCACGGCGTGGATTGCGATGAGCTGATCGAGAAGCTGAACGAGCATCTGGCCGCAAAGAAGGCATAAATTGCTGCCCACACTGGATGCGCGTCTGGCTGCCGCCGCAGAGCTTGTGCGGCCGGGAGAGCCGGTGGCGGACATCGGCTGCGACCACGGCAAGCTGACGGCGGTGCTGGCGGCTTCGGGAAAATACCCGAAGGTGATCGGTGCCGACCTGCGGCCCGGCCCGCTGGCAAAGGCAGAGCAGACGCTGGAACATGCAGGCTGTAAAGACCGCGCTGAGCTTCGGCTTGGCGACGGTCTTTCTGTGCTTACGGAGAACGAAGTAGGCAGCATCGTGCTGGCGGGCGTTTCCGCCCAGACCACTTGGGAAATTTTAGAGAAAGCCCCGTGGGTGTTCACCGTGGGAGGGCCGCGGATCATCATGATCCCGGCCACCCGCCACGACGCGCTGCGCCGCTGGTTGTGGGAGCATGGCTTCTCCTTTGCAGCCGACCGCCCGGTGCAGGCGGCGGGCCGCTGGTACGCGGTGATGGCGGCAGAGTACACCGGCAGGGTGTATGCGCCCACCTTTGCCGAGTGCCTGTTTGGCAGTACGGGAGAGTGGCCCGAGGGAAAAGGCTACGCCGACTGGCAGAAGGCAAAGCTGCCCCGGATGCGCCTTGGCGTGCCGGATGGCAGTGAACTGGCGCAGGAAATCGATAGTTTATTAGCTGGCTT
>ENA-OQJC01000055-OQJC01000055.1-human-gut-metagenome-genome-assembly--contig:-NODE-55-length-29434-cov-3.939264_pt1 | contig 29434 bp, 27 predicted proteins | sample MGYA00242600_ERZ504766 | MGnify/ENA primary metagenome ERZ504766 (study PRJEB26092, sample SAMD00036364) | human gut metagenome | host: Homo sapiens | study: EMG produced TPA metagenomics assembly of...
ACATTTATTGATCTGACTCACCACACTGCGCACAGCCTGATACACCGGCTCTGCCTGCATAAGCATCCCCGCACCGCCACCATATGTGTAATCATCAACCTTATTGTGCTTATTGTGCGCAAAATCCCTGATATTTACCGTATTGAGTGATATAATATTCTGTTTTAAAGCTCTGCCTGTGATACTCTCTGACAGTCCCTGTTCTATCATCTGTGGGAATAAGGTCAGCACATGAAATCTCATTTCCTATATCTCCTATATCATCCTGTTTTACAGTTTTACGATTTAAAATGTATGATTTTTGTTCAATTTTATATCTCTATTTTACGGTTTTTGCAGTTTGAGATATAGCTATCTCAAACCTGCCAGCAGATGCACCTTCATCGTGCCATTTTCCACATCAACGTCCAGTATACAATCCTTTATTGCCGGAATCAGCAGATCATTTGCACCGGCTTTCTTAACAACGTACACATCGTTGGCACCGGTCTGGAGTACATCAGCTATGACTCCAAGCTCCTCTCCCTCGTCTGATGTGACGGAAAGCCCGATAAGATCAGCTATAAAGTACTCGTTTTCCTCAAGCGGCACCGCATTTTCCCTTGTCACAAAAAGAGGTGCCTTTTTATATTTTTCTACATCATTTATGTCATCTATGCCCTTAAATTTCAAGATAACCTGGTTCTTGAAAAATTTGACAGAAGTTATTTCCAAATCCCTGCGCTCTTTGCCATTATCCAGAATGACATTTTTAAGCTTTTTAAAACGGGCAGCATCGTCAGTGGTTGGGAACACCTTTACCTCACCGCGAATGCCGTGTGTGCTCGTAATTACACCTACCTGTAGTAAATCTTCCATTCTCTGTCTCCTGATATTAATATAAATCATAACTATTCAGCCCACGCACATTCTCAAAACCATACAATACCGGTTCTGAATAGTTAATTTAAATTATAAAAAAACAGGCATCTCATAAGAGATGCCTTTATGTTACTGTACTATCTCAACAATAACCTTTTTGTCTTCTTTAGAGGCTGCGGCCTTAACAACTGAACGAATAGCCTTAGCAATACGTCCCTGCTTGCCGATCACTTTGCCCATGTCAGACTGTGCAACACGTAATTCCAAAACAATTGCTTTCTCGTTTTCGGTCTCAGTTACATTAACCTCATCCGGATAATCACTAAGATTTGCAATACTTCAACTATCTTCATTACGCACCTCTTTATCCTATTCTCGATACCAGCACTCTTGAAGATTCTAGCTACTGTCTCAGTTGGCTGTGCGCCGTTTGATAACCATTTCTTAGCTAATTCCTCATTTACATGATACTCGCTAGGATCCTTAGTTGGATCGTATGTTCCGATCTCCTCGATGCATCTTCCATCTCTTGGTGATCTAGAGTCTGCAACTACGATTCTATAGAAAGGAGCTTTCTTCTGTCCCATTCTTCTTAATCTGATCTTTACTGCCATTTGTTTCACTCCTCATAGGTTTATTGAATAATATATATCAAAGTAAATAAATACTTTTGTTAACAAAACATGAAATTCTTTAATGAAATTCCTTTAATGAAATCCATTAAAACGGAAGTCCTTTGAATAAGCCTCCAAGACCACCGCCTCCACGGCGTCCCTTCTTTCCGCCCATCATACCGGGCATCTGCTTCATGAACTTCTTTGTCTGCTCAAACTGCTTTACAAGTCTGTTGACCTCTGATACATCCACACCTGCTCCTCTTGCAATACGAGCCTTGCGGCTTGGATTAAGAAGCTTTGGATTTCGTCTTTCCTCAGGTGTCATGGAATAGATGATTGCCTCTGTGCGGGCCATGCCCTTTTCAGCTTCATCTGTATCAATATCCGGCATCTTGCCTCCACCGATACCCATGCCCGGCATCATGCCCATCACGCTTGAAAGACCGCCCATCTTCTTCATCTGACTCATCGAATCAAGGTACATCTCAAAATCAAACTCATTTTTGCGCATCTTCTGCTCAAGCTTCTTGGCCTGTTCCTCATCAATGTTCTCCTGCGCCTTCTCAATCATGGAAAGCACATCGCCCATGCCGAGGATTCTTGAAGCCATACGCTCCGGATAGAACTGCTCAAGGTCTGAAAGCTTCTCGCCCATACCTGCGTATAGTATCGGCTTTCCTGTAACGGCTCTGATTGAAAGTGCCGCTCCACCTCTGGTGTCACCATCAAGCTTTGTGATGACAACTCCGTCAATTCCTATCTTTTCATCAAAGGTACCTGCTACATTTACCGCATCCTGACCTGTCATGGCATCAACCACGAGGATGGTCTGGAAAACATCAGTAGCTTCTTTTATCTCAATAAGCTCTGCCATCATATCCTCATCAATATGAAGACGTCCGGCAGTATCGATGATAACAACATTGAAATCGTTTTTCTTAGCGTGCTCCACAGCAGCCTTTGCGATGTCGGCAGGCTTGTTTTTGTCACCCATTGAGAAAACCTCAACGCCCTGCTTCTCACCATTTATCTTTAACTGCTCAATCGCAGCCGGACGATATACATCACAGGCTACAAGCAGTGATTTCTTGCCCTTGCTCTTAAGCTTTCCGGCAATTTTTGCTGTGGTGGTTGTCTTGCCGGCTCCCTGAAGACCTACCATCATGATAACAGTAAGCTCCTTGCCCGGCCTGAAAGCAATCTCTGTCGTCTCAGAGCCCATAAGCTTAATCATCTCTTCGTTTACGATTTTGATGACCATCTGTCCGGGATTGAGACCATTCATGACATCCTGTCCGATTGCTCTCTCCTGAACACTCTTTGTGAACTGCTTAACAACCTTGAAGTTAACATCGGCCTCAAGGAGTGCCATCTTAACCTCTTTAAGAGCAGCCTTTACATCATCCTCAGTAAGCTTTCCCTTGCTGCGGAGATTCTTGAAAACGTTCTGCAGTTTTTCTGATAAACTGTCAAATGCCATATTACAGCTCCTCTAGTATCTGATTCGAAATAGCTTCGATTTCATTCATTAATAGCTCATTATGTGATTTCTTAAAATCATTTGTCAGCTCATGAATCCTTCGTATGTCACTCTTTATGGACATGAACTTTTCAACAAGATGTAGCTTTGCCTCATAGTCAAGCAGCTTCTTATTGCATCTCTTAATCAGATCGGCAACACCCTGACGGGAAATCCCCTCCTCGGATGCTATCTCACCGAGTGACAAATCATTGAAGACAAAATCCTCATATACCTGACGCTGATGCTCATTCAAAAGCTCACCGTAGAAATCATATAAATATGCCTGTTCAAGTTTTTCTTCCATATCAAGTATCCTCTTTTTCCCTCGAACCTATGGTAGAATAACACATAGTTTGCCCGGTGTCAAGTAAAAATACTTGATACTTTTATTTTTATATCATAGTGCGTACAATTCTTGGCTTATAGCCCTTCTTCTCGAGCGCAGCTATAATCTGCTCCTTGTGCTCTGTACCAAAACACTCAAGCGTGATGCGAAGCTCGACAGCCGCACTTCTGTTTGTAGTGACAAACTGGTTATGCTCCAGCTTGATTACATTGCCCTGTACATCGGCAAGAGTCTGTGAAACCTTGGCAAGCTCGCCCGGCTTATCCGGCAGAAGCACTGAAACAGTAAAGATTCTGTCTCTGAAAATAAGACCCTGCTGTACAACTGATGACATGGTAATAACATCCATGTTGCCGCCACTTAGGATAGAAACCACCCTCTTGTCCTTTACACCGAGATGCTTAAGCGCAGCTACAGTCAGAAGACCTGAGTTTTCGACTATCATCTTGTGATTCTCAACCATGTCAAGGAAGGCCACGATAAGCTCGTCATCCTCCACTGTGATAATATCATCAAGATTTTTCTTTATGTATGGGAAAATATTTGAGCCCGGTGTCTTTACCGCTGTTCCGTCTGCAATAGTATTTACACTTGGTAAAGTGGTCACTTTTCCATTCTTAAATGACTCCTGCATACAATTGGCACCGGCCGGCTCCACTCCGATAACCTTAATCTTTGGATTTAATAGCTTTGCAAGTGTGGATACACCTGTTGCCAGTCCGCCTCCTCCGATTGGAACGAGGATGTACTCAACAAGCGGAAGCTCCTTGAATATCTCCATAGCAATAGTTCCCTGTCCTGTTGCGACAGCTAAATCATCAAACGGATGGATAAATGTGTAGCCCTCTTTCTCTGCAAGCTCATATGCCTTGGCACATGCCTCATCATACACATCTCCGTAAAGCACTACCTCAGCGCCGTAGCTCTTTGTACGGTTTACCTTGATAAGAGGTGTGGTGGTAGGCATCACGATGACAGCCTTGCAGCCATAGCACTTTGCAGCATACGCAACACCCTGCGCATGGTTTCCTGCAGATGCTGTGATGAGTCCCTTTGCCCTCTCCTCGTCTGTGAGGGTGCTTATCTTGTAGTACGCACCTCTGACCTTGTAAGCTCCGGTAAACTGCATATTTTCAGGCTTCAGATATACCTTATTGCCTGTCTGGTCACTTAAAAAGTCACTGTAAATGAGCTTTGTCTCAAGGGTGACCTCCTTGACCTTCTCACTTGCTTCTTCAAATTTATCTAATGTCAGCATATTTGTTCTCCCTTTCATTTCTTCGGTATAACTATTCATACCCACCCACACATTATTCGCAAAAATGCATTGTTCTCAGTGGTTCTGAATAGTTATTTTTCATTATATTATACCAAAAATTCCGTACAGATATATATAAACTGATATATCAGATTATTATAAACAATATAACTTATACGCTCAAAGATATTCTCAAATTATTCCGTTTTAGTATCAAACAATGCATTCACGAACTCGTCCGAATCAAATTTCTGCAAATCATCGATAGTCTCACCGACTCCGATATACTTGACCGGCACTGAAAGCTCCGACTGTATCGCTACAGCGATACCGCCCTTTGCCGTACCATCCATCTTAGTAAGCACGATGCCCGAAATCTTTGCCACATCAGAAAACTCTCTCGCCTGAACCAGTGCATTCTGGCCTGTAGTCGCATCAAGCACGACGAGCGTCTCTCTGTACGCATCCGGATACTCACTCTCCAGGATTTTATTAATCTTTCCAAGCTCATTCATCAGATTCTTTTTGTTGTGGAGTCTTCCGGCTGTATCCACGAGAAGCACATCTGCGTTTCTGGCCTTTGAAGCTGCAACTGCATCATATACAACAGCTCCCGGGTCAGCACCCTCGGCACCGCCAATCATATCAACTCCGGCGCGGTTTGCCCATTCCTTCAGCTGGTCTCCTGCTGCCGCCCTGAAGGTATCGGCACCTGCAATAACTACCTTCTTGCCCTGTTCCTTAAGCTTTCCTGCAAGCTTTCCGACAGTGGTAGTCTTTCCTACTCCGTTGACACCGATTACAAGCACAACAGATTTTTCATTTTCAAATCTGTAGGCGGTCTCCTCCACCTTCATCTGCTCCTTGATGCTCTCAATCAAGAGTTCCTTGCACTCTGCCGGCTCCTTGATGTGCTGCTCCTTCACCTTCCTCTGCAGATCCTCGATGATACTCTCTGTAGCTCTCACCCCGAGATCTCCCATGATGAGAATCTCCTCAAGCTCCTCATAAAAATCATCATCTATATGCAAAAATCCACTGAAAAGTGAATCTATGCCTGAAACAATATTGTCTCTGGTCTTTGTCAGTCCTGAAACGAGCCTCTTAAAAAAGCCCGGCTTCTTTCTTTTTCTTCCATTTCAACTCTCCATAAATAAAATTTTACTGTGTCAGATCATTCTCTATCAGATTTACTGAAACGAGTGTGGAAACACCCTTTTCCTGCATCGTAATACCATATAGCCTGTCCGCAGCCGCCATCGTACCACGTCTGTGTGTGATAACGATAAACTGTGTGTTCTTTGTAAGCTTGTTCAGATAATTTGCATAGCGCGAAACGTTTGAGTCATCAAGCGCCGCCTCAATCTCATCAAGCAGACAAAACGGTGATGGCTTAAGTGCCTGAATGGCAAACAAAAGTGCAATAGCGGTGAGCGCCTTTTCTCCACCGGACATCTGCATCATATTCTGAAGCTTCTTTCCGGGCGGCTGTGCGACGATTCTTATGCCGCACTCCAGTATATCCTCATCCTCCACAAGCTCCAGGGAACCATGTCCACCACCAAAAAGCTGCTTAAAGGACTTGTCAAACTCTCTCTGAATCTCGGCAAACTTCTCTGTAAACTGCTTTCTCATACCACTGTCAAGCTCATCAATGATGCCAACCAGAGTCTTTTCAGCCTCGATAAGGTCATCATGCTGTCCCTTTAAGAACTCATAACGCGTTGAAATCTCCCTGTATTCCTCGATAGCATTGACATTTACATCGCCGAGGCGTCTGATTTCGTCCTTTATGCCTGCAATCAGCTTCTTTAATGAAGGCAGATCATCGTATGCATCATTTCTAAGCTCTGCTGCCGCATGCGGAGTAAGCTCATATTCATCCCACATGTAGTTGGTCTGAGTCTCTGAAGCCTCCTTAAGCTTCTCTCTCTGGCTGTTCAGTCTGAAAAGCTCCTTATCCAGATCAGCCTGTTTCTTTGAAACTTCCTCCTGCTTTGCAAAAAAGCCTCTGTAATTTTCAGACATCTTTTCCTTTTTGGCAATGCTCTCCCTAAGCTCCTCGTCAAGCTTAGAATTGTTGTCCTTTGATGCCAGAATTGTCTGTGTGATTGCATCAATATCAGCCTGCTTCTTTTTAATATCATCCTTTGCAGCAGCTGCACCTTCCACAAGGCTTTCCTTCTGCTCATCAAATTTCTCTATCTCTGAATTGATACGATTGATATTTTCTATAGCAAACTCTGCCGTCTTTGTAATATTTGCAAGCTCAAGTGAAATGGCAGCGGCCTTGTGTGAAGCCTCCTGCTCAAGTACTCCCTGCTTCTCAAGTATCTCACTGTATGAGCTGTTTTCCTTCTCAAGCTGCTTTTCACGCTGCTTTGACGCCTCAAGCTGCGCTGCAATATCCTTCTTGCCCTGATTTATCTCTTCGAGCTGTTTTTCAATCTCAGCATTTTCTGTGCTCAGATCCTCGTAGACATTCGCACTCTCCTTCTTTTGCTGGTCTGCCCTGTCAACAGAAATCTGTGCTGTGTTCTGCTCAATATACTTCTCCTGCAGCAAGGTCTTTGTGGCTGCTATATCCTCCTCGCCAAGCGCAATAGCAGTCGCAATATCATCCTTTCTGGCTCTAAGCTCTTTAAGCTTTGTCTTAGTCTGATCAACTCTCTTTTCAAGCTCCTCAATCTCACGATTTCTCGCAAGCAGATTGGATGAATTTTTAAACGCACCACCGGACATAGAGCCTCCCGGTGCCAGATACTCGCCCTCGACAGTCACAATATGGAGTGAATAGTGATTTTTCTTTGCAAGCGCAATGGCATTGTCAATTGTGTCCACCACAATCACTCTGCCGAGCAGGTATGCAACAACCTCATCAAACTTCGGATCACACTTCACCAGCTTATTTGCAATGCCAAGCACACCCTTTTCGCCGAGTGCCGCCTCATTTTTTGTATTTCTGTTTGCGCGCACACTAGTAAGAGGTAAAAACGTAGCCCGTCCAAAATGATTGGTCTTTAAAAAGCCTATCATCTTTTTGGCTGTGGCCTCATCCTCAGTGACAATATTCTGGATATTACCGCTTAAGGCTGTCTCTATCGCTATCTCATAGCGCTTATCCACCTGGATAAGATCTGAAACCACTCCGAGAAGCCCCGGATTTTTAGCTTTCTGCTCCATAACACGCTTGATGCTGTTACCATAGCCATCATAGCGCTCGGCAATGTTTTTAAGTGACTCAAGCCTAGAAACAGACTTATGATACTCTGTGGAAGCCTCCTCCATCAGGCGGGCATTCTCTCTGGACTTATCTCTCCACTCCCTAGACTTTGCCAAAAGAGCCGACTCCTTTTCCTTTAAACCGGCTATCTCTTCATTGACAGCATTAAGCTTCTTATTAGCCTCATCCAATATATCATCAAGCCCTGCTTCCCTTGTCTTTCTATCTAAAAGACGCTTGGTAAGCTCTGCCTTTCTGATATTAATCTGCTCAAGCATAGTGGCAAAACGCTGCTGCCTTGACTGGATACTGCCTCGCTCCTGAAGCAGGGCGATAAGCTCATTCTTGCCCTTTTCCAGTCCGTCATTGCAGCGGTTAACCTCTGCAAGCACAGCCTCATGCTCGTTTACCGCAAGAAGCTCGTTCAGCTTCATCTGCTCTATATCAGCTTCCAGTGCAGCTTTTTTGTCATCATACTCTTTCCTGCTTTTAAGACGCTCAGCCTTTTCCTTTTCGATAGCTAAAAGACGCGACTGCAAATGCTCATCCGTCATTTCGGCCGTGTGAATCTGCTCCTTTAAAAGCTCTATCTGATTCTCAAGCTTCTGTCTGGTGGATGAAGTGCTTGTGATGCTCTCACGAAGAGACTCGATACGCTCATCCATCTGCTGCATATCGTTCCCAAGCCTCTCATACTCTACCTTGATGCTCTCGTATGTGGCGTTGGTCTCCTTTAGCTCGTCATCCGCAATAGCGTATTTCTCATCAGCTGACTTAAGCTCGGTCTCAATGCGCGCTGACTCAAGCAAAAACATGTTGACATCGTAGTTCTTCAGTTCTTCTCTCTTTTTAAGATATGTATGAGCCTTCTCGGACTGTCTCTGTAACGGACCTACCTGTCTCTCAAGCTCTGTCAGGATATCATTGACACGCACAAGGTTCTCTCGCTCATTATCGAGCTTCTTTTGTGCTGTAAGCTTTCTCTTTTTAAACTTCACAATGCCGGCAGCCTCATCAAACAGTTCTCGCCTCTCCTCCGGCTTTCCACTTAAAATCCTGTCAATCTGGCCCTGTCCAATGATGGAATAACCCTCTTTACCGATACCGGTATCATAGAAAAGCTCCGAAACCTCCTTGAGTCTGCACGGATTGCCATTGATTAGATACTCACTCTCCCCTGACCGGTAAACACGTCTGGCAACCGTAACCTCATTGAAATCAATCGCAAGCGAATGGTCTGAATTGTCAAGTGTGATGGCAACATACGCGTATCCAAGCGGCTTCCTGTTCTCAGTGCCTGCAAAAATAACATCCTGCATGCTGGCACCACGAAGCTGCTTTGCGCTCTGCTCACCGAGCACCCATCTGACCGCATCGGCGACATTACTCTTTCCACTGCCGTTTGGCCCGACAATACCTGTGATGCCGTTGTGGAACTCAAAAACAATTTTGTTGGCAAAGGACTTAAAGCCCTGTACTTCCAAACTCTTTAAATACATTAAAAACTCCTATTCCCTGTTTCTGTACAAAAGAAGTGCCTGATATGCAGCCTGCTGCTCCGCCGCCTTCTTTGTATGGCCTTCTCCCTCGCTGACACGCTCGCCGTCCACAAGCACCGCAACTGTAAACTGCTTGTCATGGTCCGGACCGCTCTCATCAATAAGTTCATAGGAAAGCTGCTCGTGTCTGCCCTGTATAAGCTCCTGAAGGATAGTCTTGCTATCATAAAAGAGCTGCTTATTCTCAATATCAGTCATGATAAACCTAAGCACAAACTACCTTTGCATTAGTAAAACCACCAATCTAAATAAATTGCTCCAATCACTGCCTCAAGTGCATCAGAAAGAATCGATTTTCTCTTTCTGCCACCTGTATGATCCTCGCCCCTGCCAAGACGTAAGTACTTTCCAAGGTCAAGTGGCTTTGTACAAAGTGCAAGAGTCGGCTCACAAACAATGCTTGCGCGCAGCTTGGTAAGCTCACCCTCAGGCTTTTGCGGATAATTGATAAACAAAAATTCACTTGAAACTATTTCCAAAACAGCATCGCCCAAAAACTCCAGACGTTCGTTATCAGAATGCTTTTTCATGTGCTTTTCATTGGCATACGAGCTGTGTGTCAGCGCCTGCTCAAGCAGATGTCGGTTCTTGAACGTATAGCCTATTTTGCTTTGAAATTCATTTAAATCTGCCATAATTTCTCCTCTATTTCTATATCTATCCATTTTACATGTTCCGTGAGTATAACGAAAAGCCCTCATAATAAAGGGCTTTTCATTAGTTAAACATACTACTGCTCGCTTACAGCTTTTTTAATCTGCTCAACAGCATCGCCTACAGTGACGATTTTCTCTGCTTCCTCATTAGGAATCTCGATATCGAACTCTTCCTCGATACCCATGATAATCTGGAATACATCCAGAGAGTCAGCGCCAAGATCATCAATGAATGTTGACTCCATAGTAACCTCGGTCTCGTCCACGTTAAGTACCTCGACAATAATGTCTCTAAGCTTCTCAAATTCCATTTTTAATACCTCTCATTTCTGTTTATAGTGACCAATCATACAGCAATACTGCTATCTAATCAGCCGGCTTATTAATAATATATTCTTTAATTTTATCATTAATCTCTTTTTCCTTAAATGTAACACATTGGAAAACAGAGTTAGTGATTTCCTTTGCCTTGGAGCTGCCGTGGGTCTTTACCACAAGACCATTCAATCCTAAAAGCGGTGCTCCGCCGTACTCGGTCGCATCAAATGACTTTAGCGTATTCTTAAGAGCCGGAAGTGCAAGTGCAGCTCCTACCTTGCTCTTTAGTGTGCTCATGAGACCCTTCTTTATGACTCCGATAAGTGTGGAGCTGAGACCCTCGTAGAGCTTTAATATAACATTGCCCGTGAAAGCCTCGCAGACTATAACATCGGCATCTCCCTTTGGAATATCCCTTGCCTCAATGCTTCCGACAAAATTGATATCTGTGCACTCTCGAAGAAGCGGCATGGTCTCCTTTACCAGGGCATTACCTTTCTCCTCCTCTGCACCGATATTGACCAGTGCAACCTTTGGATTCTTCACGCCGACAACATGCTCCATATAGATAGAGCCCATCTTGGCAAACTGTACCAGATGCTCAGCTCTGGCATCCACATTGGCTCCACAGTCTATGAGCAGAGATACGCCCCTCTCAGTCGGAATAAGCGGTGCCAAAGGCGGCCTTTGTATGCCCTTTATCCTGCCGACTATTACCTGTCCTCCGACAAGTACAGCACCTGAGCTTCCCGCTGAAACAAATGCATCAGCCTCTTTATTCTTGACCATATTCATGCCAACAACGATTGATGACTGCTTCTTTCGTCTGATTGCTAGAACCGGTGGCTCTGCCATCTCTATAACCTCAGGCGCATCTACTATCTCTATCTGCTCCTTAGGATATGTATACAAAGAAAGCTCCCTCTCTACCGGTACCTTCTGTCCTACAAGAAATATCTTTATATCATTTCTTTTGTTAACCGCATCTACCGCACCCTTTACTACCTCTGCGGGTGCATTGTCGCCACCCATTGCATCGAGTGCGACCCTTGTTGTACTTTGCATTGTGACCTCCCTGTGCCTGCTAAAAAGCAAACTACTAATTGATTAAATAAAATATACTATAATCATAGGTATAAATCAATAACCAATTCACTACTCTATATGGCTTCCATCATTCTCCCGGACTCATGGAAATAACCTTGCCACAGTTCCATAAATCAGCAGTGCGCTTTGCTGCATCAAGTCTGTCATCGTCTGACTTGAAATCAATATTTACTGAGTGGCATCCGCACTCAAGGCATGTCACATAATATGAGCTGCCGCAGTCCTCCTCGAGAATCCCGGCACCGCCACAGAGCGGGCACTCATAGATTTCAACTAAATCGTCTATATTATTCATGATAGTTTGCTTCCTTCTTTCTTTAATATCTAAATATCCTCTCAGTATAATAACATCCCTGCAAGCTATATACAAGCAAAAAGTACCTTCATTTTATTATGGGATAAAAAAGGGATAAAATCAATCAAAAAAAGGATTGAACGATATCGTTCAATCCCTTAATTTTACTGGTTTTCTACTATTAGTCCTGAGGAATGATTTCTTTTTTGTTGTATGATCCGCAGTTCTTGCAAACTCTGTGTGGCATCATAAGCTCTCCACATTTGCTGCATTTTACTAAAGTAGGAGCAGACATTTTCCAGTTTGCTCTTCTCTTATCTCTTCTTCCCTTAGAAGATTTATTCTTTGGACAAATTGACATTTGTTTACACCTCCTTAAACTTGTTAAATATATCCTGGAACGCTGCCATTCTTGGATCCGGTACAAAACTATCGCAACTGCAGGTGCCTTTATTCAAGTTCATCCCGCAGACTTTACAAATACCTTTGCAATCGTCTTTGCACAGAACTCTCATTGGCCAGTTCACCAGAATTTCGGCGTAGACAAGTTTATCTACATCGAGTTCAAACCCAATCAGGTAGTCAGTTTCCTCCATCTCTTCATCGACTAATGCTCCGTCTGTGATTTTCAGAGTCTTGTCAATGTCAAAATGCATGTTTGTTGGAACTTCTTCCAAGCATCGGCTGCACGGTATCGCTATGTCTATATCTACTGTTCCCGTGATGTGCACTGCTGCATTCTCCACGTTTGAGATATGAAGTGATATCGGCTGCTTTTTCAGAATAGGATAATCTCCTAGCCGCGACTCAAATGATGTGAGCGTAAGCTCTGTCTCAATTGTTGTCTCTTTATTGATAGATTTTACAATGGTTGATATATCAATCATAGTTCTCTCCTATTCACACCTAACCAATTATACATATTGGAGTGGTGTTTGTCAACAAAATTTTATAATTTATCCACAACTTTTTGCTTTTTATTAGCCAACAAGCTTTACTGTCTCGCGGCAGATTGCAAGCTCCTCGTTTGTAGGGATGACACATACCTTTACGCTTGAGTCTGCTGTTGAGATAAGTGCCTCCACGCCGCGTGTCTTGTCGTTTGTTACACGGTCAATCTTTATGCCGAGGTAACCTAAATATGCCATAATTTTTTCTCTTACAAAGCTTGTGTTCTCACCGATTCCTGCTGTGAATGCGATAGCATCTACTCCGTTCATTGCTGCTGCATATGCTCCGATGTATTTTGCTACCCTGTAGCTGAATACCTCTACTGCTGCGATGGCACGCTCGTTGCCCTCATTGTAGGCTGCCTCAAGGTCTCTGAAGTCACTTGATACTCCTGACATGCCGGCTACTCCTGACTTCTTGTTGAGCACATCCATAACACCATCGATGTCGAGATTTTCTTTCTTTGCGATGAACTCCATGATTGATGGGTCGATATCACCTGAACGTGTTCCCATTACGAGTCCCTCAAGTGGTGTAAGTCCCATTGATGTATCTACGCATTTACCGTTTAATACTGCGCTGACTGAAGCTCCGTTTCCAAGGTGTGCTACGATAATCTTTGAGTTGTTTAAGTCCATTCCAAGGTAGCTTGCTGCCTCCTTTGATACGAAGCTGTGGCTTGTGCCGTGGAAGCCGTATCTTCTTACCTTGTACTTCTCATAGTACTCATATGGAAGGCCGTAGAGATATGCTTTCTCAGGCATTGTCTGATGGAAGGCTGTATCAAATACTCCTACCATTGGTACGTTTGGCATAAGTGCCTGGCATGCTCTGATTCCGATAATATTTGCAGGGTTGTGAAGAGGTGCGAGGTCGTTGCACTCCTCTACCTGTGCTATTACTTCCTCTGTGATGACTACTGAGTCTGAGAACTTCTCTCCACCGTGCACTACACGATGTCCTACTGCATCGATCTCTGCAAGTGACTTTACTGCGCCTGTCTTTGAATTTACAAGTGCATCGAGTACCATCTGGATGGCCTCTTTATGTGTTGGCATAGGTGCCTCTGTGATTTCCTTATCAAGACCCTCTTTCTGATATACAAGTCTGCCATCGATTCCGATTCTCTCGCAGAGTCCTTTTGCAAGTACCTCCTCTGAATCTGAATTGATGAGCTGGTATTTCAGTGATGAACTACCGCAATTAATTACTAATACATTCATTGTTTTGTCTCCTTTGGTTTAAAATTACAATACTATTGTTAGTATAAACTTATTTTTCAAATGCGACAAGGGTGTTTTTGTGGTATTATGGTTTTGAACTCTAAAAAAACATTATTGATTAAAGGAGCAGCAAAACATGAAGGTCGCAGGTGTGATTACCGAATACAATCCATTCCACAATGGGCACAAATATCAGCTAGAGCAGATTAAAAGGCAGACATCTGCTGATTATATCGTCGTAGTAATGAGCGGTGATTTCGTGCAAAGAGGTGAGCCTGCCATCATTGACAAATACGAGCGCACACGCATGGCGCTTTTGAGCGGTGCCGACCTGGTGCTTGAGCTTCCATCGGTCTTTGCCACTGCTTCTGCCGAGTTTTTTGCCGGTGGCGGAGTCAGTGTACTCAAAAACACAGGTGTGGTGGACATGCTGTGCTATGGTGTGGAGTCTGTGGACCATGAGCTTACAAAGCTTGTTGCTGGCGTGCTTAAGAATCCGCCTTCTGAGTATTCCGCCTCTCTTGCCAGGCTGATTCAGGGCGGGATGAGCTTTCCTGCGGCCAGGAGCAGAGCGCTATGTGAATATTTTCGAGATACCTATGACAGCGCTTCCGAGAAATTAGATGCTTTCATAGCTTCACCCAATAATATTCTGGCCATTGAGTATGAGAAGGCTTTGATGGACTGTGATATTACAGGATTTCCTATTCAGCGCGTCGGTGAAGGATATCACAGCACTGATTCGACAAGTGAGTTTTCTTCCGCTACGGCTGTGCGCGGGGTGATTTCAACCTTAATTGATATAGACAAACACAACTCTATTACTAATATGCAGCTTGATAATTCATGGATTTCCACAAGGTTCAGTCAGCTAATACCATCAGCATGCACCGATATTCTTGTCAATTGTATTTTAGGCGGTCATATTGTGTTTCCGGATGATATTTCTGAAATGCTTTACTATCGCCTGCTGACCGGGAAGGATAAAGGCTTTGCGCAGTATGCAGACTGTACAAAGGAGCTTTCTGCAAAGATAGTTAAAAATATTTATAAATATGAAAGTTTTACGCAATTTTGTAACTTACTGAAGAGTAAAAATCTGACTTATACGCGTATTTCAAGGGTTCTCACGCATATTTTACTTGGTATTGAGAATGATGATTTTAATATATGTATGGATAATCCTTATCTGCGCATACTCGGTTTCAAAAAATCATCAGGAGAGCTTATGCATCTCCTCAAAAAAAGAGCATCAACGCCTATTATTACAAAAGTCGCTGATGCTCCGTACGAGCTTATTTCCAAGGATATTTTTGCCGCTGATTTGTATGGCAGACTGTGTCATTCACAGCAAAATGAGTTTACACATGGGGTTGTAATTATTTAATCTACAGCTCCATTATAATTTCTCGCGCCAGACTTTCCTCTATAGGCTTTGCATACACTCCCGGTGCAAACTCAACAGTGGCTCCTATGCCTTTTTGGAGCACGAAACGCAGCTTGCCGTCTCTCACCTTTTTATCGGTGTAGAGTTTCTTTACAAGTTCTTCCCTGTCTATATAGTCAGGTATACTTGTCGGAAGACCGGCTCTCTCATAGAGCTTTATCACGCGCTCTGCCTGCTCCTCTGACATATAGCCAAGCCGTGCTGACATAAGTGCCTGTGCTGCCATTCCAATCGACAGTGCCTCTCCATGCAACAGCTTGTAGTCGCTGACTGTCTCGATTGCCCGGCCTACTGTGTGGCCCAGATTTAAGGTTTCGCGAAGTCCCGCCTCTCGCTCATCCTTCATGACCACATTGTACTTGATACGGCAGTTATTTTCTGCAATATACTCACATGCAAATTTCCTGAATGAATATATATCATCCAGATTTTCCTCTATAAATTCAAACATATCCTCGCTGCCTAAGCATGCATGCTTGATGGTCTCTGCCATACCGCTTGCCATCTGGCGCTGTGGCAGTGTTTTCCAGGCAGCTATGTCTATATATACCTTTTGGGGCTGATTGAACAGACCTATGGTGTTGGTAGCAAGAGGTGTATCAATTGCTGTCTTGCCACCTACCGATGCATCTGCTGCCGCTAGAAGGGTGGTTGCATAGTTGATAAACGGCACTCCTCTGCCGTAGGTTCCTGCAATAAAGCCTGATAAGTCGGTTACCACACCGCCACCGACTGCAATTATACAGCAGTCTCTTCTGTACCCCTTTTTAAGCATGGCATCCTCTATCTTTGCCTTTGTCTCACGTGACTTACTCTTTTCCCCAGCCGGGAAAACAAACAAATCCACTGAGTATCCCGCATGCTTTATCTTCTCACAGATTGGAAGAGCATAAGGATCACGCACATTTGTATCTGTAATCACTGCAAATTTCTTTATCTTGCCCGCAAGACCATTTTCCAGGTCAGATACAAGGGTGTCTGAGAGGTTGTAGCCTATCTCAATATCATATGTATCATCTACTACTTTTTTGAGTTCTACATTGAATATGCTCATCTTTTTCTCCTGTTATGCTATATTTTTGTTTCTTTTATGCGGGAAACTACTACAGTATCCCCACAGCCTGCTTTGCAAGCTTATCTGCCTCTTCGTTGCCCTCTACTCCTGAGTGTCCTTTTACCTTTACAAAGGTAAGCTTTATTTTATCCCTAACTGACATGATGTATTCGTGATAAGCTATAGTGCCTGCCTTGTTTCGCTTCCATGTCCCTGTGGCCCACATCTCTATGCCCATGTAGTCATAGTATATGACCAGTTCCTTAATTCCAAGCTCTATAGCCTTTTTTACGGCAGCCTCCGCGCCCTTTATCTCTCCTGCTACGTTGCGCATTGTGGCCATCTCGGCATCATTATCTGACCCCTGCAGCACGTATTTTTCATGGTCAGTCACAAGAAAGCCTCCATAGCCATAGGTGTGTGTAACCTTGTTAAAGGAGCCGTCGACAAACGCATACGTACTATTTTCGCCGGATGATTTCATTCCCGTAATGGTTTTCTCTCCGGCAATAAATTTCTCTCCGTTAATAAATTTTTCTGCCTCTTCTATCGTCTTAAAGCTTTTATACACTGCTCCCTGATATCCGTCAACCATTGCTTTGCAATCATTCCAGTTGAAATATATCCCGGGAACCTTTCCCTTTTTTACTGCATAGTATTTTGATGCCATGCTTTATTTCTCCTATAACACTCTTGACAAAAATTCCTGTAATCTCTCACTCTTTGGTGCGCCAAATACTTCCTCAGGTGTGCCCTCCTCAGCTATGGTACCCTCATTGATGAACATCACTCTGTTGGCCACTTCTCTGGCAAAGCCCATCTCATGTGTCACGACTACCATTGTCATGCCTGCCTCTGCAAGCTCCTTCATTACTGAAAGCACCTCACCTACCATCTCAGGGTCAAGTGCCGATGTAGGCTCATCAAACAGTATGACATCAGGATTCATAGCAAGTGAACGGATAATTGCCACTCTCTGCTTCTGTCCTCCGGAAAGCTGCGCCGGATATGCATCTGCCTTATCGAGGAGACCTATTCTGGTGAGAAGCTCATCTGCCTTATTTGATGCCTCATCCTTCGTCATCACACCGAGCTTCACCGGTGCGAGCATGATATTTGCCTTTATGGTCATGTTGGCAAACAGATTGAACTGCTGGAAAACCATGCCGATTTTCTGTCTGGTCACATTGATGTCTGTCGACTTGTCTGTCAGGTCTGTTCCTTCAAAAAGGATTTGTCCTGATGTAGGTGTCTCGAGCAGATTGAGGGAGCGTAAAAATGTAGACTTTCCACAGCCTGACGGTCCGATGATGGCAATTACATCACCTCTGTTCACCTCTGTGCTTATGCCCTTTAATACCTCCTGCTCTCCAAAACTCTTGTGCAGGTCTTTTACCTCTAGTATCACGTTATTATCTTTCATTGCTTCTCAGTCTCCTCTCAAGTTTGCTTACTCCGTGGCTTAAAAGCATCACTATAACCAGATAAATAAGGGCTACAGCAATAAGCGGTATAAATGCCTCGTATGTGTTGCTTCGTATGATATCTCCACCCTTTGTCAGATCCATCATACCAATATAACCACTGATTGATGTCTCCTTTAGGAGGCTGATAAACTCGTTAAGCAGCGCCGGAAGTATATTTTTGACAGCCTGCGGTATGATAACAAGCTTCATGGTCTGTCTGTAATTGAGTCCTAAGCTTCGTCCTGCCTCAAACTGTCCTATATCTACAGACATGATTCCTGAACGCACAATCTCTGCCACATATGCAGCTGAGTTGAGGCCGAAAGCAATGACTGCTACAAGTATCTTGTTGGTCACAGATGCAAGTACTACATAGTATATAATAAGAAGCTGTATCATGACAGGTGTTCCCCTGATGATGGTCAGGTATGCCTTGCAAATTCCGTTTAATATGGCAAGACCGCCGTTTCTGTCATGGCTGGTTCTGACTATCGCAATTAAAAATCCCAGCACAATACCAAGCATTACGGCAAATATTGTGATAACTATTGTATTGCCAAGACCCTTTACGATATACATGTAACGATTGTCCTTGACAAAGTTGTCATAGAGCTTTTCCTTTATACCGATTGAAGAACCCGACTGGCTGTCTTTTACGATAATCTCCTGCTTTGTGGTGATATACGTATCGGTAAAATCAACATTTTTCTGTCTGTCCTCTGTCACTGTAAAGCCTGCTGCTCCGACATCCACCTTGCCTGATGATACAGCGGCAATGATTGCGTCAAACTGCATATCCTCTACCTGCATATCCATGCCAAGCTCATCGGCTATGGCCTGCATGATATCCATATCAATTCCTGTGACCTTGTTGTCCTCATAGTACTCATATGGCGGGAACTCTGCATTGGTTCCTACCTTAAGTGTACCGTTTGACCTGTCAATGTCCTTCTTCACGTAGGGAGTCTTTCCCACCTGATCTTCAGAGCCGATATAGTTGTCGATGATGCTCTGAACTGTTCCATCCTGCTGCAGCTTTTCAAGCGCAGTGTTTACCTTGTCGCGAAGCTCTGTATTACCCTTTTTCAGGCAGAATGCATAGTCCTCGTTGGTAAACTCCTCGTCCAGTATCTTAAGTCCTTTGTTTTCTTTTACAAAGGCAAGTGCCGGCTGCTCATCAATAACCACGCAGTCAATCTTGCCGACCTTTAATGCCTGGACTGCATCAGCACCCTTGTTGTATCTCTCTACCTTGGTGCCTGAACCGTCGTTCTCATAATCAGATACATAGATATCTCCTGTGGTACCGAGCTGGACACCTATTTTTGCGCCCTCCAGATCGTCCACACAAGCGACCTTTTTGCTGTCGCTTTTGCCGCATGCGCATAAGCCAACAATGAATGTGGCCATTAATGCTGCCATAAGCAAAATCATAATCGGTTTTTTCTTAATGGATTTCATATTATTCCTCATTTCTGTATAAATATTTATTCACAATTATATCATATTAGTTTATAAAATAAAAGAGCCTGATTTTCTCAGACTCTTTTATACCAAATATTTATGCATCATGCTCCATGTTGCTTAACTTCTTCGCCTGATCGGCTGCGATACAGGCATCAATTATTTCCTGGATATCTCCGTTAAGAATCTTGTCAAGCTTATAGAGTGTCAGATTGATTCTGTGATCTGTCACACGTCCCTGTGGGAAGTTGTAGGTACGAATCTTCTCAGCACGGTCTCCTGTACCGATCTGGCTTCGTCTCTCCTCTGCCTCTGCATCCTGCTTCTTCTGAAGCTCCATGTCATAGAGCTTTGTACGAAGAAGTGCAAAAGCCTTTTCCTTGTTCTGTATCTGTGACTTCTCAGTCTGGCTGTAGATGACAATACCTGTTGGATAATGTGTCAGTCGGACTGCTGAATCTGTTGTGTTGACACACTGTCCACCGTTTCCGGAAGCACGCATTACGTCAATTCGGATATCCTTGTCATCAATCTTGACATCCACATCCTCTGCCTCAGGCATTACAGCAACTGAGCATGTAGAGGTCTGGATACGTCCCTGCGACTCTGTCTCAGGCACTCGCTGCACACGGTGTACTCCCGACTCATACTTTAGGATAGAGTATGCACCTGAGCCCTTTACCATGAACTCGACAGACTTCATACCGCCGATTCCTGTCTCATCGGCATCAAGTGTCTCCACCTTCCAGCCTCTGTTCTCTGCGTAGTGCACATACATACGGTAGATTTCCGCTGCAAAAAGTGCTGCTTCCTCTCCGCCTGCACCGGCACGGATTTCGACGATTACGTTCTTGTCATCGTTAGGGTCCTTTGGCAGAAGAAGTATTTTAAGTTCCTTCTCAAGCTCCTCCACCTGCTCCTTTGAATCCTTAAGCTCTTCCTTTGCGAGCTCTCTCATCTCTTCATCTGATTCCTCATCCAAAATAGCCAGTGAATCCTCGATATTCTGCTTGCACTCTTTATATTTCTTATATGTCTCAACTATAGGAGCAAGGTCACTCTGCTCCTTCATAAGCTTTTTAAATCTGTTTGCATCATTTGCCACATCCGGCTCGCTGAGCAGATTCATCAGCTCTTCATAATGGTGTATAAGATCTTCTAACTTATCAAACATGTTTTTCCTCCTTGCTGTCAAACACTCCCGATACTACCCTGTCATTTCCCGCCAGGTCCTTTATCACATGTACATCGCTAAATCCGGCAAACTGCATCATCTCTGACACCTGTCTGCCCTGGTCACAGCCTATCTCAAAAAGCAGCCTGCCCTGTGGCTTTAGATTTGCCCTGCAATCCTTTATGATGCGCCTGTAAAATAAAAGTCCATCCTCAGAGCCGTCAAGAGCCTCATGCGGCTCAAATACTGACACCTCCGGCATCAGATGCGGTATCTCGTCGCTTCTTATATATGGTGGATTGGATACTATCACATCATACATCTCATCGACATGCTCAAACAGATCGCTTCTCTCAAAATCAACAAACACGCCGTTAAGCCTTGCGTTTTCCTTTGCCACATTGAGCGCCTGCTTTGAGATATCACAGGCTGCACCGTCCACATTAGTCGTGTTCTTTAAGATGCTTATAATTATGCAGCCGCTTCCTGTACACATATCAAGCACTCTCATACCCGGCTCTATTACCTTGAGTGCCTCCTCTACAAGAGTCTCTGTATCCTGACGCGGTATGAGCACATTGCTGTTCACACGGAATTTGAGTCCCATAAACTCCTGCTCTCCGACTATGTACTGGAGCGGAATACGTTCAGCGCGCTTACTCAGCAATGCTTGATATTCCCTTATCTGCTCCTGCGACATTTCCTCATCCATATGCACATAGTAATATGTGTGATTTATCCTGCATGCCATGGCTAAAAGCAGCCATGCATCGTTTTTTGCATCAACTATCTTTGCTTTTTGTAATATGCTTTCCCCAAGTAAAATTGCTTCTCTATATGTCATATATACCTTCTATCCGGCGGTCAATGTGCACACACATTGTTTTCCTCCTGCCATTTCTTCCAGTCAAACACGGCCTCAACCGATGCGATGCCAACCTCTATCATTTCATCATCCGGCTCCTTTGTGGTCATTCGCTGCATTAAAAGCCCAGGGACACTAAGCATGTTGACAACCGGATTGTCATATCTGCCCGCAAGTCTGATAAACTCATACGATACCCCTGCGATTACAGGAATAAGCACAAGTCGTAGCAATAACTGCAGCGGCTTTGAATCCACACGGATAAACATGAAAAACAATATGCTTATGAGCATTACTATAAGCAGAAAGCTTGTACCGCAGCGCTTGTGATGCTTTGAGCTTTTTCTCACATTTTCCACTGTAAGAGGCAGTCCGTGCTCTATGCAGTTGATGCATTTATGCTCAGAGCCGTGATACATAAATGTGCGCTTAATATCAGGGGTCAGCGATATAATTGCTATATACCCCAGAAATATTGCCAGTCTGATAACGCCCTCTATGAACGCTATGAGCATCTGTGAGCTTATCACCTTTTTAAAAAACCCTGAAAGGAAATACGGCAATGCAAAAAACAGCGCGAGTGCTATGACAATTGACAGTACCACTGTACCTCCAAGCATGGCATTTTCCTGTTTCTTTTCTTTGGCAGTCCCCTTTTTTTCTTTCTTCCGCTGTGAGTTCTTCTTCCTTTTTCTTGAAGCCAAGGTACCTTCATCATCCTCGTCCTCGAAAAATGACGCTGAATACATCAGTGTGCTCATGCCCAGATAAAGCGAATCGACAAAGCTCACCACACCTCTTAAAATAGGAATCTTTCTAACTGCATCAAGCGCCTTTGAATTCTTACGCTTTGACACCTTGACATCTATTTCATGGTCAGGCTTTCTCACGGCTACTGCGTATGTGTCCTTGTTCTGCATCATTACGCCCTCCATGACAGCCTGACCGCCAATACCTGAATACTTCATAAAACCTCTCTATATTCCAAAAAAGGTTGAGGTATATTGCAACCTCAACCTTTCAAGTAACTATATGATTCTATTTCATACCATATTTCTTATTGAACTGCTCAATACGTCCACGAGCCTGGTTAGCTTTCTGCTGACCTGTGTAGAATGGATGGCACTTTGAGCAAATCTCTACGTGGATCTCCGGCTTTGTAGATCCTGTAACGAATGTGTTACCACAGTTACATGTAACAGTTGCCTGATAATAATCTGGATGGATTCCTTCTCTCATGATTTTCACCTCTTTTATATTCTTATCGTATTTCTTTAGCTTCACTCTTTATACCCGTATGCCCGATCCGCATATGATACTTGCTGCAAGAGCGACACGTTGCGTCCGTTTACATCCCGATAAACAGCTTAGTTATTGTAGCACATGAATCTGTCAATTGCAAGACATTTTTATAAAATTCTGTTTTTCTTTACAAGATTAACAAATTCCTTGTTGCTCTTTGTGTGTGCAAACATGTTGAGTACGTTCTCAACAGCCTCATCAGAGCGCATACCGTTGAAGGCTTTACGCATATTATCGACTGCTGCCTGCTCATCCTCATCAAGGAGCAGATCCTCACGCCTTGTTCCTGATTTTACTATATCTATAGCAGGGAAGATTCTCTTCTCGGAAAGCTTTCTGTCGAGCACAAGCTCCATGTTTCCTGTTCCCTTGAACTCCTCAAATACTACATCATCCATCTTGCTTCCGGTATCAACAAGAGCTGTTGCAAGTATTGTCAGACTGCCGCCGTTTCTCATATTACGTGCTGCTCCGAAAAATCTCTTTGGCATATGAAGTGCTACAGGATCAAGTCCTCCTGAAAGTGTACGGCCTGATGGTGGAACTGTCACATTGTAAGCTCTTGCAAGCCTTGTTATGCTGTCAAGGAGTATCATGACATCATTACCATGCTCTACAAGGCGCTTTGCTCTCTCTATTACCATCTCTGACACTCTCTTGTGATGCTCAGGAAGTTCATCAAATGTAGAGTAGATTACCTCGACATTGTCTCCCTCTATAGCCTCCTTGATATCTGTAACCTCCTCCGGTCTCTCATCAATAAGGAGAATAATAAGATGCATCTCAGGATTGTTTACAGTGACAGACTTTGCAATCTCTTTAAGTAATGTGGTCTTTCCGGCCTTAGGCTGTGAAACGATCATGCCTCGCTGTCCCTTTCCTATTGGAGAGATGAGATCTACAACCCTCATCGCAACACTTGCTCCGGGTCTCTCGAGACGCAGTCTCTCATTCGGGAATATAGGCACAAGATCCTCAAAGCTTGTACGCTTCTGTGCAACATCCGGTGTATATCCGTTGACAGTGGTCAGGTATAAAAGAGCCTGGAATTTCTCACGCTCAGACTTCACCTTCATATTACCCTTTACGATATCACCTGTCTTTAAATTGAAGCGGCGTATCTGCGCAGGTGCCACATAGATATCATGATCTCCCGGCATATAATTATCACAGCGGATAAATCCAAAGCCCTCCGGCATTACCTCAAGTATGCCTTCTGCCTCTTCTCCACTGTCGAGTGCTGCATAATCATCTTTAAAAGAGTTGGCGCGCTCCTCGGCTGTACCGTTTTTCTCAGCCTCCTCAGCCTCCTTTGCATCCTCCTCGAGCATTCTTTCAATAATCTGTCCCTTTTTCAGTGATGAAACGCCCTTAATTCCTCTTGCTTTCGCCAGATCCTTAAGCACAAATGCCGACAAACTTTCATATTTTTCTCTCATCTGTTCCATTTCGTCTTCTCCTTAAATTTGATAACAGTATTTATTCAATTCGTCTAAACAATATTATTTAACAAATATATCTGTGTAGCTATTGGGAAATAACGCCTGAATTGACTTTTGAATTATTAATTATTGATTATACATCATTTCTTTAAAAATATAAAGCGATTTCTTATTTTTTATCATATTTTTATATAATCGGTTATCTGCATAGTTACTTGATTTAAATCACCTGCAATGTTATGATTATTCAAAAGAATTTTTAGAGGGAGAATTACCATGGATAATAAAGAAAAAGCACTGAAATGCCACGAAGAGTGGAACGGAAAACTCGAAACCATCGCCAAATCAAAGGTTAATTCGAGAGAGGACCTTGCAATTGCATACACCCCAGGTGTTGCTGAGCCATGTAAGGTCATAGCCGAGGATAAGGAGGCTGCATACAAATACACCTGGAAGGCAAATACCGTTGCCGTAGTGTCAGACGGAAGTGCTGTGCTTGGTCTTGGAAACATCGGTCCTTACGCTGCCATGCCTGTCATGGAGGGTAAATGCGTACTTTTCAAGGAGTTTGGAAACGTAAACGCTGTTCCTATCTGTCTCGACACTCAGGACACTGAGGAGATTATTGCTGCAGTCAAAAATATCGCACCGGGCTTTGGCGGAATAAACTTAGAGGATATTTCTGCTCCGCGCTGCTTTGAGATTGAGGAGAGACTTAAAGAGATGCTCGATATTCCTGTATTCCACGATGACCAGCACGGAACTGCAATCGTCGTACTCGCCGGTATCATCAACTCTCTGCGCCTGACCGGCAAAAAGAAAGAGGACTGCAAGGTTGTTGTAAACGGTGCAGGCTCAGCAGGTGTTGCCATCACTAAACTTCTTCTGACATACGGCTTTACACATGTGACCATGTGTGACCGTCTAGGCATCATAGGAAAGGACTATCCAAACCTCAACTGGATGCAGCAGAAAATGACAGAGGTTACAAACCTTGAAAATGCAAAGGGTACTCTCGCAGATGCTTTAAAGGGTGCTGACATATTCGTAGGTGTTTCCGCTCCAAATATCGTCACAGCCGAGATGGTTTCTTCTATGAACAAGGACTCTATCCTTTTTGCCATGGCAAATCCTGTTCCTGAGATTATGCCTGATGTGGCAAAGGCTGCAGGTGCCAGAGTGGTCGGTACCGGAAGAAGTGATTTTCCTAACCAGATAAACAACGTGGTTGCATTCCCCGGAATCTTCAAGGGTGCCTTAGAAGGACGCGCTGCACAGATCACTGAGGAAATGAAGCTTGCTGCCGCAGAAGCACTGGCCGGTCTTGTTTCTGACGAAGAATTAAATGATGATTTTATTATGCCTGAGGCATTTGACCCGCGTGTTGCCGCTGTTGTCAGCGAAGCTGTAAAGTCACATATTTAATATGAGATACTATTCCCTCAACAGATACTGCCGCGATACATTCGGTGAAAAGCTTTACAAGCTCTCTCTAGATGGAGGCATGACCTGTCCAAACCGTGATGGCACACTCTCATCGCTTGGATGCCTGTACTGCAGCGCCGGTGGCTCCGGTGATTTTGCGGCGGACCGCAGCCTTTCCATAAAGGAGCAGCTGTCTGCCGCTAAGGAAAAGGTTGCTTCAAAGAGCAGCTGTGAGCACTTTATCGCATATTTTCAGGCTTTTACCAACACATATGCGCCGGTAGATTATCTGCGGCGCATATTTTATGAGGCTATAGAAGATCCATCTGTCGCTGTGCTGTCCATCGGCACAAGAACAGATTGTTTTTCTACCGAAATATATGATCTGCTCTCAGAATTAAACGAAATAAAGCCCGTCTGGGTTGAGTTGGGCCTTCAGACCATTCACCGGTCTACTCTTGATGCCATGAATACACATACATGTGTTGATGATTTCATCATTGTAACGGATGAGCTTAGACGCCGTGGCATAAAGGTTATTGTACATCTCATACTCGGGCTTCCTCATGAGACACGGGGAATGATGCTTGAATCAGTTGATTTTGTTGCTAAAAGCGGTATTTTCGGAGTTAAGCTTCAGCTGCTGCATGTGCTAAAGGGCACACCACTGGCTGATATGTATATTAAACAGCCATTTGAGCTTTTTACGCTGGATGATTACTGCGATTTTGTAGTAGACTGTATAGAAAGACTTCCAAAGGATATGGTTATCCACCGCATGACCGGTGACGGACCACGTTCTTTACTTGTTGCACCTCTTTGGAGCACAGATAAAAAACGGGTTCTGAACACAATCAATAAAAGATTTGAAGTGCGAGACACATATCAGGGACGATTAAACTTGTTTTAAAGGAGAGAATCATGGCTGAGCCATTTACCATATATAAGCTGACAATTTTATACATGCTCGACAAAGCGGGCTTTCCGCTGTCAAACACACAGATTTCCAATTTCTTTTTGGAAAAAGAATACACCGACTACTTCCGTGTACAGGAGGTCATCGGTGATTTAGTAAATGCTGATTTAATAATTTTGAGTCTACTCATTCCAATACACAGTACACTCTGACTGCTGCCGGAAAAGAGACTCTCGGTTTCTTCAAAGACAAAATTACCGACGGTATTGAGTCCGATGTAAAGAGCTTCTTTACTGACAACAAGCTTGAGTTCAGGCAGGAAAACTCCATTCTTGCCGACTATTACAGGACAACTGACCGCAAATATGCAGTACGTTGTCAGGTGCGCTCAGAGAGCACCACCATCATCGACCTGACTCTCTCAGTCGGCACAAAGGAGCAGGCCGAGGCCATCTGCAGCAACTGGAAGAATCAGAACGAGGATGTGTACGCATACCTCATGGATATGCTGCTTCGATAGATTATTTTTTAGTTTTTCTTACAGAGTAGCCGAAGCTTCCGAGCTTATCTCCAAAGCCAAAATACTCTCCGTGCGAGTACATCACGAGGCCGGTATCATTGATATGAAATTTCCCGGTCCCGTCCATGTATTTATCATCCACTGTCACGCCGACAACATCTGCTATAAACATTGTATGGCTGCCGAGCTCCTCGATTTTTCTTACCTTGCACTCAATATTTACCGGGCTTTGTGATATTCCGACTGCTGACACATGCTGCATCGCAAGCGGTGTCAGATGCAGTTCTTTAAATTTATCCACATCCCTGCCGCTTTTCACTCCGCAGTAGTCGCAGGCTCTAAGCAGCTCCTCAGTGGTCAGATTAACCACAAACTCTCCCGTTTCTTTAATCATGTTATAAGAAAATCGCTCCGGCCTTACAGATATTGAAAGCATAGGCGGATTGGTACACACCGTCCCCGCCCATGCCACTGTTATTATATTGTTATTTCCGGCCTTGTCAGTGACACTCACCATCACAGCCGGCACCGGGTTTAGCATATTGCCCGGCTTCCAGTTTTGTTTTCCCATATGTTAATTTATCCTTTAATTTTCTTTAATATCCTTTATATCCACTAATTTTCCTTTAGGTTTTCCATGCTTTCTTTAAGCCTTGCCCGGTTTGCATCCTCAAGCTCCGTGAGCGGCAGACGAAGTCCTCCCACATCATATCCCAAAAGCTTCATAGCCGCCTTTACAGGAATCGGATTCACCTCACAAAACAGTGCCTCTATTAAATCCAGGTATTTAAGCTGGATATCAAGTGCTGATTTAATATTTCCATTCAGATATTCCATTACCATATCGTGCACTGCAGCGGGCATTACATTAGACAGCACTGATATCACACCGATTCCACCGAGTGAGAGTATTGGGATGACCTGGTCATCATTTCCCGAATAAATATCGAGGTCATCTCCTGCCAGTTTCTTTAGCTTTGCAACCTGCGATATATTGCCACTCGCTTCCTTGATTCCTACTATATTTTCAAAATCCCTGCCAAGCATTGCCGCAGTCTGCGGAAGTATATTGCAGCCTGTACGCGATGGTACGTTGTACATAATGATTGGAAGCCCAACCGCCCCTGCTATCGCTGCATAGTGTGCATAAAGACCATTCTGTGTGGCTTTATTGTAGTAAGGTGTGACAACAAGCAGACCATCTACACCAAGCTTTTCAGCCTTCTGTGAGAAATCTATCACATTTTGTGTGCAGTTGGCACCGGTTCCCGCTATTACAGGAATCTGCCCGGCTGTCTCGTCTACCACACATTTTATTACCGAAAGCTTTTCTTCCTCTGTCATTGTGGCAGGCTCACCTGTCGTGCCACACACGATAATTGCATCAGTGCCACCGTCTATCTGCCTTCTCACCAGCGTCCTAAGCATTTCATAGTTTACACTGTTATCCTCATTGAAAGGAGTAATTAACGCTACTCCGGCGCCCTTAAACAGAGACATATATACCTCCCAAATACACTATTTTACTGAACTATTTTATACTAAACTATTTAACCTATACTAAAATATTAAAGCCTGATATCAGGATTTTCTTTTATTATATCAGCAATTAATTCTCTCTCATCCATGTGATGCTTTACACCCTTTATCTCCTGATAATCCTCATGTCCCTTTCCTGCAAGTACTATGATATCACCATCCTTGGCATTCTCCATGCAGTATCTGATAGCCTCCTTACGGTCAGGAATTGTCACATACTCTCCATCTGCCTTGTGTACACCCTGTAAAATATCATTGATTATGTCCATAGGCTCCTCATCTCTTGGATTATCGGATGTGACAACAGTAAGGTCTGCAAGTCTCGATGACACCTCTCCCATCTCATAACGGCGTGACTTTGCCCTGTTTCCGCCACAGCCAAACAGGCATACAAGTCTGCCCGGCTCATACTCCTTAAGAGTGGTGAGAAGGCTTTCAAGTGCCATCGCATTGTGTGCATAATCAATCATAAGGGTATATCTCTTTGTAACAGGAACAATCTCTATTCTGCCCTTTACACTCACATGATGAAGAGCCTCCCCGATTGCCTTTTTATCCACATTGAAATGATGGCAGATAGCAATGGCCGTTAGTGAATTGTATACTGAGAATTTGCCCGGCACATTGACCTCCACATCAAAATCCAGAAGCCCTGATACATGGTATTTAATGCCGAGTGCTCCATGCTCCTTTTTAAGCTCAACATTTTCTGCTACCAGGTTATTTGTGGACTTGTAGCCGTAAGTCTCCACCTGGCATGTGTGTCCCTTCATAATACCCTCTAAGTGCTCATCATCTCCGTTAAAGATACCAAGCCTGCACTGTCTGAATAAAAGGCTCTTGCAATGCATGTAGTCTGCAAAATCCTTGTGCTCATGCTCTCC
>ENA-OQJC01000056-OQJC01000056.1-human-gut-metagenome-genome-assembly--contig:-NODE-56-length-29327-cov-3.218014_pt1 | contig 29327 bp, 38 predicted proteins | sample MGYA00242600_ERZ504766 | MGnify/ENA primary metagenome ERZ504766 (study PRJEB26092, sample SAMD00036364) | human gut metagenome | host: Homo sapiens | study: EMG produced TPA metagenomics assembly of...
CTCAGTCACCTTCGGTGACAGCCTCCCCCAAAGTGGGAGCCTTTGGCAAAACCGAAAAGTTTACCGTACTGCCAAGGGCTCTTCCTTTGAGGAAAGACTTCCCCCGCGCCGGGGGAAGATGTCGCGAAGCGACAAAAGGGGGAATCTGTCGAGCAGAGCGAGACTGAGAGGGCGAGGACGCTTACCGATAGGATAAAACTATGAAACTTTTAAACGAAATTTTAGGCACAAAATACCCCATCATTCAGGGCGGCATGGCCAACATTGCCACCGGCGAGTTTGCCGCTGCCTGCTCCAATGCGGGAGCACTGGGCATCATCGGTGCGGGCGGCATGGATGCCGACACCCTGCGCCAGAACATCCGCCGCTGCAAGCAGTTGACCGACAAGCCTTTCGGCGTGAACATCATGCTCATGCATCCGCAGGCAGATGTTTTTGCGCAGATCGTGGTAGACGAGGGCGTGTCCGTTGTGACCACCGGTGCAGGCAACCCGGGCAAATACGTGCCCATGTGGAAAGCTGCCGGCATCAAGGTGATCCCGGTTGTCGCCGCCGCCGTGCTGGCAAAGCATCTGGAGCCGCTGGGCATCGATGCTGTCATTGCTGAGGGCACCGAGAGCGGCGGCCATGTGGGCGAAATGGCTACCATGGCGCTGGTGCCGCAGGTGGTGGATGCCGTAAATGTACCTGTCATTGCGGCTGGCGGCATCGCCGATGGCCGCCAGCTGGCAGCCGCTCTGGCTCTGGGCGCCTGCGGCGTGCAGGTAGGCACCTGCCTGCTGGTGAGCGAGGAGTGCCCCATCCATGAAAACTACAAAGCCGCCCTGCTCAAGGCCAAGGACAGCGATACCATCGTGACCGGCCGAAGCGTGGGTGCGCCGGTGCGAGTGCTGAAAAACCGAATGAGCCGCGAATATGTCCGGCAGGAAAACGCCGGTGCCGACAAGATGGAGCTGGAAAAGTACACCCTTGGCAGCCTGCGCCGCGCCGTGTTTGAGGGCGACACCACCACCGGAAGCCTGATGGCCGGTCAGGTGGCAGGCATGCTGCACGAGGTGCGCCCGGTGGCGGATATTCTTGCAGACCTGTGGAACAGCGGGAGGCAGCGCATTGCCGCGCTGAGCACCGAATGCTGACCCTCGGCAGAAAGACCCTGTCTGTGCCCATCCTACAGGGCGGCATGGGTGTGGGCGTTTCCCTCGGCGGGCTGGCCGGTGCTGTTGCAGCCTGCGGCGGCATGGGGTGCATCTCCACCGCCGATGCAGGCTACCGGGAGCCGGACTTTGCCCGTGACCCGGCAAGCGCCAACCACCGTGCACTGACAGCGGAAATTAAAAAAGCAAAGCAGATCGCAAAGGGCGCGGGCATGGTAGCCATCAACGCCATGGTGGCAACGCAGGATTATGCGGCCGCGATCCGCACCGCTGTGGAAGCGGGCGTGGACGCGGTGGTGTCCGGCGCGGGCCTGCCGTTGGAGCTGCCCGGCATCGTGGGCGCAACGGATCGTTGCCATCGCGCCCATCGTTTCCAGCGGAAGAGCCGCAAAGCTCATCCTGCGCCGCTGGGCCAAAGAGTTTGGCCGCACCGCTGATTTTGTGGTGATCGAAGGCTGCAAGGCAGGCGGACACCTCGGCTTTGCCGAAGATGACCTGCTGGCAGGCAAATGCCAGACCCTCGATGACATCCTGCCCGAGGTGCTGGCCGAGGTAAAGCCCTTTGAAGCACAGTTTGGCCACAGCATCCCCGTGTTTGTGGCAGGCGGAGTGTATACCGGTGCCGATATGGCCCACTTTACCGCAATGGGCGCTGCGGGTGTACAGCTTGCTACCCGCTTTATCACCACCTACGAGTGCGACGCATCCCAGGGCTACAAGGACGTTCTGCTGAACGCCCGGCCCGAGGATGTACGGATCATCCACAGCCCGGTGGGAATGCCGGGCCGTGCACTGAACACCCCGCTGGTGCAGGCGCTGGCAGAGGGGACCCGCTTCCCTCCCCGGCACTGTGCCCGCTGCCTGAAGACCTGCGACCCCGCCAAGGTGCCCTACTGCATCACCCACGCGCTCATCGAAGCCGTAAAGGGCAATGTGGAGGAGGGCCTGTTCTTCTGCGGAGCCAACGTGGGCAGGCTGGACCGGATGCGCACGGTACAGGAGCTGATGGATGAACTTGTGACCGAATGGAGGCAAAATCAATGAAGCTTGCCGTTTTATATGCCGGTCAGGGGGCACAGCACCCCGGCATGGGCAAAGAATTTTACGAAGGCTCTCCCGCGTTCCGGGCGGCATTTGACAGTGCAGAGCTGGACTTCGACCTGCACCGCGTCTGCTTTGAGGACCCGGACGGCCTTTTGAATCAGACCGAATACACCCAGCCCTGCATGGTGGCCTTTGCCTGCGGCGTGACCGCAGTGCTGGCCCAGCAGGGCGTGAAACCCGCTTATGTGGCCGGGCTTTCGCTGGGCGAATACTCCGCGCTGGAAGCTGCCGGGGTGTTCACCGCAAAGCAGGCCATCGAGCTGGCCGCTTACCGCGGCAAAGCCATGGCCGAAGCTGCAAAGGGCATCGACTGCGGCATGACCGCCGTGCTGAACCTTGACCGGCAGGCACTTGCAGCCTGCTGTGAGCAGGCGGCAGAGCTGGGCTGCGTGCAGATCTGCAACTACAACTGCCCGGGTCAGCTGGTCATCGGCGGCGAGAAAGCCGCTGTGGACAAAGCCGCCGCACTGGCCAAAGAAGCCGGTGCCCGCCGCTGCATCCCGCTCAAGGTAAGCGGCCCGTTCCACACCCGTCTCATGGCCCCCGCCGGGGATGCACTGGCAAAGCGTTTTGCGTCTGAGTCCTTTGGCGAGATGCAGGTGCCGGTGCTGTTCAACTGCCTTGGCCGTGAAAAAGCTGAGCAGGACAGCATCCCCGCCCTGCTCGTGAAGCAGGTGCAGAGCAGCGTTTACATGGAAGATACGCTCCACCGCCTCGGTGAGCTGGGCGTAGACCATATTCTGGAAGTTGGCCCGGGCAGTGCTCTGGCTGGCTTTGTGAAAAAGACCCTGCCCGGCGTGGTCTGCGCTTCGGTGGAGACCCCGGAGCAGCTGAACGCCGCACTGACAGCATGGAAGGAAGAGCTATGAGCGAAGAAACGATCATCCGCACCGCCGTTGTTACTGGCGGAAGCCGGGGCATTGGCCGGGCTGTGTGCATCCAGCTGGCAAAGCAGGGCTGCAATGTCGTGGTGAATTACTGCCACGGCGAAGCTGCAGCTGCCGAGACGGTGGCTCTGTGCAAGGCCGAAAACGCAAATGCCGTGGCTGTGCAGGCCGATGTTTCCACTGCCGAGGGCTGCAAAGTGCTCTTTGAACAGGCGGTGAACGCCTTTGGCCGGGTGGATATCCTTGTGAACAACGCGGGCATTACCCGCGATAATCTGATCCTGCGCATGAGCGAAGAGGACTTCGATGCAGTGCTGAACGCAAACCTTAAGGGTGCGTTCCTCTGCTGCAAGGAAGCCGCCCGCCGCATGGTGCGCCAGCGCTGGGGCCGCATCGTGAACCTTTCCAGTGTGGTGGCCCTGCGGGGCAACGCCGGCCAGACCAATTACGCCGCCAGCAAGGCGGGCCTGATCGGCCTGACCAAAAGCCTTGCCCGCGAGCTGGCAAGCCGCAATGTGACCGTGAATGCGGTCGCGCCGGGCTTTATCGAGACCGACATGACCGCCGCCCTGCCGGAAGCCGTCCGTGCCGAAATGGCAAAGGGCATCCCCGCAGGCCGCGCAGGAAAGCCGGAGGATGTGGCAAATGCAGTGGCATTTTTGCCGCAGAACAAAGCAGCTATCTCACCGGGCAGGTGCTCTGTGCAGACGGCGGCATGGCAATGTAAAAGGAGAAAACTCTCATGGAAAAACGCAGAGTCGTGATCACCGGCCTTGGCACCGTGAACCCGCTGGGCAACAACACCGCCGACAGCTGGGCCGCTGCCAAAGCAGGCAAATGCGGCATCGGCCCCATTACCCAGTTCGATACCACCGATTTTAAATGTAAGCTGGCAGGCGAGGTGAAGGGCTTTGACCCGGAAACCATCGTGGACAAAAAGGAAGCCCGCAAGATGGCCCGCTTTACCGTTCTGGCCCTTGCTGCCGCCGCTGAAGCGGTTGCAGACAGCGGTCTGGACACCGAAGTAGAAGCCAAACAGATCGGTGTCATCCTTTCCAGCGGCATCGGCGGTCTGCCCACCATTGAGGAGCAGCACACCCGTGGTGAAGAGAAGGGCATGGAAAAGGTAAGCCCCTATTTCGTGCCCATGTCCATTGCCAACATGGCAGCGGCACAGGTGGCCATCCGCTTTGGTCTGAAGGGAATGTGCACCTGCCCGGTGACGGCCTGCGCCGGCGGCACCAATGCCGTAGGCGATGCCTTCCACCGCATCCGTGACGGCTACGAGACCGCCATGGTCTGCGGCGGTGCAGAGAGCTGCATCAGCCCTCTGGGCATCGGCGGCTTTACCAGCATGAAAGCGCTTTCCACTGCGACCGATCCGGATGCAGCCAGCCTGCCCTTTGACGCACGGCGCGGCGGCTTCGTGATGGGCGAAGGCAGCGGTGTGCTGGTGCTGGAAGAGCTGGAACATGCCCGTGCCCGCGGTGCGCACATCTACGCCGAGGTGGTGGGCTACGGTGCCAACTGCGATGCCTACCACTTCACCGCCCCCCCCCCGGCCGGCGCAGGTGCCATCGACTGCATGGCGCTGACGCTGGCGGATGCAGGCATCGCACCGGAGCAGGTGGACCACATCAACGCCCACGGCACCGGCACCCACATGAACGATGCCTGCGAGACCGCCGCCATCCATGCAGTGTTCGGCGAACACGCAAAGCAGCTGACCGTGGTGAGCACCAAGAGCATGACCGGCCATCTGCTGGGCGGTGCGGGCGGCATCGAAGCCGTATTTACAGCGCTGGCCCTGCATGACCAGTTTGCACCGCCCACCATCCACTATGAGCAGCCCGATCCCGAATGTGATCTGGACTATGTGCCGAACACTGGCCGTGCGCAGGCCATGACCTACGCACTGAGCAACAGTCTGGGCTTTGGCGGGCACAATGCCTGCATCGCCCTGCGCAGATGGGAGGGCTGACCCATGGCAGAACCCCGCACCGTGCGTGCAGACGCAAACGCCCTGAACAGCGAGGAGATCGCGGCGCTTCTGCCGCACCGCTATCCCTTTGCCCTTGTGGACCGCATTTTGGACTACGAGCCGGGCCAGTGGGCCATCGGCCGCAAGTGCGTGAGCCGCAATGAGGAATTTTTCTGCGGACATTTTCCCGGCCAGCCGGTGATGCCGGGAGTGCTCATTCTGGAAGCACTGGCCCAGACCGGTGCCGTTGCGGCGCTCAGCCTGCCGGAGAACAAGGGCAAACTGGCCCTCTTCGGCGGCATCAAGAATGCCCGCTTCCGCAAGCAGGTCACCCCCGGCGATGTGCTCACCCTGCACTGTGAACTGGTAGAACAGCACGGCCCGGTGGGCGTGGGCAAAGCCTCGGCGTGGGTGGACGGCAAGTGCGCCGCCACCGCCGAGCTGACCTTTGTGCTGACCGACCCCAACGCCTAAAAACACCCCTGTGAGTTTAAAAAAGCTCACAGGGGTGTTTTCCGTTATTTTACCATTGAGAAGCTGCTTCGCTCTCTCAGCCAAGCGCCACATCCAGAACCATCAGTGGTGCCCCACCAGATAGGCCACCCGTTCGATCTGCGCCGCCGTCATGCCGTTATCCGCCAGAAATTCCCGCACCAGCGGAGCACTCTCCTGCTCCTGATACTTTCCATTGGTGTTACTGCAATGGTAGGATCGCATATTTACTGATTTCTGTATCTGTTCAGGACAGCATCCGGGATATGGCAGTAACTGCAGTCTTCAGGGTGCCGTTCCAGATGGTGCTGATGCTCCTCAGCGCTCCGGACATAATTTGTCAGCGGCAGCACTTCCAGCATGATCTTGTCCCGGTCCTCCCGGCCGTTTATAAAAGCTCTTGCTTCTTCCAGATGTCTGGGATCTGTACTGTACAGCCCTGTCCGGTACTTTTTTCCAACGTCCACGCCCTGTTTGTTCAGGCTGTAGGGGTCGATGATCTCAAACAGGTGTGCCATCAGTTCTGAAATGCTTGTGTTTTTCTCATCATAGACCACTTTTACGCATTCTGCATATCCATCGTATGGGCCATCCAGAGAACTCGTTGTTCCGTTGGCTCTGCCGGCTTCAGTCATCTGTACACCAGGCACTGTGTCAAAAAAATGCTGTACGCCCCAAAGGCATCCGCCTGCGATATAGACCGTTTCCATCTTGATTTTCCCCCTCCTGTTGATCATATATCAGCTTTGCTCCTATTCTACCACGCTTTCCCACTGTCGGAAAACAAAAATGGCCCCGGAGGGCTTATCGCAGCTCTCCGGGGCCGCCTTGTGCAGAGTGATTTTCTCTCGATGGGCTTCCAGAAATGCTTTGCTGTAATCAGCTTGCGTGAACCACAGCGGAAGAACCCTCATAAGATACAGAAAAGATTTCTGTATTTTTCTTGACAGTTTTCCCATATTCTGTTTTAATACATCTGATAAAAGGGAGTAAAGGGCAGTGTTCCGGCTTATTCTTCGGGAGACTGCTGCATGGCAGCGTCATCACGGCAGAAATGCCCGATGTCATGTGTTCGCTTGAGACTTTTGTCACAGACAAGGTGCTGTGGCAGGAGTCTCTTTTTCTTGTCACCGTACCGGAGCACAATAGGAGGCAAGAAAACTATGAACTTTCTGAACACATTCGCAAGTCTGTTTTCCAATTTTGGAAACCTGACTTGGCAGATGGTGGTGATGTGGGGCATTGGTGCATTGCTCATCTACCTTGCCATCGCCAAAAAAATGGAGCCGAGCCTGCTTTTACCCATGGGCTTTGGTGCCATTCTGGTCAATCTTCCGCTGTCCGGTGCCATCACGCAGGGCGATACCGTAGGCCCCATTTCTGCCCTGTTTGAAGCAGGCATGTCCAACGAGCTGTTTCCCCTGCTGCTTTTCATCGGCATTGGTGCTATGATCGACTTTGGCCCCCTGCTGGAAAAACCGTGGCTCATGCTCTTTGGTGCCGCAGCGCAGTTTGGTATTTTCTTCACCCTGTTTCTGGCAGGCTTCTTCTTTGATTTGAAGGATGCTGCTTCCATCGCTGTCATTGGTGCAGCGGACGGTCCCACCGCCATTTTTGTAGCTAACGCCCTCAACTCCCAGTACCTTGGTGCCATCATGGTGGCAGCGTACAGTTACATGGCTCTGGTGCCCATCGTGCAGCCGCCGGTCATTAAACTGCTGACCACCCAGAAGGACCGCCGCATCCGGATGCCCTATGAAAAGGGCAATGTCAGCCAGCTGACGAAGATTCTGTTCCCCATTGTGGTAACCATCATTGCCGGTATGGTAGCTCCTGCCAGCGTAGCTCTAGTTGGTTTTCTGATGTTCGGCAACCTGCTGCGGGAGTGCGGCGTACTGAACGCCCTCAGCGAAACCGCGCAGAATGTGCTGGCAAACCTCATCACCATCGTGCTGGGCCTGACCGTGGCCGGACAGATGACCGCTGACAAGTTTGTCCGGCCCGATACCCTGCTCATCCTTGCACTGGGTCTGGTAGCCTTCGTTTTTGATACCGCAGGCGGCGTGCTGTTTGCAAAGCTGCTGAACCTGTTCCTGCCCGAAGGCAAAAAACTGAACCCGATGATCGGTGCAGCCGGCATCTCCGCCTTCCCCATGAGCGGCCGTGTGGTCAACAAGATGGGATTGGAAGAAGATAACCAGAATTTCCTGCTGATGTACTCCATCAGCGTCAACGTTTCGGGGCAGATCGCATCCGTCATTGCAGGCGGCCTGATTCTGACCCTGATGGCTTAACGGAGGTACACTTATGCTTCATCTTTCTTCGTGGATGACCACCCTGCCCATGATGCTCATCGGCATGGTCGGCATTCTTCTCGTCATTGGTGTCATTGTTCTGGCTGTGATGCTGCTCAACCGGCTGACAAATCGGAAATAATTCACCCCATCAAGTAGAAACGAATTTACGGCGAAATATCGATATAAATATGATGCACAGGCCTTCTAAAGCTGTGATTTTGTGACAACTTGGTGTCACTTCAATAAAGAACCCGCTTTCACTTCAATTTGATGTTGAAAACGGGTTCTTTTCGCTTTTATGCGTGTTTGACGGCGGTTTCAAAAAGATTGACTGCTGCGTCCTCTTGTGTGTCGGTGTTGTGGGTACCACGCTTTTTCACTTTCGAAAAGATGTCAGAATACAAAAACCCCGAAGAGCTTTTTACGGTTCTCCGGGGGTTGGTTCTATGCGCCGGTGTTCCTCACACCGATGCACAAACGTTATTCGATTTCAATGAGATTGGGATTCGCAGGCAGAGCCTTCTGCTGCTGCGGTGCGGGCAGTACGATGTGCAGGATGCCATCCTCGAACTTTGCGTGGATGTCCTCCTTCTTCACGGCATCACCCACATAGAAGCTGCGGGCACAGGTACCGGAGAAGGTCTCACGGCGCAGATAACGGCCATTGTTGTCCTTCTCGTCATTGGAGTGGTTGCGGACGGCCTGAATGGTCAGGTAGCCGTCGCTCAGCTCCATCTGAACGTCTTCCTTCTTGCAGCCGGGCAGGTCAACAGCCACATCATAGTTGCCATCGGCGGTCTGCTTCACATCGGTTTTCATCATGTTTGCGCCGCGCTTGCCGAAGGTCTCACGCTCTTCACGATTCATTGCACGCTCCAGCGCACCGTCGTTCCAGAACGGATCAAAGAAATCATCGAACAGATTTTCATGGAAAACAGCAGGCATAAACATAAAACAACCCTCCAATCCCGGCGTTCGGGTCGGGCATAAAATCAAGATCGTGCATCAGGAGCGGAGTCTTCCCGGGAGCCTTGCGGTTCCCTCATGCCCCTTTCTCCTGAGCACGCCACTGTTATAGCACCGTTTATTAGCAGTGTCAATAGTAGAGTGCTAAAATTCATAAAAGAATAATACTTTTATACATTTCATGCAATTCTCGGCAAAATCGTTTGCACTGGATTCAATTTTTTCTTTTCCAATCGTAGTCTTTCGCTGTGACAGAACGGATGCAAACCGTTTCTTCAGAACCAGGCGATCCATTGCCCGCGTAAACAATGCAGTTATCAAAAAGCCTCTCTGTCCTTGCAGCGTCTTGCGTTCTGCCGATCCACCCGCTATAATAATGTGGAAACCGAGATGAAAAGAGCGTGATATTGTGGAAGAGACCGAGGTCAGTCATTTTCTCCACATTCTGGTCCGAATGGGCGAAGCTTTACAAAACAGTGGCGCAGAAGTATTCCGCGTTGAGGACACTTTGAACCGGATCGCAATCGCCTATGGGGCAGAAGATGTGAATGTATTCGTGATCACATCCAGCATCGTGGTCACGCTTACCATGCCTTCGCTGCCGCCGCAGACCGAGACCCGCCGCCTGCGTCACGCTGCCAGCAATGACCTGCTGACATTGGAAAAGCTCAATGCGCTCAGCCGCCGTATCTGCACAGCACCTCCTTCCATAGAAGAGTTTCAGCGCCAGCTGAATGCCATTCTGGCACAGCATCCGGACCCAAGACTGCATCTTGCCGGCAGTGTGTTGGCTGCTTCCAGTTTTGCCATCTTCTTTGGTGGAAATCTCTGGGACGGCCTGCTGGCCGGCGGCATTGCCGTTCTGATTTGCTGGATGGAGCGCTATCTCTCGCCTTTTTGTATGAATGGCGTAGAATTTCAGTTTATAGCATCATTTCTCAGCGGTGTCTCCACTCTGCTGCTCTGCCGCTTTGGGATGCAGTTTCATGCCGATAAAGTTCTGATTGGTATCATCATGCTGCTGATTCCCGGCATCATGCTGACAAATTCCATCCGGGACATCTTACTTGGGGACATTATTTCCGGCTCTCTTCGACTGGTGGAAGCCATTCTGATGGCCGCCACCCTTGCACTCGGCATGATGGCCGCCATCTGGTTGATGGGAGGAATTTCCGCATGATACAGGTTTTTTCGCAGTTGCTCAGTGCGGCCCTTGGTTCGGTCGGTTTCGGACTGATCTTCAATCTGAACCGGCGCTACTTACCCGCCGCCGGTGTAGGCGGGCTATTGGCATGGCTAGCCTATCTTCTTGCCGCCAACACCCTGCACAGCGTCTTTCTTGCCAATCTGTTGGCCGGTTTCTGTGCCGCTTTGTATGCCGAAATTCTTGCCCGATGCTGCAATGCACCCTCTACGCCTTTCTTCATCACCGCTGCCATTCCCCTCATTCCCGGGAGCACCCTCTACTATTGCATGAACGCAGCCGTCTCCAATGATTTGTCTGCTGCAGAGCATTTCGGAAAGCAGACCTTTCTGGCCGCTCTTGGAATTGCCGGCGGTATGGCAATCGCATGGTGTCTGGCCGATTTGAGCCGGAAACTGCACGCACTTGCAATCCGTTCTTCGGGAAAGTAGCGATCTTCCACATTGAAGAATGCCGCTGATGGTCGGGTCGTTTGAGCTGCTGCTCTGAAATACGAAGAAAGGCCGTCCGGCACCGCAGCAGGGCTGCCTTTACAATTACAAGGATGTGTCTCTATGAAACTACTCAAACAATTCATTCAACAGGAAACGGTCCTCACCGCAGCCGCTGTGCTGGCCGTTGTCTCCGCCTTCTTTGTTCTGCCGGATGCGCAGTATCTCGGCTACATCGACCTGCGCACGCTGGCGATTTTGTTTTCCCTGATGACGGTCATGGCCGGGCTGCGGCGGCAGGGCTTTTTTGATGGACTGGGCCGGGCATTGCTGTCCCGTACCCACAGCACCTTTCAGCTGACGCTGGTACTGGTCGGGCTGTGCTTTTTCGGAAGCATGTTCATCACCAACGATGTTTCCCTGCTGACCTTCGTTCCCTTTACGTTCGTGGTCCTGAGCCGTCTGGGAGCGGATGTCCGCCGCTCCCTTCTGATCCCGGTGGTCTGTATGCAGACCATTGCGGCAAACCTTGGCAGTATGCTGACCCCCATCGGCAACCCGCAGAACCTCTATCTTTACGGAAAAAGCGGCATGAGCATCGGGGGATTTGTTCTTCTTATGCTGCCCTACACCCTGGTCTCTCTGCTCCTGCTGCTGGCTTGGGCAGCGCTGGTCTGCCGGAAAGCCTCTGACGCCCTTTCCGTGGACGAGCTTGTTTCTTCTTCTGCATCTCAGGGAGATCAGAAGATCATCCTGCTGTATCTGGTTCTGTTTGCCGTCTGCCTGCTGTCCGTGATCCGGGTACTGCCTTATGGCATTGCCTTTGCCGCTGTACTCGTCTGCGTTCTTTTTGCAGACCCGCACACCTTACGGGCAGTGGACTATTCCCTGCTTCTGACCTTTGTGGTCTTTTTCATCTTCATTGGCAATCTGGGGCGCATTCCGGCCTTTTCCGGCTGGCTGCAGGAGTTTCTGACCGGCCGGGAAGTTCTTGTGGCGGTTCTTGCTTCGCAGGTCACCAGTAATGTTCCCGCCGCCCTGCTGCTGTCCGGGTTCACGGCAGAGACACAAGCCCTCATCATCGGCACCAATCTCGGAGGTCTTGGCACTTTGATCGCATCCATGGCCAGTCTTATTTCCTACCGACAGATCGCACGGGAGCTGCCACAGGGGAAGAAGCAGTATTTTGGGCTGTTCACCCTGTCCAACCTGATCTTCCTTGCGATCCTGCTGGGTGTGTGGTTTTTGCTCCGCTGACCGTGGCAGATGACTTATGGTTTTTCTATAAAGCTAAAAAAGGGAGTTCCGTCACGGACGAAGGTCCGGGCAGAACTCCCTTTGGTTTTATCGTATGGTCAGAATGCCGGTGCCCACCGGCACCTCCAGCAGCTTGCCGGAAAAATGCTCCGGGATTCCGGACAGTGCCTTTTCCAGATAGGCGTCATTTTCCGCCTTGTTCATGTCCCACACCAGACAGCACACTGCTTTCCCGCTCAGGGTGGAGCAGGTGATCATACCATCATAAAAATTGTTGCCGCCTGTCAGCCGATAGGCACTGCGGATTGCTTCTTTTCGTTCCATGCTCCGTCCTCCTTACACTATTTCACCGCTTTTGCGCCGTAACGCAAAGCCAGCCCTTTTTATTTTTGTGGCTCTGGATCTGACAGAATCCTGCTTGTTCCAGATACGCTTTCAGTGCAGTGTCCGTATAGATGGTCATGCCATTGATGATTTTCGTCCATTTGTCGTCTTTTGTCGTTTCGCCGTTTGCTTCGTTACAGATGAAAAAGACCCCGCCGGGCTTCAGCACCCGATAAACCTCTCTGAAATTCTGTGCAAGCTCCGGCCAGAAGTAGACCGTTTCAAAGGCGGTCACCACATCAAACTGCTCCGCTTCAAACGGCAGTTCTGCCACACTTGCCTGTTGCACGGTACACCGTCCTGCCGCAATGGCTCTGGCATTGACTTTTCGCGCTTTTTCCACACTGACAGCTGAGTAGTCGATGCCATGCACCTTGCCTTTGTGACACAGTTTCAACAGCGTTTTAATGTTCGCTCCACCGCCGCAGCCGCAGTCCAGCACCATGGCATCCGGGGCATGCTGTAAAAAACTCAGCCCCCATTCTGCCATTGCGCTGTGTCCAAAGTTCATCATAGCAACCATGATCTTCCCGCCAAAGCCTACGGGCTTTCGGGTATTTTCAAAAAAGGACATAATGCCACCCTCTTTCTGTTTACCGTTCACAATGCAATACTTTTTACCAGATGCGCCCACTGCACCGGATGACAGGCCCGCAATTCCTCGTGCTGTGAGTTATGCAATGCTAACTTTTCATTCTATAAAAAGCCGCTTCTCAGCGGTCCTTCTGCCAAAATAATACGCCCTGCCGTCTCCTCTGTCAAGGAGTTTAGGCATTTTCGGGTATTCCGAAAGAGATTTCGCTTTTGGGAATCCCCAACCGTCACCCCAGTGCCACATCCAGCACCATCATCACGCTGAAGCCCACCGCAAAAAACACCGTGCCGACGTTGGAGTGCTGCCCCTGCGACATTTCCGGGATCAGTTCCTCCACCACCACATACAGCATAGCTCCGGCAGCAAAGCTGAGCAGATAGGGCAAAGCAGGCACCACGATGCCTGCCGCCAGAATCGTCAGCACTGCCCCGATGGGCTCTACGATGCCGGACAGTACGCCGCCCCAGAACGCCCGGCCTTTTTTCATTCCTTCCGCCCGTAGTGGCATGGAGATGATAGCACCCTCCGGGAAGTTCTGGATGGCAATGCCAAGGGAAAGTGCCAGCGCCCCGGCGGCGGTGATCTGAGCCGTTCCGGCAAGGTATCCGGCATAGACTACGCCCACTGCCATACCCTCCGGGATGTTGTGCAGCGTCACCGCCAGAACCATCATAGTGGTGCGCTGGAGCTGGCTTTTTGGCCCTTCGGCCTGCAAGCTGTTCTGGTGCAGATGTGGGATGAGATGGTCCAGCAGCAGCAAAAACAGGATGCCCAGCCAAAAGCCTGCTGCCGCCGGGAAAAACGCCAACTTGCCCAGATCTGCAGCCTGTTCCATGGCCGGAATCAGCAAGCTCCATACCGATGCCGCCACCATCACTCCGGCGGCAAAGCCGGTCAACGCCCGCTGGATGTCGTCGCTCAGGGACTTTTTTAAAAAGAACACACAGCCTGCCCCAAGGCTTGTACCTAGAAAGGGAATTAGGATCCCCCAGAATGCGTCTTGTATCATGTAGTACCTCCTTGCGGTTATTCATGGCTAACTCCGCAAAAAGTATACTGCGCTCCGGCAAAAAGGTCAAGGGCTTTGCGGTATAGAGGATGCAGATCGTTTCCTGCATCGAAAAATTCACCTCTGCAAACTTTCCGGTTTCTACTTGACAACGCCCGGTGGGAGTGCTATTTTTACATCGAAAATTTGTTTTGCCTAACCATCTGAGGGGTTTTTCCCCTGTATTTTTTGCGCCAATTGTTAGGCAGAGCTAACTATCTTTTACAAAACTGAGATAGAGGTGTGTTACCATGAGATTAGAAAAAAGTATTTGCAGGTGCACTTGCGGCCGCTATGCTGGTATGCGCTGTGGCAGTCCCGGCCTTCGCTGCGGAAGAGGTGGAACAGGAAACTGCCTGACCTCCAGCTATGTCCAGATGAACATCCCCTACGCCGACTTCTACAAGGCTGCCGGTGTGGACAACGCATCTGAGATCGACGCTGTGACCAGCGCCACCAGGAACAAGACCCGTGCAGGCAACCTTGCCGCCGGTTCCTACCACGTCAACGCAGACGGCTCCGACATCACCGGCGTTTCCTTCCCGGTCAAGGTGCTGACCCCGTGGGCGCTGAAGAATGCAAAGCAGGTCACCGATGCCGACAGCTACGACATTACCGTTACCCTGAAGGGCAAGGAATCCACCACCACCTACACCGGCGCAGATGCCTTGTTTGAGAACGAGAGCTACGCTTACTACAAGCTCAGTGAGACCCCTGCCTACTACATCACCGCATGGTATAACCTGCTGAGCGGCAAGTGGGAGTTTGGCAAGGTCCACGCCACCGAGACCACCGTAGAGGGCACCACTGTGGAGCTGAATACCAACGGTCACCATGCCACCTACGAGATGAAAATCTCCGGTTTTGATCTGGACTACAAGGCCAACAAGGTCTACGGCGTAGTTCTGACCACCGCCGATGGCAGTGAGTACGGCCTGCATCATGTGACCAACATCTGGCATGGTACCAAGCTGGGCTTCAACGCCGATGATCCTTACTTTGCATCCGTCATCGGCAAGACGATTACTCAGATCACCTTCTACGCCGCCGACGGCGTGTATGTCCTGCCGGTCAATGTGGCGCTGTGAATACACGGGAAACTGCCTAATTTATTGTAAAATATAACACAAAACGGCAAGGTCGCTTGGCATCAGGCGGCCTTGCTTTTCCGTGTCAGGAGGAGTTGGAATGAACAAAAACGATGCCATACACTGCTGCCGCTGGTGCAGCTTCTCCCGACGGTGGCGGCAGCGGCAGCTGTACTTTTTGCCCTGCCCCGCACCGTTCCGGTGCTGGCCGCCGTGCCGGAAAAGCTGACAACCGTGGTGGAGCAGCCTGTGGAAGCCGCTTCCTCCGAAGCGGAGGAAGAAGCCCTGCCCAAGCTGCCCTATGCCGACGGCGTTTACGTCGGCTCTTCCCGGGGCTACGGCGGTGCCGTCCGAGTACAGGTCACCATGGAAAACGGCAGCATCACGGAGGTGGAGATCTTGGACGCATCCCACGAGACCAAGCAGTTTCTGCGGCGTGCCAAGCGGCTTTTGACCACCGTGGTGGAGACTCAGAGCTGGGAGGTGGATGCCGTTTCCGAGGCCACCTACACCAGCCGGGGCATTCTGGGCGCAGTGCAGAACGCCCTGACCGGCGAGGTGATCAACAATCCCCTGCCGCCCCAGCCAAAGCCCGCTGCAACGCTTGTGGTGGAGGAATTTACGGCTCCCTCCATCTACTTGGACGGCATCTACACTGCCGAAGCCATGGGCTTTGAGGGGCAGATCACAGTGCAGGTCACGGTGGCAGAGGATAAAATTACCGATAATCACGATCCTGAGCGCCGAGGACGAGGAGGAATATCTCTCCCGGGCAAAACAGGTCATCCCCGCCATTCTGGAGGGACAAAGCCCCAACGTGGATGCCGTTTCCGGTGCTACCTACTCCTCTACCGGCATCCTGAATGCGGTCAAGCTGGCACTGGCAAAGGCGGCTGTTGCCCCGGCAGAGGAAGCCGAACCGGAGCAGGCAGCATCGGAAGAGACGGCAGAGGGAACCGCACCGTCTGAAGCAGCAGAGCCCGGGGAAACGCCGGTCACCGCGCCCACCGTGGAGGTGGCGCATCCAGAAGAAAAAAGCGTCGTTCCCGCATGGCTCAAAGAAATATGGCAGCAGCTTTTCCATGCAGATGCACCGGCATCCTCTGAACCGGAACCGGCATCTTCTGAGGAAGTGCTGCCGACATCCGAGCCGGCACTGCCGCCGGAAGAGACCGGGATTGAATCTGAAACGGAAGGAGCAGCAGAATGAAATACAAAAATTTTCTCCTCCGGGCGGTGAACCTGCTGCTAATTTTGGGGGTACTGTGGCAATACCAGCAGGTGGCGCTGATCCGGGCGGCAGCGGTAAGCCAGCGCAAGCAGGAAATTGCCGAAGTTGAAGCCTACAATGCTTCCGTTTTGCAGGCGCAGAGCGCAGCACAGGCAGAGCAGAGCGGCTACCGGGACGGCATCTATGAGGGCAGCGCCTATGGTTTTGGCGATGTCATTCAGGTGTCGGTGACTATCCAGAACGGAAAAATGACCGATATTGCGGTGCTGGATGCTTCCGGCGAGGATAAGCCCTACTATAAGCAGGCGCTGCCTTTGCTGGACGAGATGCTGGCAGTGCAGTCTGCTGAGGTGGATACCGTTTCCGGCGCTACCCTCACGGCAGAAGGACTTATCGGTGCGGTAGAGAACGCACTGGGAAAGGCGGCAGGATGATGGAAAAAACACAGGCAAAGCCTTTAACAGCGGCGCAGCAGCGTCAGCGGGACAAAAAGCGCCGTACATGGCTGCGCACCGGGGTGCAGTTGTTCTTCTTTGTGTCCATGCCGGGCGCATTTGTGGCCGGGTTTTCCGGGGTAAAACAGATCTTTCTGCACATCGGTGCAGGCGAGGTGCTCTCTGTGGACAGCTTCACACTTTCCCTGCTGGGGCTGTGCGGCTTCACCCTGCTTTTCGACCGTTTTTTCTGTGGGTACGCCTGCGCCTTCGGCAGCTTGGGCGATGCCGTCTGGGCGCTTTCCGGGCTTATTCAAAAAAAGCTGTTCCACCGCAAAAAGCAGCTCCGTCTGCCGGAGCGGGCGGTGCTTTTGGGGCAGAAGGTCAAATATCTGCTGCTGGCATGGCTGGTAGCACTGTATGTGACCCGGCAGGAAAAGATGCTGACCGGCGCAAGCCCGTGGGCGGTGTTTTCCCGCCTGACGGCTCTGCATCTGCCGCCGGAGGGCTTTGGTGTGGGCATCGGGCTGCTTGTGCTCATTTTGCTGGGTATGGCGGTGCAGCCCCGGTTCTTCTGTCAGTTCCTCTGCCCCATGGGAGCGGTGTTTGCCCTGCTGCCGGTGCTGCCATTTGCGCGGCTGCACCGGCAGAGCGACGGCTGCATCCCGGGCTGCAATGCCTGTAAACAGCAGTGCCCGATGTGCCTGAAGCTGGAGGAAACCAGCCTGCGCAGCGGGGAATGCATCGCCTGTGAAGCCTGCGTTGGCACCTGCCCCAAGCAGAACATCCGCCGGTGGGATACCACCTTGTGCAAGCGTCTATGGCTGCCGGTGCTGGGTAAAGCGCTGCTCTTCTTCCTGCTGGGCTGCTGGCTGGGCTTTTGCCGATTCATCTGAACTAAAAAAGGAGGCTGCTGCGCAGTATTTGTGCAGCAGCCTCCTTTTGGCTGGGAGATCTATCATTTCGATACGCCGGAGCATCTGCGGACGCTCCGGCGTACCATTTTTACAGGGAAGACTTCTGCTCCAACAGGTCTGTCATGCTGCGCAGGCTGATGCCAAGGGTGGAAAGGTTATGCAGCATGGCGCTGGTGGCAGGGGGAAAGGACATTTTCCCACTTCTCCGCTCTTATTCGGTAACAGCCCAGACCCGCGCAGGCAGACCAGTTGCACCTTCAATGCGGGGATAAGAAACGATGACTACCGCACCGGCAGGCTGAACTTTATCCAGATTTGCAAGCACCTCCACCTGCAGCTTGTCGTTATCCAGAACATAGCGCTCGCAGGCAAGGTCACCCTTTTCCTCCGCCACCGCAGAGGAATCGGTATCCAGCGTTTCGTGGCCGTTGGCGGCGGCATTGCGCACCTTGTAGATATACTCCAATGCTTCCAGCGACCAGCCGGGAGCATTTTCTTTGCCCTCTGCGTCGATGCCGGACAGCGCATCCATATCCGGCCACTTCTTATACCAGTCGCTGCGCAGAGCCACCAACGCACCATCCGGGATAGGACCGTACTTTGCTTCATAGGCCTTGATGTCCTCCACTGTCACAGCGTAGCGAGGGTCTTTCTTGGCCTGCTGGGAAATATCGATGACCACCAGCGGGAAAATCAGGTCATTCACATCAAACTTTTCGGACAGCGCTTTGCCCTTGATGAAGTGACCCGGGAAGTCGATATGGGTACCGAACTGTCCGGGGAATTTGAAGGTCTGGATCAGGCATTCCAGTTCCGGCTTGCCCCAGTCCCACACGGTCTTTGCCAGCTCCACAGAGCCTTCCGGGATGCCGGACCAGTAGGGGCTTTCGTTGTTCAGCGAGTGAGAAAGTTCTACCCAGCGATATTTTTTAGCATCCTTCAGTGCGTTCCACAGTTTATAATCAGCCATTGTCGGTTCTCCTTTTATTGTGACGATGTATGTTCGGGCACTTCTCCCAGACAACGGCATCTTCCTGTTTTTTCTCAGTCTGTCTGCCGGGAATTTGTCTGGGAGCAGCGCATTCGCCCGGGCAGTCTGTGCCGGGCATCTGCTGTATGTTTCATCTGTCTGCGCTCCCTTCCTTGTGTTGGGGATAGTATAAACCCATTTTCGTACCATGTCAATAGGTTTATTCTTTCAAAGACTTCCCGGGCAAACGACAGGTCAGCAAATCGTTCGCCCTTGCAATAACGTTTCGTCATCCCCTTTCCCTTTTATCGCAGCTCTTCCAGCAGGGCGGTGCAACCCTCCAGCACATCCTGCCATGGCAAACAGACAAGATTTTCTTCATCTTACTCTCCCAGCACCTCGCCCAGTGCCAGAACAGCGTTGCGGACGCACTCCGGGCACGGGCACAGCGGTGCGCCGTTCTCTATCCCCTTCAGATCCTTGCAGATGGTAGCACCGCACTTTTCCTGAAAGTTTTGCAGCAGTTCCTTAGAAATGCGGGGTGTGCCCTTGCCGTCGGTGACGATGCCCGCCACCATCACAGCGCCGATCAGTGCGCCGCAGGTGCTCTCCATGCAGCCCATGCCGGCGGCATAGCCTGCGCCCAGCTTCATCAGGGTGTCGGCATCCACCGGCAGCTTGTCCTCAAATGCCTTCATTACCGCCTGTGCACAGTTGCACTGTCCAGTAGCTTTCCATGCGGCAGCCTGTGCCGCCCGTTCTTCGATGTTCATTTTAAAGTCCTCTTTCTTTGATGAATCGTAGTTTATTCGACATTATCATAAAATTCCTGTAACACTGTTGCCAATTCCTCCGGAGATTCTATGTTTGCTTCATGACCCGCTTTCAAAAGTTCATGGAAGTGGGAATCACTCAAATAACTGGCAAGTTCCATTGAGGCTTTTTTGTTTGCGTTGTCCTTTTCCCCACAAACGATCAATGCCGGACAGGACACCTTACATAATGAATCCCTGAAATCCAATTCCGTCATCGTACCGCACAAGCTGATCACATCAGCTTTTTTGAAGCCAAATTGCTTGAACATTGTATTCGGCATAAAGCGAAACAGCATATTCTGGAACTTCAATAGCTTTTCAGGCATTTTATATTGTGCTGCAATTAGCACCAGTGCCTTTACTTTATTCGGATGGTCTATCGCATAATTAAGTGCCAGAACAGCACCCAAGGAAAGCCCGCACAAGATGATTTCATCATTTTCCTTGTTGCACTCTTCTGAGAATGCAGTATACAACTCCTTATAGGTGGCCGCTTTTCCTTCCAGCATCTCTGCCAAGCTCAAGCTGGCGCTTCTATCCGAGACCTTCGTTTCTTTTATTACTCTATTCCAACTGTCTGGTTTTTGTCCCAACCCATGTAAGTACAAAAACTTCATCTAATTTCCGCTCTCCTTCACACGTCCTGCTGCTTCCTTTCCAGTGCTTCAAAGTGATACCGGGGCTTGCCTTTGCTCTTTTTGCCGTACTCGATGGCTTCTTTGGGGCAGTGGCAGATGCACGCCATGCAATGGGTGCAGTTTTTGCCCCAGACCGGCTTTCCGTTTTCCAAACGGATGTTGTTCAAGGGGCACAACTCCACGCACTTACCGCAGCCGATGCAGGCGTCCGTTGCCCGGAAGGCATCGGCTTTTACAAAGAAGCGATAGAACACCGGGTTCACCGGGCCGCTCATAAAGCGGTCGTAAAGGTTCTCTCTCGGCGGAGGAAATTCCTGCCCGGCCTTGAGCTGCGCCAGCACCTTCTGAAGCGCAGGCTCTGCCTGCTCCACGATGCTCCGTGCCTGCTCCTTCTGGGGCGCATTGAACATGGCAATGTAGTTTTCCGGCATGATGATCTGAGCTGTGCCCATATACTGCAGCTGCTTTTGCGCCGCAAGCTGCCGGTTATAGCCTGCCGCATTGCCAATTTCGCTGCCACAATCCATCACAAACCAGATGCGCTCTGCCCCGGTCAGTGCGGTCTTGCCCAGCCACTCCGACACCACCCGGGGGATACGCCATGCGTAGGTAGGCGTTACCAGCACCACGTCACGCCCGGTCTGCACCGGGGCGGTATCTCCTGCCTTGATGCAGGCGTTCAGGTCGTAAAGCGGCATCTCCAACCCTTCGGCAATGCGCCGCGCCAGATACCGGCTGTTGCCAGTTCCCGTAAAATAAGTACCATGGCTGCTCCCTCATTTTGTGTTATTCAGATGTCCGTCTGCCCGGCAAACTGGAACTTGTCGGGGCGAGGCCCCTCCATCTTGCTGCCGCAAGACCATTCGGTCGCTTGAAAGCCCCACTGGGGCTTTCATTGTTCTGCTTCGCTCCACAAACGCGAACTTGTCGGGGCGAGGCCTCTCCATCTTGCTGCCGCAAGACCGTTCGGTCGCTTGAAAGCCCCACTGGGGCTTTCATTGTTCCGCTTCGCTCCACAAACGCGAATTGTTTACTTCTTCGTCTTAGGCGCAATAAGCAACATGACTGTCACAAGAATATATAAACCATACAGTAACCAAGTAATGGTATTGTTCCAAGGAAAACTCATTTCTGGATGGTTCAATGCAAACACTATAAATGCAATAGCTATAATCAGCATTATTAAACCGAGAATCCTTGATATACGCTTTTTCATGCAAAGCACTTCCTTGTCAAACTGGAATTGTTAATCTTGAACTGGTCCTATAATGCCAAATGCTATTGCATCAATAAAAAGCACGAACGCTATCACACAAACAATTAAAATAGTTGCAATGACTTTAATAACAAGTTGTTGATTTTGTCTTAAATTACTCTTACTAACAATCCTTAAGACAAAAATCAAAGCAACGAGGATGATAAAAGAAATAATATTATAAAGAACCACTGTTTTCATCTATGTGTCCTCTTTTTTATATCAATTCCGAGTTGCCGCTCTCCGTATGCCATAGTCTCCGCACGCAAAAAGCCCTTTGCGGCAAGGTGTGTGCTTACACCTCACCCGCAAACTTCATGCCCCAGCTCATGCGGGTGTCGTACATCAGGCGGGTCAAGGCAAGGCTGTCCTGCGGGGTGTAGCGGTCGCTGCCGGTGCGCCCCAGCTTGACGCAGCGGCTTGCTTCCCGGATCTCATACTCAAAGCCGTTGATGTCCACCGGGCAGCGGATGACCTCCGGCTCTTTGCCCTCCACTTCCAGCGTCATGGTCTCGGCGTGCTGGAAATCCGGCAGAAAGATTCTGCCCTTGGTGCCAACGATGCGGGCATTGCGCTCCAGCTCCTGCCCGATGGTCTGGACCGACTCCGCCTTGCAGCCGCCGGGGTAGGTCAGCGCAAGGCGGCTGTAATCGTCGGTGCCGTACTCGTTGATGTGGACCTCTTTGGTTTCCACCTTCTCCGGGTCCTGTCCGGTGAGGATGCGCAGAAAGCCCAGATTGTAGATGCCGATATCCAGCAGCGCACCGCCGCCCAGACCGGAATCAAACTTGCGGTCCTTCCGGGCACCGGAGGCAACAAAGCCGTACTGACAGGTGATCTGCTTCAGCTCCCCGATGGTGCCAGCCGCAAGGATCTCGCGCAGGCGGTCGTACAGCGGCAGCAGCCAGATCCAGAACGCCTCCATGAGAAAGAGTTGCTTTTCCTCTGCCAGATGGTACAGCTCCCGTGCCTGCTCCGGGCTGATGGTAAAGGGCTTTTCGCACAAAACGTGCTTGCCCTGCTCCAGACAGAGCTTGCAGTTTTCGTAGTGCAGGGTGTTGGGGGTGGCGATATAGATAGCCTCCACCTCCGGGTCAGCGGCAAGGGCTTCGTAGGAGTCATAGCAGCGGGGAATGCCGTACTGCTGTGCAAACGCCTGTGCGCTTTCCAGATGCCGTGACCCCACGGCAAAAAGCTGCTCTCCTTCTGCGCCCATCTGTTCCACCGTAGACGCAAACTTTTTGGCAATAGTGCCGGTCGCTAAAATTCCCCACTTCATAACGGTACCTCCCATTTTATGGCTTTGGGTCCAGTATACCATGATTTTCCCTTGTGGAAAAGCTTCCGAAAAACAAAAATGCCCCCGGAGGGCTTGTTCCAACTTTCCGGGGACGATTCTATTCACCGGTATCATCCCTCTGGCTGCACGCCAAAACAGGCCCCTGCAAGCGTTTAACCACTGGCAGGAGCCTGTTTATTTCTTAAAGCTTCGTCATCCACAGACCATGCAGGTTGCAGTAGGCGTAGACCGCCACGGGCTTTTCGCCGCCCAGCTCAAACACCGCCTTGGGTGACTGCCCGGGGGTAAGATAGCGGAGCTGTCCGCCGTTTTCGGTCTCCACAAAGAGCCACTGGATGTGGTGCACATCCACCATGGGGTGCTCCACCGCACCCACCGTAACCGTGAGGGTGCTGCCGGAAAGCTCTGCCACCGGCAGATGCTTTTCACCGCTGGCTTCCACCGTGTTGGGGAGCAGCTCCTTCATCTTTTCGCCGCAGCAGACCAGCGGAACGCCTGCGTTGTGGATGGTGGTGACCAGGTTGCCACAGTGCTCACAGATATAAAACTTTGCCTTCATATTAAAATCCTCCATCGGAATGTTGTTGGTGTTTCCTGTGACTATATGATAACATTTCCTAGTTAAATTTTCTGTGACCGGGTCACGCAAGCAGTCCAGTGCTGTGGAAATGCCCCTCAGCTTCCCATGGCAATAAGCACCAGCACGACCACCACCGCAATGGCGATGAGGCAGCCGCAGCCGCTTCCGTCTCCACCACTGCCGCCACCATTGTTGTGGCCGCCGCCACCGCCGCCGGACGAGCCGCCGAAGTTGCGGTTGAAGGCCGTCATGTACTGGGCATAGCCCGTGTCGCCTTTGCCGAAATAGCCGTAATCACCGTTTGCCATTGTATTTTCCTCCGTCTGAAGTGTGTTTTGCTTCTTCTGAGGTCATTTTACTGAAAGAGCTGTCCTATAAACATCTCTTTCTGCATTTTTTGTCATCTCATTCTTCCCCGATGCCCAGATACACATCAATGTCCATGATACCCTCCCCGCTGACCTCCACCAAATCCTCAAAGGGCACCACGGTGTCTCCCACCTGCAAGGTGCGGAACACCGGGTCGATGCGGTCTGCTTTTCCGGTCAGGGTGAGGTAGTTGCCCACTGCGGGAACCTCCGGGTGGGCAGTATCCTCTTTGAAATACCGCACCGTGATGGTCATGCCCTTGGTGACCTGCATCAGCCGATCGGACAGAGCCGACATTTCTTCCTCGGTCAAAATGCGCTTGGTCACCCGCTCGGTGCGCTGCTTTTCTGCGGCAAGCTGCTCGTCATAGCCCCGCAGCGGAGAGAAGGGTGAGAAGATCTTGGCACGGTTCTGAAGGGTCATGCGGGGGTGCTTGCAGAGGGATTCTTCGGTCTGGGGGCGTTCCATCTCTAGGATGTCCCCGTACTTTTGGGCGGTATCCCGCCCGATTTTGCTATTTTTGTAGTTTTCCATCTGAACCTCCCGCCGAATCTCCTGCACTGTGCCCGCCGATTTGTGCGTTGCGCTGGCGCATGGTGGCACCTTCCTCGTAGCTGCTGGCTTTCAGCACGGCGTTCTTGCCGTACTTGTTCTTGATGCCCAGCATGGCTTGCTGGAGTTTTTTCTCCTTTTCCAGCTTCTTGGTGTCGGTGAAAAAGTCCACCTGATAGAAGCCCTCGTCCGGCGTGACCTTGTTGGCGTTGATGGTGATGCGCCGCACCGTCAGCGCCGGGTCGGTGATGCGCTCAAACAGCTTTGCGCTTTCGCTGATGAGGATGCTGCCCAGATTGGTAGGGGCATCAAATCGGACAGTGCCGTGAGCTGCCTTGGGGATGGTTCTGCCGTAGCGGTCGGTCTGGGTCAGACCACGGTAGCCGCCCTTGTCCACGTTCTCCCGGTCGTAGCCTATCTCCAAGGTGATGGATTCCGTCACCAGCTTCTTTTCGGTGAGCCGGAACATCAGAATCTCTGCCATTTCCCGGACAATGAGTTTTGCTTTATCATACGGATAAGGAGTGGAAAGCACCTGTCCCTCGCTGATGCTGTTGGTGCTGGGCTTGTAGCTTTTGATTTGCTCTATGCCGCAGGGCTCGTAGCCCCATGCGTGGTCGATAAGGATTTCCGCATCCACGCCGAAAATCTCATACAGACGATCTTCCCCGTGGATGGAAAACCGTGCCAAGTCCCCCATGGTGTAGATGCCGTGGGCTTCCAGCCGCTTGACGGTACCAGGGCCGGTCATCCAGAAATCGGTAAGCGGGCGATGGTTCCACAGCAGATACCGGTAAGACTGCTCGTCCAGCTCTGCAATGCGGACACCATCCTTGTCCGCCGGGATGTGTTTTGCCACAATGTCCATGGCCAGCTTTGCAAGGTAGAGGTTGGTGCCGATGCCTGCCGTTGCGGTGATGCCGGTGTTGGTCAGCACCTCCCGCACCATGGTCATGGCAAGCTCGTGGGCGCTCATGTGGTAATAGGGCAGATAGCCCGTCACATCAATGAAAACCTCGTCAATGGAGTAGGGGTAGATATCCGCCGGGGACACATATTTGAGGTAGGTCTTGTAGATTTGGGTGGAAACGTCCAGATACCGCTGCATCCGGGGCGGTGCAACAATGTAGCTCAAGCCCAGCGCCGGGTCTGCGTTCAGGGCATTGGCATCAAAAGAGGTGCTGGCAAAGTGGTATTTTCCATCCTCTCCCCGGACTGCCTTTTTCTGCCGGATGGCAGTTTGCAGCCGCTGGGCGTTGACCTCTTTCACCCGCTGAACGGCTTCAAACAGCCGTGCTCTGCCGGGTATCTTGTAGGCCTTTAAGGAGGGCGACACCGCAAGGCAGATGGTTTTCTCGGTGCGGGATGCGTCTGCCACCACGAGATTGGTGGTCAGAGGGTCCAGATGGCGGTCTACGCACTCCACCGAGGCATAGAAACTTTTCAGGTCGATTGCCAGATAGGTGCGCGGCGCTGCCATACTTCAGCCCTCCTTTGCAAAAGCTACAACTATTTATCTTATTATAATAAATCTTTACGCTGTTTTCAAGATGGAATGGCTATTTTATCTGTGATATAGACAACAAAAAAGAGTGGCAGCATTTCAAGCTGAAACGCTGTCACTCTGTAGGAACTGCGTAATGACTGACGATTATCCTTCTACTTTGACCGTAGCACGATCGCTCTTTGCGTTTCCATCCGCATCCAGCGTGATATGCACAAAATGTTCCGGCTTATCATAATCCTTTGTCTCGCCGTCATCGGTATAGTATTCATAGGATGCACCATCGGGAGCATAGGCAAGCAGGCGCAGATCCTCAAAATCCACATCGGCAACGCTCTGGATCTTTTTGCCGTCCTTGGCAAGGGGCAGAAGGTGTCCCTTGCGCATAAAGAACACCACTTCATCCAGCTCCACCGGAATGTAATGATGGCCTGCTGGCAGCACGCTGGTTTCGATGCGGTTGCTTTCGCTGCACTTTACCCGCACCTGCAGCATCTCCTCCGGCAGATAAACATACCGACCACGGGCATTTTGCTCATATACCGGGGCAATCAACAGGCTTTCACCGATCATCACCTCATCCTCCACCCGGCGGGCAAAGTCGTCCTCCGGGAAGGCGAACGCCAACGGCATACAGTACATGCCGTTGTGCAGGGCAGCTTTCATGTACTCGCTGTAAATGTAGGGCAGCAGCAGGTAGCGCAGCTGTAAAATACCAGCAAAGGCAGCCTTGTTCTTAAAGCGGTAGGGCTCCTGCCGGCGGGTGCCGTCGGCAGAGTGGTTCCGCAGCAGCGGAGAGAAGATGCCCATGCCGTACCAGCGCAGCACCAGATCCTCCGTGGTATTGCTGCCAAAGCCGCCAATGTCGGGGCCTTCGTACAGGAAGCCGCACATATTCAGGGAGGGCATCATGTGCAGCGCAAGCAGAATGTGGCTCCACCAAGAATGGTTGTCGCCGGTCCAGATGCCGCCATACCGGTGCATCCCGATGCAGGCAGAACGGGAGTACATCAAAATGCGCTTGTCCGGCTCCAGCCGCTCAAAAGCCTCGCCTGCCGCACGGGTCATGTTATAACCAAAAAGATTATGTACCTTGTCGTGCCGCATACGCCCCTGTTTGGTGTTGTGGTAGAACAGCTTATAATCGTTTTCGTTGTTGGAAAGCCCTGCCACCATGCCGGTAAAAGCACCAAAGCTGGAAATATCCAGGTTTTGCTTGTTGTATTTCTCAATTTGAGCAAAGGTCTTTTTCAGTCTTTCCTCTGCGTAGAAGATAGCAGGCTCGTTCATATCATTCCAGAAGCCCTCGATCCCCTGATCCAGCAGAACTTTATATTGACTGCCAAACCAAGCACGGGCTTCCGGGTTGAGCATATCGGGGAAGTGTACCCGTCCCGGCCACACACCGGCTACAAAGGGGGTGCCATCCTGATTCGTGCAGAAGTAGCCGTTTTTCACGCCTTCCTCGTACACATCATATCCATCTTCGATTTTGACTCCTGCATCGATGATGGGGACAAGATGGATGCCCTGCGCTTTCATCTCGGCGGCAAAGTCTGCAAAACGCGGGAAGCGCTGCGCATCCACCGTAAAGTCCTTGTAACGCTCCATGTAATCGATATCCAAAACCACAGCGTCCAGCGGCATATGATTGGCACGGTAATTTGCCACCACCTCGCGGACCTCGTCCTCGTTCATGTAGCTCCAGCGGCTCTGGGCGTTGCCAAAAGCCCATTTGGGCGGAATATAACTGCGCCCCACCAACTGGCGGAACTGGTGCACAATATCGGTCAGGCTTTCGCCCTCAATGATGTAGAGATCGTAATTTTCCTCGGCCACCGTGACCCGCAAGGTATCCAGGTCGGTGTAGCCGCAGTCAAAGGTGACCTTGCCCGGGTAGTCAATAAAAAGCCAAATGTATCCTTGCCGGACACAATCATAAAATTATAAGCACCGTACAGCGAGGATTTGCCCTCGGTATGGTTGCCGTCATCGGAGCATTTGCTTTCGTACACCCACCCGCGCTTGTTGATACCACGGACGTTTTCGCCAAGACCATACAGGACATCCTGCGGTTCCATGGCATAGGAGAAGCCATCCGGCTCCTTGGTCAGATAGGGTATCGTTTCCATCATGGGCAAAAAAGACCCACTACACTTTCGGTATCAAACGGTTGACCGTATTGCTTTTTGTAGATCATAGTAAAATATCTCTCCTCTGTTTTTTGAATCGCATGCTGATCCTGTCGAGATAAAAATTTTCTTTAAATCCAAACGATGCAAAATCATCTCGCCCGATGCACCGCGAAACGAAACACCACCATTATGATAGATTGTCTCCCGCATGGCCTGAAATGCATTTTTTCCCAGCCTTACCGTATCGGAAGTGTAGATTTCATCTGTAAGCCTTCTATCGAATTTCATTTTCATCCTCGTAGGGTTTTGATTCTGCCGCGCACTTCAATTCTGGTATGTCTTTTATGGTCAACTGGCATACTGATTTTTGATCAAGCTTGTACAGCATCGCTAGTATAGTATACTTGCGCAGCATTTCGATTTCAAGCGCTAATTGGCATTGGCTGTGTAAAAAAGAGAGGCCAATCTGCGTAAAAATTTGCGCAAGTTGATCCCTGTACTTTTCCACAATCCGGCTATCCGTATAGACAGTCGTCTTGCGATGCGGTATACTCGAACCAGATCAACATTTTCAGGAGGAAAAATCATGGCGGGAGAAACCAACAAAGTCGTCATCGTTACCGGAGGAAGCTCCGGCATCGGACGGTGCACGGCATCCGCTCTGAAGGAGAATGGCTGCATCGTCTATGAGTTCAGCCGCAGAAATATCCCTATGGAGGGTGTCACCCATCTGTCTGTCGATGTGACCGATGAAGATGCGGTCAACGCCGCTGTGCAGCAGGTCATCCAAAAAGAGACCAAAATTGATGCAGTGATCAACTGTGCAGGCTTTGGCATTTCCGGTGCGGTGGAGTTTACGTCCATGGAGCAAGCCAAAGCGCAGTTTGATGTGAACTTTTTCGGGACAGTCACTGTAAATAAAGCAGTTCTCCCCTTCATGCGCCATCAAGGGAAGGGGCATATTGTGAACATCAGCTCTGTTGCTGCCGTAGCGCACATTCCGTTCCAGACCTTCTACTCTGCAAGCAAAGCCGCCGTTTCTTCTTACTCTTACGCTCTGGCAAACGAAGTCAAGCCCTACGGCATCCATGTTACCGTCGTAGAATTGGGTGACATCTGCACCGGATTTACAAAAGCACGTCAGAAAAGCATTCTCGGCGATGAAGAATACGGCGGGCGCATCTCCCGGAGCGTCAGTCAGATGGAGCACGACGAACAAAACGGCATGGACCCGGCACGCATTGGACGGTACATCGCCGGTATTGTGGAGAAAAAGAACCCGGCAGTCGTTTATGTTGCCGGTGCACAGTATAAATTCCTGAGCCTTTTGTGCAAGCTCCTGCCTGCCGCAGCACGCGGAAAGATCGTGGGGAAAATATATGGGTAACAGGCGCATTGCTCCGCAAAGCTGCTATATCCGTATTTTGTGGACAACGAAGCAGAGTTGTTCTCCCCGGAGTACCGGAAAAAAGGCAAGCCCTCCTTCATAAATTACAGTAACCGTTTATGATACTATGGGGAGGGGTCGGCATGTTTTTATCTCTTCTGCAATTTTTTGCCACAAAGTTTCTGGTTCTGGCGCTTCATCTGGAAAGCGGCAGCTTTCCGCGGCCCCTCTCTGCCCAGGAGGAAGCTGAAGTCTTTGCCGCACTGCGTGCCGGTGACCCTGCCGCACGGGAAAACTGATCCGGCACAATCTGCGTCTGGTGGCACACATACGTAAAAAAATACTACGCCCT
>ENA-OQJC01000058-OQJC01000058.1-human-gut-metagenome-genome-assembly--contig:-NODE-58-length-29025-cov-4.341477_pt1 | contig 29025 bp, 30 predicted proteins | sample MGYA00242600_ERZ504766 | MGnify/ENA primary metagenome ERZ504766 (study PRJEB26092, sample SAMD00036364) | human gut metagenome | host: Homo sapiens | study: EMG produced TPA metagenomics assembly of...
TTCCAGGAAGAAGGCTGGGAAGACTGGGCTGCCATCACCGCCAAGCTCGGCGATCGTCTGCAGTTCGTCGGCGACGACCTGCTGGTCACCAACCCGGCACGTCTGGCTAAGGGCATCGAGCTCGGCGCCGCCAACTCCCTGCTGGTCAAGCTCAACCAGATCGGCACCGTCACCGAGACCCTCGACGCCATCGAGCTGGCCACCAAGAACGGCTTCACCTCCATGGTTTCCCACCGTTTCCGGCGAGACCCCGGACACCACCATCTCCGACCTGGCTGTGGCAAAGAACACCGGCCAGATCAAGACCGGTGCTCCGGCTCGTGGCGAGCGTATTGCCAAGTACAACCGCCTGCTCGAGATCGAGGAGGAGCTCGGCTCCACCGCTCAGTATGCTGGCTACAGCGCTTTCAAGGCCTGCAAGAAGTACATCGCCAAGTGAGCGTAAGCGCATCGAATATGCGCTGATGTAGAGTGCCCGTCGTGTTCCTCGTCGAACGCGGCGGGTATTTTCATTGCTATGAGTTCAAAGTCACGCAAGAAAGCATCCAGAAGGGGCAGCGCTGGCCCCATCGCGTTCTTTGTGGCGGTATTTATCGTGGCTTTGGGATCCATCCAGCTGGCGTCGACGTTCCATACCTATGCGCTGAATATGGCTGAATTGAATGGCTTGAAGAAGCAGGAAGCTGCGCTGATAGCGCAAAAGCAGGAACTGGAAAACGACATCGCGCGTTGGGATGACAAAGCTTACGTTACGGCGCAGGCAAGGGATCGTCTGGGATTCGTATTTCCAGGAGAACAGGCGATTCGTGTGGAACATCCCGAAGCGGTGACCGGCGAAACCACAGAAGATGCAAAAAAGACGGGTGAATCGCAGAAAACCGTACTGCCTTGGTATAAGGAAATGGCGTATTCGTTCAAACAAGCCGACCAATCGGACGAAGTGAAATCGAAATCGAGGGAAACGTCCGAAAGTACGTCAACCGGCGAATCGGATGCGAATGGAACGAGCCCGGAATCCGGTGGCCAGCAGCAGACTTCACAAGACAACAACCAACAGCAATCAGGAGATCAGCAGGAGTGACACAGGGTATGACAATCAGCGAACAGGCCAAAGCCTTGGCGAAGAAGGTTCTCGACCAGCCTGCCACCGAGCATGATATTGCTGTGGTCGAGCGTCAGTTGGGTCGTTACCCGCGTGGCATGGCGGCTGTCGGAGCACGTTGCGTGTGCGGCAGGCCTTTGGCTGTGGTCACGCGTCCGCTGCTGCCGGGAGGTGTGCCTTTCCCTACCACTTGCTATTTGACTGGCCCGGAAGCGGTGAAAGCCATCTCCCACATCGAAGCCGAAGGCAAGATGAAGGAGTACAACGATCTTTTGGCTGAAGATGACGATCTGAAAGCCGCCTACGAGCGTGCGCACGAACTGTATTTGGCGTTCCGGCATGAAATCGCCGTTGCTATGGAAGACAGCGAAGAGCATATCGAAGGCACCAGTGCCGGCGGCATGCCTGTTCGCATCAAGTGTCTGCACGCCTTGCTGGCGCAAACGCTGGTGATGGGCGAGGGCGCCAATCCGATCGGAGACATGGCATTGGAGGCGATTCGTCATGAATTCGACCCCAATGTATGCCGTTGCACGGTGGAAAACGAAGACTGAACCATATTCAGACAGAAAGAAGAAGCAATGAAATCCGTTACTGTTGCCGGCATTGATTGCGGTACGAACTCGATTCGTCTGAAGGTCTCCCGAGTCAGCGAAGACGGCGTCGAAGATATTGTTCCGCGTATTCTTCGTGTGATTCGCCTCGGTCAGGATGTTGATAAGACGCATCGTTTCGCCGATGAGGCATTGGAACGTGCCTACGCAGCTGCCCGCGAATTCGCCGAGGTGCTGAAAGAGCATCCGGTGGATGGCATTCGTTTCGTTGCCACTTCGGCCACTCGTGATGCTGAGAACCGTGAGGAATTCGAAGACACTATCGAGCAGATCCTCGGCGTGCGTCCGGAAGTCATTCCCGGTACGGAAGAGGCTGATCTAAGCTTCCTTGGTGCCACGAGCGTGGTTCGTCGCGACGTCGAAGCTCCGTATCTGGTGGTTGATTTGGGTGGCGGCTCTACGGAATTGGTGCTTGGCGGCGACGGTGTAAGCCATCCGAACACGCAGGTGCAGGCCGCGTTCTCCATGAACATTGGCTCGGTGCGTATGACCGAACGCCACTTGAAGAACGATCCGCCTACCGAAGCGCAGATTCAAGAGGCCATTGCCGACATCGACGAGCATATCGATGAAGCGTTCAAAACGGTTCCTGCAGGCAAAACCCGCACTATCATCGGCGTGTCTGGCACAGTGACTACCATGACCGCTCTGGCCATGGGATTGACCGAATACGACCACTCCGCGGTGGATGGTGCCAGCTGCTCGCTGGAAGACGCTTATGCGGTCGATAACAAGTTCCTTACGATGCCGCGCGAAGAGCGCCTGACCTACAAAACCATTCACCCGGGTCGTGTTGACGTGGTCGGCGGCGGTGCACTGGTGTGGAATCGTGTGCTCGCCAAAGTCAGCGAAGCGGCCTATGCCGACCATGGTCAGCATATCGACTCCTTCATGGCCAGCGAGCACGGTTTGCTTGATGGCATTGTGTTGGATTACGGCACGCGATTGCTTGCCGAACGTTAACGTGGCATAATAACTTGGGCGTCGGCTTGTTCGATGCCTTGCCGCCATGGCGAAACTGGTATACGCAACCGACTTAAAATCGGTCTCTTCGGATTGCGGGTTCGATTCCCGCTGGCGGCACCATGCGACCCAATCAGAATATACTGGTTGGATTTTGTTTTATCTCGCGCTGAGATGAGCTTAATGTTGACTCAAAATCCGGTGTCCACATGATGAACAACGCATGACAATCGTCGTGCAAGGGGCTAGTTTTCTCTGCTGTGAGAGTGGCGAACGGCGAACAATCTATGCGAAGCAGAAGATATGCGTCTCTATCTATTGACTATTTGACAACGAATCTTGCATACAGTGCGGTACTGTCGATGCTTCCGATAATGCTCACCCAGCGTGTCGGCTCAGCGAGTGTTTTGTCGGGTGTGATGCTTGGTGTTCTATCGGCTGCAGCACGGGGAAGTACACTGTTTTTAGGCCGGTTGATTGAGAAAATATCAACACTATGGCTCATGCAGATCAGCTTGGCGATTATCGTACTGGGACTAGTATCTTTTGCATGGCTATTGCAGGTTTCGCCTGTATTTGCTTTGCTTGGCTTGATGTTGTTCGGTGTTGGCATTTCATTGGTGAATTTCACTCTTCGAGGGCACATCATTGCAACCACTGCAGATAGCAAGGAGCAAGCATCATTCTTTTCGCTGGCAACCTTGTCTGCGAACTTAGGAGCTGCTATTGGTCCTATCACAGCGTCTTATGTACAGTGCAGACTTGGTCTCGCCAACTTTCTCATCATCATTTGTCTGATATATGCCGTCATATCCGTTATCACCGGAATTTGTTTTGAGCGACATGTTTATCTACGAACTTCAGATAGTCCTTCAGAGGAAAAAACTTCGATTCTTTCCACCATCGGTACATTATTGAGCAGTCGAAGAATGTTGCCGGTATTGCTGATTGTCGTTACTGGCAGTGTGATGAATGGGCAGCTTTTTTCTGGCATGTCACTCGTATTTCATGGTTTTTCTTCAGATTTGCTGCCGAGTGGACTGTTCTTCACTGTGGATGCCATTGCTGGGATAGTTTTGCAGTTCCCCATCAGCAGGCTGGTGGTACGCATCATGGATACAGGAAAAACATCAACGTATTGCATGGGCTTAAGCCTAGGGTTGTACTGCATCGCTTTTGTGCTGTTCGCAGCGGGAACGTTGATGCAATCGGTATGGTTCATATTTGCTGCTCTGCTGGTATTTGCATCTGCGGAATGCACGTACGCACCGTTGACAAATGTCGCCATGGTGGAATCCGGAGAAAACATGCCTCTTGTCGACATACTCAATTGTCGTCTTATTTTGACAGCCATTGGTGAATCCATCGGATCATTTTGTGGCGGATTTTTCGTGCCTTTTCTCACATCGGCTTTCCATGCAACATGGATGTATTGGCTGGCTTTGTCCATTATTGCAGTTTGTGGGCTTTTTTTAATGTATCCGAAAGGAAATGCAGATAAATGAATAAGAAATTTGACGTTGTGTCTCAAATGCTACGTAATGCAGAAATTGCTCCTAAAAAAATCGCCGTTGAAGACATGTCTGGATGCCTCACATATGAACAACTAGTTCAACAATCGATGAATCTCAAACAGAATATACTCTCTCAGTATGCTATTCAATAATGATGACTTGTCATTCATAGTCCGATCTCAGGTCTTCTGGCTGCGATGACGGCCTAATGGTCGAGGTCGTTGTGAAATATTGCTGGATAGCACGTACGAAACAATCCGTTATTACACTGGCGGCATTGATAACCCCAAGTAGCCGACTGGAACGGAAAAAGTATGACGTCGAAAGATATCAAGCCAGTAATCGAACAGCCCGATACGGAAATTCCGCTGATGCTCTCCCAAGCGATTATCGTCGCAGGAGTTTTGGCTGTGGGCGAACTGGCTTGTTCTCCGCTGTATTTCTCGTTGTTGAAGGCGTCGTTGGCATTGATTCCATGGGCTATGGAAGCGGTGTTCATGGCAGTGGCATTCACGTTCGTTGTGGGCTTTGCGCTGCTGTGGTGCGCCGAATCGTTCACGCTCAAAATGCGTGAACGGTTCCGACCGTTCGCATATGCGATTGTTGGACTTATCGGTTACGGTGTGTGGAGCCTGCTGGTGTTCTCCGCCACCATCAATTCCGTGCTTGCCATGGTGGGGGAGAGTGTGCTCACCAATGGCCAGATTGGTGCGATTGCGTTGAATGGCGCAGCTCTTGGTCTCGTCGCCTTCCTGTTCGCCAAGTTACTTGACGTTAAACTCGGCAATCGTAAAACCACGGCCATTATCATGCTGGTGGTGGAAGTTACGGCCGCCATCATTGGTTTGATCATTATGATTCTCATGTTCCGTGCATTGTATGCAGCCTGAGCAAGGCACCTGAGAAGCAAGGCGACGATTGGTATGTTCAGTATTCTCGAAATGTTCAAGATAGGCGTTGGACCAAGTTCCTCACATACTGTTGGTCCGATGGTGGCGGCATGCAAATTTGTCGAATCGCTTGAACATACGGGAACGCTTGGCCGTGTGAGACGCGTGCGTACGGTACTGTATGGATCTCTTGCGTTGACGGGTTTGGGGCACGGTACCGATCGCGCGACTGTGGCAGGTCTGGAAGGTAACATGCCGCAAACCGTCGATACGGACCATGTGAACATCATTCGTCATGAATGCGAGTCGAGTGGGGAACTGCTGCTGGCTGGTAAGCATCGCATCGATTTCGACTATGCGCATGATGTGGTGATGGACGTGTGGCATCGCTTGGCCGCGCACCCTAATGGCATGCGTTTCCAGGCATTTGACCAGCAGAACAATCTTGTTGATGAACAGGTCTGGTATTCCATCGGTGGAGGCTTCGTACGGCAAGGCAATGCCGAGGATCTGATGATCGGCATTCATGAGCGTCCGCCGGTCGGAACGTCTTTCGCCGATCAGCAGAGTGATTCCTCACTTGATGACGGCTCGGATGTGCCATATCCATTCACGTCATGCGACGAACTCATTGCATTATGCGAGAAGCATCATATGAGTATCGCCGACATTGTGTGGGCCAATGAAACGGCCATGCAGTCGGCGGTGCAGGTTCGCAGCGAACTGGATAACGTGTGGCGGGTGATGCGTCGTTGCGTACAGCACGGATGCCATACGTCGCAGACCGTGTTGCCCGGCGGTTTGAATGCGCCCCGCAGGGCACCGAAAATGTATGCAAGGCTTGCCTCGAACAGTGATGTGCTTGCGCGAGACAAGAAACGCGCGGATGCGGTGCTCGAATCGTCGGATGCGGCATGGGTGGATTTGTTTGCTTTGGCGGTGTCGGAGGAAAACGCCGGCGGTGGGCGAATCGTCACCGCACCGACCAACGGCGCTGCAGGAATCATTCCGGCAGTGCTTCACTATTACTGGCATTTCGTTGACCATGCGAACGAAGAGGGCGTTATTGCCTTCCTGCTCACTGCAGGCGCGGTAGGGTACCTGTTTAAACGCAATGCCTCCATTTCCGGTGCGGAAGTCGGATGCCAGGGAGAAGTCGGTACGGCATGTTCGATGGCTGCGGCCGGTTTGTGCGCGGTGATGGGCGGTACTCCACAGCAAGTGGAGAACGCTGCGGAAATCGGCATTGAGCATAATCTGGGACTGACCTGTGATCCCGTGGGAGGTTTGGTACAGATTCCATGCATCGAACGCAACGCCATGGCTGCGAACACTGCCATCAACGCGGTTCGTATGGCCATGCTGGGAGATGGAACGCATATCGTGACCCTCGATCAGGCCATTAAAACCATGAAAGACACGGGCGAAGACATGATGTCCAAGTATAAAGAAACCTCAAAAGGTGGTTTGGCGGTCAATGTCGTTGAATGCTAGCGGTGGTTGGTGCTAGTCTAGGTGGCATTGTGCTTTTCAAGGAGGTTCACCATGGCATCTCAAATGCCCGTTGTCAATGTTGAGTTCGGCGATCGCCCGACCATCGAATTCCCGTCTGAGACCGCTCCGGCAGGTCTGAAGGTTGTGGAGCTGCTCGAGGGCAATGGCCCGATGGTTCGCCGCGGCGACACCGTCACCGTTAACTATCATGGTGTGGTCTGGGGCAAAGACACCCCGTTCGATTCCAGCTTCGACCGTCACCAGCCGGCCAGCTTCGGCATCGGTGTCGGCCAGGTCATCAAGGGTTGGGACCAGACCGTTCCGGGGCACAACGTCGGTTCCCGCTTGGTGGTATCCATTCCGCCGGAGTATGGCTATGGTTCCCGTGGCGTTCCGCAGGCCGGCATCGGCGGCGAAGACACCCTGGTGTTCGTGATCGACATCATCTCCACCCGCTGAAACTAAGCGGCATAGAGTAATTTCCAAGGTCAAGGAGGCAACATGGCCGAAGAAAAAACGCTTCTGCTGACGCAGGAAGCTTATGACAAGATGAAGGAAGAGCTCGCTTGGCGCGAAGGCGAGTATCGCGACGAAATCCTTTCCAAGGTTTCCGCGGCACGCGCCGAGGGCGATTTGAGCGAAAACGGCGGCTATCAGGCCGCTCGTGAGGCTCAGCGAGTAAATCAGGGCCGCATCGAGGAACTGACCGTCAAGCTGCGCAACGCGAAGATTCTGACCGCGCCCAAGGCCGGCGAAGTCGGCGACGGTTCTTTGGTGACGCTGGATGTCAACGGACGTGAAATGGTGTACGTGCTTGGCACGCGAGACCTGTCCATCGCCACGGACTACAGCATCATCAGCCCGGAATCCCCGATCGGCGCGGCCATCAACGGCGCTCACGAGGGAGACACGGTGTCGTATACGGCTCCGAACGGACGTGAGATTTCCGTGACCATCAAGGAAGCCAAGCCGCTCGCCTGAGTGATGTTCGTCATAAGCTGAATCTGATATTCCAGCGATATAAATACAAGGCTGGTTCACGAATACAACGGATGAACCAGCCTTTTCGTATATTTCGTCAAACTGCAATCAGATATGATCTGAACTTACGGCCATAGCTGCACGATCACCATGTAGATCGCCACCATATGGCATGCGTAACCGGCAACGGTGCCGCAGTGGAAAATCTCATGGAAGCCGAACACCTTCGGCCATGGATCGGGCTTACGTAGCGCGTATACGATGGCTCCGGCGATATAGCAGGCTCCGCCTGCGGCCAACAGCACCACAACCGCCGGACCGGCATATGGTGAAATCCAGAACAATCCCATGAATGCCACTCCGGAAACACCGAAAATAATATACACAATCACGTAAAGCCAGCGTGGGGCGCTGATCCAGATGACGTGAATGATGAGCGCCACGGTAGTGCAGATCCACATGCCCGCGATGATTGAATTGCGCCAGAACGGTTCGAGTGCAAAGGAGACCGGCGTATAAGTGCCTGCGATCAGCAGGAAGATATTCATATGGTCGATGCGTCGTAGCACATCCGTGATGCGAGGTGACCAATCGCCCAAATGGTAGCAGGCGGAATTGCCGAACAATACCAGCGAACACGTCATGAACACGGCGCAGGCCCACTTCAAACCGGTACCGTGTGCCAGGCAGATCAGCACGATGCCGGCCGCCAATGCCAGAGGAGTGGCCACGGCATGAATCCAGCCGCGCATCGCCGGCTTGGGGCGACCATGCACGTCAAGACGAATCTTACGTTCGATCTCCGTCGGAGTGATGCCTTCTATTTTCGTCGGCACGAGCTTCGCCCTTGGCTATAGCCATTTTCGCCTTGCCGTCGGCCTTCTTGCGGATGTTCTCGGCCTTGTTGCGTGCCTTCACGCGAATAATATCGGCCTTGGCTTGAAGGGCCTGTTCGCGTGCCTCGGCGATGATCGCTCGTTTTTCCTCGATCTCTACGTCTGTGGGTTTCGCCATCTGTGTGCCTCCACTGTAAGTTACGGAACCGTAACCTACGTTACCGTAACTCATGGATATGTCAATATTGCTTTTCCTGCAATATGCGTCGTGCCGTGCAAAACCTCTGGTGTGATGCGTATGATGGAGCGCATGGCTGATTTCTCACATATCTTGACGACCCGTCCCGATTTCGATGACGAAGATCGTGAATGGCTGCATCATCTGGTCGCCGACTGGCAGGTGATCGCCGACCTGAGTTTTGCTGATCTGCTGCTCATTCTGCAAAATGGCGAGGGCAAATACATTATTGCCGAACAGTGTCGTCCATCCACGGTGATGAGCCTGAGGGCCGACGATGTGGTTGGCGACGTTGTCGAGGAGGAAATGAGCGCTGAATTGGATGCCGCGATGGCTTCCGAATCGGTGTTCCGTTCCACGGTGCTCCGCACTGTGGGCGAGTCCACGGTGTGCAATGTGTATGCGCCGGTGCGTCATAATGGCAAGACGCTGGGCTTGGTGGTACGTGAGACGAATATGGCCACCCGGGAGTCGAACGGACGTTACGAATCCGAAAGCATCAGCGCAGGTAAGCAGCTGTATGAGATGATTCCTCGCGGTCAGTTCCCATATCGTAATCCGATTATGAACCAGCGTCACAATGCGCGTGTGGCGGACGGCTTCATCGTGCTCACCGTCGAAGGTATCGTGCGATATGCTTCGCCGAATGCCATCAGCTGCTTCCGACGTTTGGGATCGGTCAGCACCATGCAGGGGGAGTATCTGAGCGAAATCGGCACCAAATTGCTGCGCGAGAACGATCCCGTGCTGGAAACCTTGCCTCTGGTGCTCAGTGGCAAAGCCGCCGTCGATTCCGAACTCGATGCCAACAAGTCCGCGGTGTCCATGCGTTCGCTGCCGTTGATGGATGCCAATGGCCGCGTTGGCGCTGTTGTGCTATGTCGCGACGTGACTGAGCTTCGCCGTCGTGAAAAGGAACTGCAGACCAAGGATGCGACGATTTCCGAAATCCACCATCGCGTCAAGAACAACCTTCAGGCGGTTTCCGCATTGCTGCGACTGCAGGCACGTAAGACCAAGTCCGAAGAGGTCAAGAAAGAGCTGAAAGAGGCGCAGCGTCGTGTACAAACCATCGCCATGGTCCATGAAGGCTTGAGCCAGACCGCCGATGAAATCGTCGATTACGACAAGGTCATTTCCAGCCTGTTGAAGATGGCGGTGGATTTGGCCACCATGCGTGACCAGCATATCGACATCGACTTCATCGGCAGATTCGGCATGATGCCGGCGCAGGATGCCACGCCGTTGTCATTGGTGCTGACCGAGCTGATCACCAATTCCGTGGAACATGGCTTCGAAGGTCGCAAAGAAGGTCATATCACGATTTCCGTGGGACGCGGCGGCAACAACCTCAATGTTGTGGTCGAAGACGATGGCACGGGCTTGGCCAATGAGGAGCATGATGGTATGGCACGTTCCTCCGGATCCGGTTTGGGAACGCAGATCATCAGCACGTTCGTCAACAACGATTTCGGAGGCACGGTCCGTTGGGAGCCCCGTCGTGGCGGTGGCACCCGAGTAGTGCTCGATATGAAGCTGCGTGCGGCGCAGGAACGATAGGAAAGATACGAAAATGTCCGGTTGACCAGGGGAAGTCAACCGGACATTTTCGTTGTAAGTCGCTATTCGCAGAGCGTATGCAATGATGGATCTTTGAAAATTTCAGATCTGCATCTGCATGGCTTGGGAGCGGCGGGCACGCATGGCACGGCGCTTGAGCGCACGACGTTCGTCTTCGCTCAAACCGCCCCAAACACCGTAATCCTGATTGGTGTCAAGCGCGCACTTCAGGCACGCGTCAATCACCTTGCAGGTGCGGCAGACGGCCTTGGCCTCTTCGATCTGCTGATAGGCGGCGCCTGTATTGCCGACCGGGAAAAACAGCTCCGGATCCTTGTCGCGGCATGCGGCCTTGGCGCGCCAGTCAAAAGCACTGCTCATATAATCGCCTTCCTCTTGCCATGTACGGCATGTAAGTCCGTTACTCAGATAACCACGAATCGCGCGACTTTTCAAGAGTCTTCGCGAAAAGAATCCCACGAATCGTTAAAAACCTTGGAATTCCACGCACTGAATAGGGCATGCTTTGGCCTGTTGCATGAGCACGCCACGACCTGGGAGGGTATAGTCGTCGGCTGCGAACCCGTCCAGAATTGCGCCGGGAATGCCGAGCATCAGATCGTTGGAACGTTCTCCGCAGGGGAACGCCACACGAGTCGGACATCGGTCCAGCAGTGCGGAAATAGGTTTTTCCACCGCGGCAATCACTGTGATATTGGGATTGACCAACGCCTCACGCAATTCGTTCGCTTCAGGCGCAGAGGAAAAGGGATTAAGCGCTTCGTCCGCATCATCCACAATCCAGATGGTTCGCTTATGCGACGGTAAGGGTTTGCCGTCATCCGTCACCATGCCATGTTCGGTTTTGCGTGTGAAACGAATATTGGCGCAACCCGTGTCATATAGCCAGCGTGCGCAATGCAACAGTAGATTGGTTTTGCCGCTGCCGTAGGCACCGATGATGGCGATATTCTGTTGGCTCACGTCAAGAATGGCGGTATACACCAATACGCCATCGTCGGCAAGCGCAAAGGGAACGTTATGCCATGACTGGTTTGATGGGATGGAAAGATCGGATTGCGTTGCATGTTGCGTGAGAGGCTCGGAAAACAGGAGATCGGGGCGTTTGCAGGCGTGGAATCGTGCGGCCGTTCCAATATTGCGGACAAGTCGGTTGACATCGCGGACCGCGCTGCATAGGAAAGGTGTGGTGTGTTGTCCGTCATTGCAATAGGCTGCACCGGGAATGCTGGGAGGAATCAGCGCTGCGTCACGTATGCCGATCAATTCGTTCGACTGCATTTGGTCTGTAACCCGTAAGCATATGCTCAGCGAGATATTGGCTTTCATGTCGGCATGGACTTGGCCCATGGGATATTGCGTGCAGACGATCAGATGCATGCCAAGGGAACGGCCAAGTGACGCAAGACGATTCAGCCGTTGCATATAGTCGGGCAGACGGTCTCGAAGCGCATGGAATTCATCGATGACCACAACCAGTCGTGCCGGAGGCCGGACCAATTGGTCGAATCTGGAAACACGTTCGGCGCTGACCAGAGCCTCACGACGCACCAATTCCTGTTCAATGGCATTCAACGCGCGAATCGCGTGGAACAAATCAAGATCGCAGACATTGCCAACGGTGTGGGGAAGATGTTCCAAAGCGTTGAATGTCGATCCCCCTTTGAAATCCAAAAACACAAAATGCAGATCATCAGGGCTGTATTGCATGGCGAGCGACAAGCACCAACTGATGAGCAATTCCGATTTTCCCGAACCCGTGGTGCCTGCGACCATGGCATGCGGTCCTGATCGTTGCAGATCCGTGCGAAACAAGCCATGCTCCGTGACTCCTATAGGGCAGGATGATGTGGAGGAAAGCCATGTTCGTGTGATGGTGCGCCAAGGCAGCGCGTCCTCGTCCAGAGCGTAGAACCGCTCGAAACACACATGGGGCATTGCGGCGAACGGCGAATGGCTGTTTTGCCTTGCGGTCTCCACCACCTTTGCATAGGTGGTGGAGACAGGTTCGTCATGCTGCTGCTTCTGATTGGAACGCAACGCCATGGATACCAGAGACAACGCGCTGCTGATGAGTCCAGGAGCAAGCATGGCCACATATAGCCATTGCCGTTGCGCGATCATTATGACAAGCATGACAAGTTGCGACAATACCGGCGCGGCCCAGCTGATGAGCATCAGCCGATCCTCATTGAATCCATTGGTATGCTTGCGCTTGGTTTTGCTGTTCATGCCGTCATTGTGAACAGCAGTGGCGGATGGACGCAAGCGAGAATCAGGGTTGTGGTCGGAGGATATGGTTATTCACATCCTGACCACAACCCTCAGCTTTGCTGTTCGGCGAGCGTGCCTACAGTGCCAGCCCGATGGGTCCCCTTAGCCAATTCGGAGAACAGTTCGAGGTTCTTATCCTCGTCCAAGAGCACGCTTGAGCCGACACCATCAACGTAGTAGTCGGGATCGGTCCAATAAACGCTTCCTGAAATGCCTTGATCCCCAGAAGCGTTTTTGAACGCCAAAGCCATGCGCATCAGCGATGAGGTTGAAGCCTTTTCATCCACGGTTACGGAACCCAACGCAGCCTCCGCAACTTTTTTGACTTTGCCGAAGTTCAGCAGCGTATCCTTGGACGCGCCCTTTTTCACTATGGCGTTGATGACCTGACGTTGACGGGCTGCACGTCCGAAATCGCCTTGTGCGTCCGCGTAACGCATACGAGAAAACGCAAGCGCGGTGGTGCCGTCAGCGGTATGGCAGCCGGCAGTCCAGTTCAACTGGGAGTACGGATCGCTTACATCCTGGTCGTAGCATAATTCGACGCCTCCTAAAGCGTCGACCACTTTGACCAGACCCCCGAATTGCACCATTGCCACGTGGTTGATTTTTTGCCCGGTGATGTCTTCGACTTCGTTAACCAGTTGTTTGCCGTTGTACAGTTGGGCGACGGCGTTGATTTTCATGTAACTCTGGTCGATTTCCACCAAGGAATCACGCGGAATGGAAATCAGTGAGGAAGGTCCGGATTTCGGTTTGGTGAGTACCAGAATGGTGTCTGTTCTGAAACCGGTCACGTCGCCAGCGTCACCAACGGTGCCTTCGCGTTCGTCGGAACCGAGGATCAGCCAGCTTTCGCCAGCGGTATCGGCTTTGTTCGTCAACCAAGACTGTTTGTTGAGCTGTCCATCCACCCAATTCCATGCGGAGAATATCGACAGTCCCAAGGCGAGAATCACAGCAAGGAAAAACGCGAGAATGACCCGCCCCATATGTCGTTTTCTGTGGGGGAGCACGGCTTTCGCAGTGGATTGGAATCCTGTTGTGCTATTGCCGGACAAAGGTTGTCTGGGCGTGTTCTGTCGCGTTGTTCGTGGCATGCCAGTGGGTATGGAGGAGGATCCTCGTACCTGCTGGCATGCACGGTGATTGTTCGGAGCTGAAGCAGGAGCAAACGATGCAGGAGACGATGATGCCGACTTACGTGGTCTGCTGGTGGAGTTTGCGGCAGGACGGAAACTCTGTGGAGCGCTGGAACCGGATGGAGTTACGGATGATGGTTGCGCTGTACGCCTGCTGGCGTGCGGGGCACTTGAGCGCGCTGGCTGTGCGGCAGGCGAAAAACTTGGAATTGACGGAGAGCCGGATTGAGAAGGAATTGTGGATTTGTGAGGCTGTGATTCCGTCTTCTTCCGTCCTGCAGACGGGATGAAGCTCGGTGGTGCGGGCATGGGGTCCTTGCCACCGTTCTCTTCACTCATACAATATCCTCCAAAAAGAAATCCGTTCCTACACCATTTACACCGTGTAGGAACGGATTCGGTGAAAGCGGTCTAGTTCTTTGCGGGAACGGCACAAACCGTCGCGTTGAGGTAACGGTCGGCAAGCCCGATGTACTGCCCGGTAAGAGCGTCATGAATGGAACCATCTTCAGGGTCGACCGTGCCGCCGGTGTTCGGATCGATCAGCGTGCCATCGGCCTGCGTGATCAGACCAGTGACCGGATCGGGTGTTGGCGCGGCTTCCTGGGAACCCGTGTTGTCAGTGCCCGTATTATCCGTATTGTCAGTGCCATCCGTCGAATTATCGGAAGAACCGTCGGAATTGCCTGCGGTATTGGCATCCGTGTTCGCGTCGGATTCGTCGGAACCATAAATCGGCTTGTCCGCGCGCATCTTCTCCCATAGCGTCTCCGCCTCATCGGTCCAGACCGAACGATTCGGGTCCGACGGCGCGGATACTACCGGAACGGTCTGCGAATACAGGTTGGACAGATTGAAATCCTTGAGGCTCATGGCAAGACCTGCAAGCGCTGCGGTATCGGCCATGCCTTGCGAGATATAGAGTGATTGCAAGGCTGATTTCGCTAGCTGGTAGAGCTGTGCGGTGTCAGTAAAGAGGTTCTTGCTGAGCGCTTCGTTCATCAACTGTTTGATGAGGTATTGCTGTCTGGTTGTTCGTGATGTGTCGGATCCGTCTCCCAGACCATGGCGGGTTCGTGCGTACTGCGTTGCCTGGTGTCCGTCCAGATGGTGCAGGCCCTTGGTGAGTTGCAGGCTGGTGTAGGGGTCGTCGACGTCCTGTGGGATGCACAGGTCGACTCCGCCTACGGCATTGATCATTTTGACCAGTCCTGCGAAATCCACGACGATGAAGTTTTGAATGTTCAGTCCGGTGAGGCTGTTCACTGCATTCAGGGTGCAGCTTGCGGCTGAAGCGAGATCGCCGCCGGTCTGGTATGCGTTCGCGAAAATCGAGTTGAACATCACATTGTATTGCGCGGGAATCGTGCCGTTGGTCGTTTCGCACTGCGGTATGTCCACTAGGGAGTCGCGCGGAATGGAAACGAGATTGATTTTGGTGCGGTCCGCGGAAATCTGCGCCACCATTGTGGTGTCGGCCTGATGGTTGCCTACCACGTCGTCGAAGTTGCCTCCGACGGACTGGTTCTCTTCGCCATCGCGGGAATCCTGCCCGATAAGTACGAATTCGATGGGTTTGCCGGAGTTGGGATCGATGATCGAGGTGTTGGCGTCAAGTGAGCCTTGTCCGATGATTTCGACCGAATGGTCTTTGATGATGCCATTCACATCCAGCCATGTTGCGGCCGCTGCGGTTCCCGAGAACACCAGCATCGCCGCGATGACCGAAGCGACTATCGTCCTCGCACGATGCTGCACTCGATAGCCAAGGCTGTGACGCGGCTTTGCGTCTCGCAGTCCATTGACGTTAGGAAGCTTATCGCCGGCTGGTGATGTGGTCACGGTATCGCCTTCCTGTTTATACAAAAGATCACGCCATATCTCAACGCGTTCTAGAACATACCACTACTCTGTCATGGGATTATAGAGATGTTCCCCGATTTTCACGGATTCTGCTTCAGGCCCCCGTCGTTCTTGGAGGTACCATGTACCATATTTTTCTCGAATTATAGTGATTGACACGGCGGAAAACTTGACAAAAAGAAATTGCATGTGTGTAATTTAACACGACTAAAAGTGCGCATACGTATAGCAGGGGAGGACGCATGTGGGGCGTGATCGACGAGTCCTCCGATAATCCGCTTGCGGAACTGTGGGGTCTGTTCAAAAGCGATGATGATGTTTCCTGGCAGCATAGGGCTTTATGTTCTCAGACTGATCCGGAAGCGTTCTTTCCTGAAAAGGGCGGATCAACCAGGGATGCCAAGCGAGTGTGCGCCCAGTGCGAGGTTCGTGAGCAATGCCTGAAATGGGCCATCGACCATGATGAGCGTTTCGGCATTTGGGGTGGCATGAGCGAACGTGAGCGCCGTCGGTATAAGAAGGAACACAAGGAACGGGCATAACGCACGGCACACCCTGTGCGTACACTTGAAATTATGAATTCTAACGCCAGCAGCGATATCCAGGGAATTGTGACCGATCTGCTCAACAGCAGGCCGTACTCCCATCGGCAGGATGCCGATTCATCCGTGGCTGCGGTGATTACCGCGCAAAGCGATCTACGTTTTTCTCATCCACTTTTGCCGCGGTGCTCGCACAGCGTGTGCTTCCAGGCACTATTATCGTTGCGGATTGCACCAATCAGGTTGAGCAGCCTATGCAGATGACGTTTAGCGTTATCCCGTCGCCTGCCGGTGTGCTTACGGAAGTTCCCGAAAGCAAGACCATACGTGTCATTCTCGTAGGAGTGAAGGGTGCCTCTTCATTCATGAATGCCGTGGCTCGTGCAATGCAACAGATCGATCTTGACGACCGGGTCGGTGCTCTGTGGACATTGCATGACGATTCCAGGCCGGCCGATGACTCATGCCTTGAGGTGTTGCTCGATGCTTGGAAAAACACGCCGACTGCGTCTTTGCTTGGCGCGAAACAGTTGGATTGGCAGGCGGAAAGCCTGCATAACGTCGGTTTGTATGCGGGGCACCACAATGTCACGTCTCTGGTGGTGGACGGTGAGCCGGATCAGGAACAGTATGATGGCCGGCAGGATGTGTTGGCTGTGTCGCTTTCCGGCGCGCTGGTTCCATTGGCCACCTTGCGTACTTGGAAGGGTGCCGATCCATGGTTCGGCACGTTCGCCGAATCCACGGACCTGTGCAGGCGCATCTGCCTGGGCGGTGGCCGTGTGGTGGTGGTCCCGCAGGCGCGAATCGCCCATAGGAGGGCAAGATTTGAAGGCGTGCGTTCCAAAAACGGCCAACCTGTTGAAGATGAGGAAGGCCGCGTCGATCCGTACCTTGCGGTACGCGAGGCGAATACGAAATACGCGTATACGGACGTGCATCGTTCTTGGTGGCCGCTGCTGTGGATCTGGTCGATACTGAAGGCGTTGGGACTGGCCGTGCTGTGCCTGACGCGCAAACAGCCATACCATGCCTGTTGCGAATTGGCCCTGCCTTGGCGTTCGTTGCTCCACTTGCCGGGCGCATGGAGGGCCCGTGCCCGATTGCGTGAGCAGAGTAGGGTCTCCTTGAAGGCATTGGCCGCATTGCAGACGACTCGTCAGCAGATCGGCCAATGGAACGATCGCAAGCGTGCGTTTCTTGACCAGCGTGGCACTGTGATCCTCAGCCCTCTTGCCAAGGCGCATCTGCGTAAAAGGCTCATGCGCAGGTGGGGGCTTGCCATCGCATCGGCGGTGATCGCCTTCGCATGGATCGTCTTCCTATATTGGAATGTGCTTCGGAGCGTATTCTCCGGCGCGTCGATATATTCTCAAACGTTGCTGCCGACCGATGCCAGTTTCAGCCAGTTGGTGCATGCCGCCACCACGTCGTGGGCGTATACCGCGGGAACTGGAATCAGCGCCCCGAGCGCGCCTTGGCTGCTGGTGCTCATGGTGGTTTCCGTATTCACGGCTGGCCATGTTGCGACCGCAGTCGCCGTGGTGTTCTTCTTGTCCGCTCCTTTGATGGTGCTGTCGTTCTGGGCTTTGGCTGGAATCTTTACTCGGTCCGACACGGTGCGTTGCGTGATCGCGTTGGCATGGTTCGCCATCGCATTGTCGATGAACGTGTACAGCGATGCCGACGTGACGATGATGACGGTCATGGTGTTTCTTCCTGCGGCCTTCGCGTTTTCTTTCCGAGCCGTAGGCATGTACCGTACGGAAGATCTGGTCAATCCGCAGGCTTCCGTGCAGGCCGCGGCGCTTGCGGCATTGTGCTTTATTCCCGTCGTCGCGGCCGAACCGCAATTGCTGCTGCCGCTGATGCTGTCGTTCCTTGTGTTCCTGATGCTTGTACGCTCCCATAGAACGACGCTGCTGCTGATTCCGCTGCCGGCCGCTTCCGTATGCGCGCCCACATTGGTCAACACGGTACGTTTCGCAGGAGCAGGTACGTGGCGTCAGATTTTTGGCAGTGTGATATTGCCGTCGTCTGCGCATGATGGGCATCCGATGATCGCAAATCTTTCGGATATTGTTTCCCGTGCGTTCGGCGTTGCCGTATCCGGCGAGATTTGGCAGTATGTGGCTGCTGCAATGTTGGCATTGATTGTGCTTCTTGCCGCGGTATCGCTGTTCCTGCCATTCGTGCTTCGCGTGTCGCGTATGATGTGGGTCGTGGCGATCGCGGGTCTTGCCACGTCGCTGCTTTCCGCCGCGGTTGTGGTTGCGGTCGATGCGGATGGCGCCGTGGCCGGTTCCGTGCTTCCCGGCGTTTCATTCACGATGATGGGACTGCTGTCTTGCGTGTGCATGGTCGCAGGCGGTGCGGTGCAACGTTTCGTCATGCTGTGGCAGAGGCCCACCGGCGATGTCGAAGTTGAGAGGAATGGCGCTTCTACTGGCATTATTGCCGGGCGTGCGGCACGAATCGTGCTGGTCATGCTGATTGCGGCGTCGGTTGTGGCGAGTGCTGGTTTTGATTATGTCGCCAGAGACCATAACACGGTTTCGACCAGTGATTCCGGTTTGCCGATTGTTGCTTCCGACTATCTTGCGCAGGATGAGGCGAGGCGTGTGCTCGCAGTACGCGCGGATAGTGCCGGTTCCATCAGCTACAATGTGATGCGCACCCGCCGAGGTGATTTGATCGACAGCTCTCCGGCACAGCGTGTCGAAGTGGCGTTCGGACGTTCCGATGATGCGAACAAGGCCATCGCCAAGGATTGCGCGCAGCTGTTGTCGAATGCTGATTCCGACGCCGTCGCCGATTTGAGCGAGTTGGGATTCGGAGGCATCTATGTGGTGCGCTCCGGCGAAGACAAGGCGCAAAAGGAGATAACCGATCAGTTGAGTTCCAATATCAGCGCTTCCGATGGCACGCAGAATGTCGTAAGCACTGATGCGGGAACATACTATCGTCTCACCATCCAAGATACGGCCAAGCAGCATATCGACCGCAAGGGATATCGACAGGCTGAATCGAGTGTGTGGCGTCAGGCATGGCTGTGGTGCATGGGTATTGTTCTCGCAGCGTATTGCTTGGTTGCGCTTCCGCGCATGAGGCGTCACGGTCAGGAGGAAGCATGAGCAAACATTCCCGTTCCAAAACGGTTTGGCGTGTAATTCTGGCCATAGTGTCGGTGTTGGTCATTGTCGCACTGGCGACCGTGGCCGTAATCTACCGTCCGACTTGGATTCATGCGGATTCGCCGGTAACGCAGCGTTCATCCGTATCCCGCACCGTCAGTCCGCGTCAGCTGGAAACATATTGTCCAGCACGAATGACGATAGCTGATACTGATGCGTATGGAGACAGCGAATATCAAGCGTCCAACGGCAATATCATGTCGTCGGCGCGTTATGCGTCCTTCGGTTCGGTGTTCCGCTCTTCCGTAGGGCTTCTCGGAGCTGATGAAGCCACTTCGTCATTGGTGTTGAACAAGGATGATGCCGGATCGGATGATGATATTTTCATGGCGTCCGGCACGGTCGATGACGGATCCCAATTGCAGAATACCCGATTGCTGTCGGCTTCCGATGGAACGGGAGCGGCCTCTTCGGTGATGTCTTGGGCTACTGAGGGAGATTTGAAAGGCGTTTCCGCTGCTTCCTGCGTCGCTCCGGCTTTGAAGCAGTCGCTGATGGTGTCGGGCACCAAAACAGGCATGACCCAGCAGCTGGTCGTGGCCAATCCGTCGGCTAAGGCCACGTCGGTGAACATCAAGGTTTGGGGATCCGACAAGTCGGGTGCTTTGGCATTGTCTACCGGTTCGACGTTGACGGTTGGCGCGGGCAAGGAATCTGTGCTGAACCTTGCCGCAGCAGCTTCCGGGCAGGATGCTTTGTACGTTACCGTGTCCAGCGTGGACACGCCCGTTGCGGCCGTGGTGCGCACCATAGCCATGGATGGTCTGGTTGCAAAAGGATCGGATTATGCGGTTCCCAATACTGTTGCCGCAAAAACATTGGCGATTGACGGACTCACGGAAGGCGATGCCGTCAACCTGTATGTGTATCCGTCTCGGCAAGCCGACGTCACCGTATCTTGGACGGATGACCAAGGTCTGAAGAAAACCAATCAGCAGACGCTCGAATCGAATCGCGTTTCGGTCATCGACCTGGGTTCGGTTCCCAAGTCGGCGACCGGACTTACCATCAGCGCCAGCGAGCCGGTATCCGTCGCCGCGAAGATCACCAATGATGGCGATGATGACCAGGCTGATTTCGCCTTGGTCAACGCTTCAGTGCCGATGAGCGTCTCCGCCATGGCCGTGCCCGACCATGCCACGGCTCAAGTGGGCATCACCAACATATCGGGCGATGAGCGCACGGCAACATTGACGTCCTATAACAGTGTCGGAGATACTGTTGACCAGCGCGAGATTGCTCTCCAATCCGGCGCTTCGACAACGGTTGATCTGGCGGATATCAACGATGGAGACGTTGCCGCCGTAAGCTTTGCCGATCCGGACCAATCAATGGTGTGGAACATCCGTATCAGCCAAAAAGACGTATCGGATGCGAAACTGGCCGGAGTGTCGATTATCGGCGCAACGGATCTGAAGGAAGCCCGCGAGCAGGTGCTGGCCAACCAGAACATGACCGTCGTGCGTTGATCACATACCCCAATCGGGGTCGATCTCTTCGGGACGGCGTCCATACAGTTCCGCCAAGCGCAACACCACTTCGTCGCGGATGGCGAATTGCAGGTCCATACGGCTTCGCGCATGCGATTGCAAAGGCATACGGTACAGCACGACGCGCGGCGGAATGCCATGTTCCGCGGGGAAAGACTGCGAGCCCAAGTGCGCAGTGGCCTCCCAAGGTGCCGGGTCGGATGGCGGAACGTCCTCGACCGCAAACTGTACCGGTGCCACCAGTTCGGGCCATGCATCGTTGAGCCTACGGATCTGAGCCACCAGCATGTCGTCGAACATACCGCTTCTTGTACGATAACGTGGAAGTCTGGTACCGAACATGGGAGTGCGGGTCCCACGACCATGACGGTTTCTATACACTGTTGATTCCCAAGGCAATTGATACATGGCTTCTACCATATCAGGGCCTTGCGCGAATCATGCGATAGCATATTGTTCATTGCATCGACACAGGAGGAAACGATCATGACGGATATTTCCGTGCCCTGTTGGAACGACGTGGATATCGAGGAATTGTGCAATGGAGTACGCCTTATCGCCTTCGATCTCGACAACACGTTGGCAAGGTCGAAAAAGCCAATGAAGGACGACATGGCCGAATGCTTCTCCGCATTGACATCGTTGATTGATGTCGCGGTGATCACCGGTGGCAAGTATGCATTGCTGAAAAGTCAGGTGGTGGAACGGTTGACAGGTCAAGCCAATCGGTCGCATCTGCATCTTATGCCGACCAGCGGCACCCGATATTACCGTTGGGGCGGATCGGATTGGGCGCCGGTCTTCGCCCATGACCTCAGCGCGGATGATCGTGCGAAGGCTTACGAATCGTTGGAACGCAATGCGCGCGAACAGGGTATCTGGCTCACGCACGTTTGGGGTGAACGTATCGAGGATCGTGGCAGCCAGATCACATTCTCCGCATTAGGGCAGCTTGCGCCCATCGAAGCCAAGGAGGCGTGGGATCCAACCAACGAGAAGAAGAATCGTCTGGCACGAGCGGTTGCCGCCGATCTACCGCATTTGGAGGTACGGCCGGGCGGCGCCAGCAGCGTCGATATCTCCGAAAAAAACGTCGACAAGTCGTTCGCTGTTCGAGAATTGGCCGATATTCTCGGCATTACGGTGGCGCAGATTGTTTTTGTGGGAGACCGTATGGATCCGGACGGTAACGATTATCCCGCGGCAAAGGCAGGCACCAGGGCGGTGAAGGTTGCCTGTCCGAACGATACCGTGAAATTGTGCGGTGGAATCATCGCCAGTCTATCGCGATAGAACCTGTTGGGAGGTTTCGCATGAACTCAATGGCGAGGGCATGCTCGATGGTGGTTAATCTGCTGTTTCCCCGGGGCTGCGCCGGGTGCGACAAACCGGATGAAGTGCTATGCGAAGCTTGCAGGGCATTGTTTTCCCAGCCGACCGCACAGTCGTTTGACGGTGTGGCGATGCAACGCTGGTTCGCATGCGGATGGTACCGTGGCACGGTCAGAAAGGCGGTTCTCGCGTGGAAGGATCACGGCGACGAGGAATGTGACCGTGCGTTCGCCGATGCGATATGCGCCCTTGCAAAAGCGTCTGGCGTTATTGACTTCGTTCGTGATAGGCATGGTTCATGCCATGATGTTGTTGTGGTTCCCGCGCCTTCGTCTCCCGCTTCAATACGTCGTCGCGGACGTAAACATATGATGCCGATCGCCAAACATCTGGCAGGTTTTCTACGGGAGGAAACAGGCTGCGAGGTGACGGTGCGTGACGCGTTGGAGAACAGGGGGGTCAAAGGGAAATCAGTGCAGACCAGCGGTGCGGCGCAACGGTCGCAACGTTTGAAGGGGCATGTTTCGGTGTGTCCTTCGGTTTCCTTGCGCAATACGATGGTGATTCTGGTGGATGATATTGTCACGACCGGTGCGACCATGCGCAGTTGCGTCGAAACGATGCGGAAGGAGGGTGCTACGGTCGTGACCGTGCTTGCTTTGGCTCACACTCCGGCGGGAACGCAGAAGGTTGGCCCAACGCAAGCATGGTCACGCACGCAAGTGCAGTGACGTGAGAAATCCTCTATTCGTCATCCGTAACATGGTATTTCGGCAGAATGATTTCAAAATCGGCTCCACGCGGGTCATCGACGACCCTCACCGAACCACCGTGCAACTGGGCGGCCCAACGTGCGATGGACAATCCCAAGCCGGTTCCGCCCGATTCGGTGCCCGGACCTGTTTTCCTTTGACGAAACGGCGGAAAATGTCGGAACGCGCCTCTTGCGGAATCTGCGATCCGAAATTGACGACATTGGTGACGATGGTGCCGAAATCCTGTTTTCGTGTGCTTCGATAAGCACCGTGGTATTGTCCGCGGAATGCTTGAGCGCGTTCGCGATGATATTGGTGAACAGTTGGCGCAGGCGGTCCTGATCGCCTGCCATCTCGATATCGTCGGGCACATGCATTTCGATGTCATGCGCATGCCCGGCATCGGCGATTTCCAAAGGTTCCACGGTTTCGTCAAGAAAATCGGCGAAATTGAACATTTCGATTTGCAGGCTTGCCGCGCCGGCTTCCATGCGGGAAAGATCAAGAAGGAACGCGATCAGATCGGACAGGCGGTGCGTCTGATTGAGGATGCTTTCCAGATTTGATGGCGTAGGGTCGATCACGCCATCCGCCATGTTTTCGACCATGGCTTGAAGCGCTGATACGGGCGTGCGTAATTCGTGGCTTACGTTGGCTACCATGTCCCGGCGCATCTGGTCGGCATGCTGAAGCTCTTCCGCCATTTCGTTGAAGGTGAGGGCGAGCTGGCCGACTTCATCGCGACTATTGGAGTCGACATGGACGCGCACGGTGTAATCGCCTTCCGCCATCGCTTCGGCGGCGTCGCGCATTTGGCGCAGGGGAGAGGTGAGTCCTCTGGAGAAGAAATATGTGATTCCTAAAGCCACGGCGAGGGTAATGGGCATGGCGATCCATACGCTGAGCCCTACTTTGAGCAGGAACCACGCCATGATGAACGCAATGGCGGTGGAGATGGTGATCAGAACGCTCAATTCAATTTTGAGCGATGAGAACAAACCAATAGGACGTTCGGTTTCCAATGGATTCACCGAACGCCCTGGTTTTGTATCGGTAGTACGCATACCACCGAATTTTAGCGCATTAGTCTTGGACTTCTGGCGGTTCGAACGCGTAACCGACGCCATGCACGGTACGAATGGTCTTCGAACCGAGCTTATGGCGCAATGCCTTGACGTGCGAATCGACGGTGCGAGTGCCGGAAGCATCCACCCAATCCCACACTTCCTCGAGCAGTTTCTCGCGAGTGAGCACGGACTTCGGCTTGCGGGCCAGCGTGGCCAGCAAATCGAATTCCGTAGGGGTCAGGTGCACCTGCTTGCCATTGACGGTGACGATACGTTGCGCGGGATCGATGACCAAGGAGCCGAAATCGAGAAGCTTCTCGTTTTCGGAGTTTTTGGCGATGACCTTGGCACGATCTACACGGCGCAGCAACGCCTTGCAACGGGCGATGAGTTCGCGCATGGAGAACGGCTTGGTCATGTAGTCATCGGCTCCGGCACCGAGGCCGATGACCTTATCGGACTCGTCGTCTCGTGCCGTCAGGATCAGCACTGGCACAGGGCGCTCCGCCACGATGCGTTTCGTGGCCTCAAGACCATCCATCACGGGCAACATGATGTCCATGATGACCAGATCCGGACGCAACGTAGTCGCGGCCTGAACCGCACTGGCGCCGTCGGATGCCACGCGCGCCGTCCAGCCTTCCGCTGTGATGCGCTGCGCGATGGCAGTGGCCAGTGTCGGCTCGTCTTCGACCACCAGAACGGTGCGTGGAGCCGTTGTGGGTTGTGCTGATGAGTTGAGCATAGCTTTCCGCCTTTCTCAGAGTTCCGGCTTCAAGAATACTGCTCCCAGTGCCGGAACGGTGATTTTCGCGGACCAATCACGTGAATGGTATTCGCCTTCGATCGCTTCGACCGTGCCATTGTGAATGCCGGAACCGCCGTAGATCTCATCATCCGTGGTCAGCACTTCGGTCCACTTGCCGCCCTTGGTGAGCGGTACCTGATAGTCGGTCCATGCCTCGCCGGAGAAGTTCACCACAACCACCATTTGCTCTCCGTCCTTGCCGATACGCACGAAGCTGAGCGTGTTGTGATCGGCGTCATCGCTGGTGAGCCACTGGAAGCCGGCCGGGTCGAAGTCTTGGCTCCAAAGTGCAGGGGAAGCCTTGTACAGCGTGTTCAAATCCGCGACAAGCTTTTGCACACCCTGGTGGTCCGGCCATTCAAGCGCGGCCCAATCCACGGAACCGTCATGATCCCACTCGCCGTACTGGGCGATCTCATTGCCCATGAAGGTGAGGTTCTTGCCCGGGTGGGCCCACTGGTAGGCGAACAGCGCGCGGACACCGGCATACTTCTGCCAATCGTTGCCCGGCATCTTGCCGAACATGGATCCCTTGCCGTACACAACCTCATCGTGGCTGATCGGCAGCACATAATGCTCCGAATAGGCGTACACCATGGAGAACGTGATCTCGTTGTGGTGCCACTTGCGGTTAATCGGCTCCTCATGCAGATACTGCAGGGTGTCGTGCATCCAACCCATGTTCCACTTGAGGCCGAATCCCAAACCACCGGCGTCGGTCGGCGCGGTGATGCCTGGGTAAGCCGTGGATTCCTCGGCGATCATCATGATGCCCGGATTGTTCTTGTATGCCGTGGCGTTGGCTTCCTTGAGGAAGTCGATGGCTTCGAGATTCTCGCGGCCGCCGTAGATGTTCGGATGCCACTGGCCGGCCTCACGGCTGTAGTCCAGGTACAGCATCGAGGAGACCGCGTCCACACGAAGCGCGTCGATATGGAACTCATCCAGCCAGAAGCAGGCGTTGGCCACCAGGAAGTTACGGACCTCGCGACGTCCGAAATTGAACACGTACGTGCCCCAATCCGGGTGCTCGCCACGAGTCGGATCCGGATCCTCATACAACGGCGTGCCGTCGAAGCGGCCCAGTGCGAACGCATCCTTCGGGAAGTGGGCCGGAACCCAATCCATGATCACACCGATGCCGGCCTCGTGCAATTTCTCAACAAGATACTTGAAATCGTCGGGGCCGCCCAAACGCGAATCGATCGCGTAGTAGCCGGTCACCTGATAACCCCAGGATCCTGCGAACGGATGTTCCGCCAACGGCATGAACTCCACGTGCGTGAAGCCTTCCTTCTGCACGTAGGGAACCAGCTTGTCGGCAAGCTCACGGTAGTCGTTCACGTCCTTGCGCCAGCTGGAGGCGTTCACCTCATAGATGCTGACCGGTCCGTTATGCGGGTCGCTGGCCGCGCGTTCGGCCATCCAATCGGCATCATCCCATTCATGGGTGGATTCGACCACGATGGATCCGGTGCGCGGCGGAATCTCGTGGGAGCGCTCCATCGGATCGGCCTTCATGGTCCATTCGTTATTGGCGTTGAGGATTTCATACTTGTAGATTTCGCCGGCCTCAATGCCTGGGATGAACAGTTCCCAAATGCCGGAAGAACCAAGTTCGCGCATGGCGTGGGTGCGTCCGTTCCAGCCATTGAAATCGCCGACCACGCGCACGGCATGCGCGTTTGGCGCCCATACGGTGAACGCGGTGCCAACCACCTGCTCGCCATCTACGCCTTCAGAAGAACCCATCGGATCGTCATAGCGGAGCACATGTGCGCCAAGTGCCTCCCACAGGCGCTCGTGACGGCCTTCGCCGAATAGATACATGTCCATCTCGCCGATGGTCGGCAGATAACGATAGGGATCGTCAGACACCACAACGGAACCGTCTTCATATTCCGTGCGAATACGGTAATCTGGCACGCCGTAACCCTCTTCTGCTGCGGCGGCGGGAACGAGTGCCATGAAGACGCCATTGTATTCATGGATTGCGAGCGTTTGACCTTGTTCAGTGATAATCGTCACGGATTTTGCCAACGGGCGCAAGACGCGGATCGTGACGACATCCGCATGCTTGCCGGAACCGAGGTGCCCGCCGAGCACCTCGTGAGGATTGTAGAACGTACCGTTGCTTACTGCATCCAGTGTGCCCTGGGGAACAGGAACAGCAACGACATCTTCATTGATCTTGGATTCTGTAGCCATGGCAAAAGTGTAAGCATGGAACGGAAGAAAAGTGGCCCGTGTCGCGCCTATTTTTTCGTTTTTTCAAGTGTTTTTGGCCAAGTCCACCCCTGATGGCACAATAATTCGGGTTTTGTGTAAGCTTTTCACGGAGGATTCATGGGTTACAAGGTCGGCGACATGGTCGTCTATCCACGTCACGGCGCTGCGAAGGTGGAGGCCATCACCGAACGGACAGTCAAGGGAATCACCCGCGAATATCTGCAGCTGTCGGTGCTTTCGTCTGACGGTCTGGTCATCAACGTTCCTGTTGATAATGCCAAAAAGGTTGGTGTGCGAGATATCGTCGACGCCAACGAAGTGGCCAAGGTGTTCGAGATTCTGCGCACTCCGATCATTGAGAAGGAGATGAACTGGTCTCGTCGCTACAAGCTGAATGTCGAGAAGATCGCCACCGGCGATGTCAATAAAATTGCGGAAGTGGTGCGTGACCTTGCGCAGCGTGATGTTGACGAGCATGGTCTGTTCGGCTGGTGAGAAGCGCATGCTTACCAAGGCCCGTAGCATTCTGACTTTCCGAGATTTCGCTGTCCGAACACCTTGATGAAGCCGAGGCCCAGCGTTTGCTGGACGTGAACCTTGGGTATGAGCCGGCCCAGCCCGGCGATGAGGAGCATCATACCGAGGCTCCCGAGGAGGCTGCCATGGATACGCTGGCCCGAGTTGAGGCCGAAAGCAAGAAGTCCAAGAAGAGGTAAGGCGTTTCATGCGTATCGGTCAGGGTTTTGACGCTCATCGATTCGCATCTCACGATGCAGGCAAGCCGTTATGGCTTGCCTGTTTGCGTTGGGAGGGCGATGGCATCGAGGGCGATTCGGATGGCGATGTCGCCGCTCATGCGTTGATTGACGCATTGCTTTCCGCGGCCGGTCTTGGTGATATCGGCACCTTGTTCGGTGTCGGCTCGCAGTCCGATGGCGCGGGCAAGCATGGCGCCGAAATGTTGCGGACCACGGTCGATTATCTGAACGAACGTGGTATGAAGCCAGTGAGTGCCAGCGTGGTCGTGATCGCCAATCGGCCGAAAATCGGAAAACACAGGGAAGAAGCCGAACGAGCGTTGTCTGAAGCCATAGGTTGTGAGGTGTCCATGACCGCCACCACAACGGATGGCATGGGATTCACTGGTTCGGGCGAAGGCGTCGCCGCGATTGCCGATGCTTTGGTGGAACCTGTTGATCCATCGACTCGTCAGGCAGTCTGATTTCGCCCGCTGACGGCTTTCCGATACTTCTTTCTGCTACTTTCTTTTGAAGGATTCAATAGCCTTCGCAACCGCCCAAAACAACGTCGAAATTGTCACGATGATGAAGCTCGGGGGAGCGGGGAACATGGCGGAAATCACGAGCCCTCCCCAAATCGAAATCAGGCAGATCACCGTGGCGACGACCATCGCCTTGAATGGTGAGCGGGCGATGATGTTGGCGGTGGCGGCGGGGGTGATCACCAACGCGAAGATCAGCAATGTGCCGACTGCGGGAACGGCAATGGTAATGACGCCGGCCATAATTGTCATAAAGCAAATGTTCATGAAACCGACGGGCACGCCTTTTGCCTGTGCCACCTGCTCGTCAAGCGAACTGAACAATAGCGGGCGGTAGATCACTGCCAGAACAGCCAAAAGCAGCACGTCGAAAATCGCGAAACCAATGATCTGACCGTCGGTGATCGTCAGAATCGAGCCGAACAGAATCGACTGCATCTGCTGCGAAGCCGAGCTTGACATGCGTGCGAAAAAGAGACCAAGGCCGGTGGCGAAAGCGAGTACGGTTCCAGTGGCGATCTCACGCTGTGAAGCCTTCTTGCCAAGCGCGCCGATCACCAATGCTCCGCCGAGAGCGAACACGCCAAGACCTGCGGAAACAGGCAGGCCGAGCAATACGGCTCCGGTGGCACCTGGCAGTCCGATATGTGCCAAGGCGTTGGGCTGCGAATGTGGAATGTCTGGCGATGGTGAAATAACCCATCACGCCGGCTGCCAATGCGATGCACAGGTCCGGCGAGAAACGCGTTCGTCATAGAATGGGCGTTGAGCGTGGAAACCCATCCGGGTACAAAGCGAATACGGTACCGTCCATGCTCAGTCCTCCTGCGTGGT
>ENA-OQJC01000061-OQJC01000061.1-human-gut-metagenome-genome-assembly--contig:-NODE-61-length-28264-cov-5.023634_pt1 | contig 28264 bp, 22 predicted proteins | sample MGYA00242600_ERZ504766 | MGnify/ENA primary metagenome ERZ504766 (study PRJEB26092, sample SAMD00036364) | human gut metagenome | host: Homo sapiens | study: EMG produced TPA metagenomics assembly of...
TCATCGGCTGCAGTTCGCCACGCTCACCGTGCAGACCATGTTCGCGGATATCCTCCAGCGCTCGGGAATGCACGACGGAGTGCTGGCGGAACTCCATCTCGACCATGTGGAAGCCGAAGGTCTCGGCCTGCCAGATGAGGTCCTGCAGCGGGCCGTAGGCGGAACGCTTGGCGTTGGCTTCGGCGAGGGAGCGCTGCACGACCTTCAGGTCGGCGATGTAATCCTCGCAGGAGTGGTACATGAGATCAGCATCGCGGTCGATGGTGGCCTTCAGACGATCGGCCATGACCAGCATGACGGCGCGGTGCAGCTCCTTGGTGGAGATCAGCGCGGCCTTGTCGGTCAGACGCTCGCTCATTTCCTTCTGATGGTTCCACAGGCTCTTGAGCTCGGCACTCGGCGGAGTGGTCTCAGCTTCCATGGTCAGGTTCTTGCCAACGCGGCGGGTCTCGATTTGCAACGCGCCCAGCACGTGGTCGCTGAACTTGCGGGCCACCTGACGGCTCACCTTGGCGGTGACATTCGGGTTGCCGTCACGGTCGGAGCCGATCCAGCTTCCCGGGTGGAAGAACGCCGGGCATACCGGCGGCACGAGGCCAGCCTTATCTCCGAGGATCCAATCGTCGAAACGACGGTACACCTGTGGAATGGTATAGAACAACGTATTGTCGAAAATATCGAGAATGGTTTCAGATTCCTCAACCGGAGTCGGCTTCTTCAGTGCGATCGGAGAGGTGCGGAACAGCGCGTCAATCTCGTTGAAGAGTCGACGGGAGTTTTCCTTCTTGTCTGAACCGCCAAGCAGCTTGTGCGTTGCGAGCAGCTGGGAGATGCGACGGATTTTGCCTTCCACGGCTTTGCGGCGGGCTTCAGTCGGATGCGCGGTGAACACCGGATGGAACTCGAGCTGGTCGAGCAGTTCCTTGGCTTTGGCCGGACCCATTTCGTTAATGAGCTGGTGGTAGGCGCAGGTCATTTCGTTCACTGGGTCGACGGCTTGGGTGTCATCTACGGCGGCCTCACGGCTGTGCAGCACGGAGACACGGTAGTTCTCCTCGCATAGGTTGGCCAGATGGAAGTAGGTGGTGAAGGCGCGGGCCAGCAGTTGTGCCTCATGCACATCCGTTTTATCGATGATGTCGACGACCTTCTGCAGGTCATCCTGATTCGGATTCGTATCCGTCAGAATGCCGGAGAAGCGTTCGGCGCTAGCGTTCAGTGCGTGTTCGCGCACTTCATCGAACTTGGCCAGCAGCTTTTCGTCGAATTCGCCGAGCACCTCGCGAAGAATCTGCAAACACAGATCCATTTCCTCTTTGAGGGAAGCGGGAAGATCACGCTCCTCGGGGCCTTTGGTGCCGGTGCCGGACGAGACGATAGCTGCGTCGGCAGGCGTGATCTGTTCGTTTTCTATTGTCATCAGACCTCCTTCTCCAAACCATCGGGTTGCCCGGTCTGTCGGTCCTTCGCGGCACCTCCGCGATTGTTTTGGCCGTCTGTTGCGAGCCCACAGCCCTAAGTTCGGTCGGTAATGCACGCCCATTGTATGCTCGGCAAATCGACAGTTTGGTTACGGAAACACCGGAAATGTCCGCATCGTGGTCCGACGGTGTCCACAAAGTGAAATCGATGGAAATTTCGAAAATCCTCCGACCAGCCCACACGTTAGACCTGAACTTGTGAGCGCACAATACGAACATGAACATGAGACGAATTTCGATAGCGCGGAAAAAAGCGCTTCGGCCGTCAGCAAATTCCATACACACTCCATTCCGCTCGATATGGAAGATATCGAACGGGATTGGGACAAGCCGGTCGCTGAAGCGGGAATCGCAGCAAAAGCCAGCGTGATCGTACGCGTCGGCATGCTCGATCTCGGCGCGGGCACCGGAAGCTTCCGCGTACGCGAAATGATGCACCGCATCGCCTATCCGCTAGGCGTGCACGTGCGCGCCGACGTGAACCTCACCGACATCGAAGCCTCCTGCACCGACGGCAAAGACCGTATCACCGAAGTCGTCGACCTGCCAACCACCGGCGTCAACACGGAACGCATTTGGCTGCTCGAACACTTCGCTGACTGGTTCAACGTGAACCTCGGCAAAGGATCGATGTACCACAGCCAATCCGACGTGTCCGAAGGGCTTATGCAGCATCTCGACAAGCGTGATGCGTCGCAGGTGTCGGCTGACCTGTCGAAGCGTCTTCGCGAACGTCAGAAAGCCGAACAGAATCAGGAGGGATCTGACGATCCCGTGCTCGACGCGCTTGAAATGGTGACGGAACGCGCCGAAGTGACCGATACCACCGCGCAGCCGTTGCACTTGCGTGATATCGAAGCGGCAAGCGAGCAGCATAATCGCGGTGAACGTGAAGCCGAACGTGAAACCAAGCGTGAAACTGCCGGTACGGCCAACGTTACGTCAAGCGAATCGACTACGAAAAAAGCGCGCAAAAATCGCAATCACAAGCCGCCAAAAGGTCAATACGCCGAACATTTCGACCACGTCGGAAAAGAAGCGGACCAATCGCAAGGCATCACCGTTCGCCAAGCCCACGAACGACTCGACATGATCGAACGACGCAAACCCCTGTATTCGCCGGCGTTCGCGGGATTCGCCTCGGCCTGCGCCTGCGCATCCTTCGTGTTCCTGCTTGGTGGCGGTCCCTTCGACATGATCGGCGCGTTCATTGGCGCGGGACTTGGTCACTGGCTGCGCCGCCGCCTGTTCGCCCACCATCTCAACCAGTTCTTCGTGACGTTCGTATGCGTGGCCGTCGCGGCACTCGCCTGCACGGGCACCCTGCGATTGATTGGTATTTTCGAGCCCGTCGCATTGCAGCATGATACGGCTTACATCGGTGCCATGCTGTTTGTGATTCCTGGATTCCCGCTGATTACGGGTGGACTTGATATGGCGAAAATTGATTTTCCGTCAGGTATTCAGCGCGTTGCGTACGTGTTGTGCATTATTTTGATGGCGACGCTCGCAGGCTGGATGGTCGCTTCGATCGTGCATTTGAATCCGGAAGGATTCGAGCCGTTGGGACTCAATCCGGTTGTCAATTGCCTGTTGCGTTTCGTGTTCGCATTCATCGGCGTCTGGGGCTTCTCCACCATGTTCAACTCGCCGCACGCGCCATGTGCCTTGTCGCCGCCACCATTGGCGCCATTACTGACACCTTGCGTTTGGAAATCGTTGACATGGGCGTTCCCGCCGAAGCCGGCGCATTCATCGGCGCACTGCTCGCAGGCCTGCTTGCCTCCGCATGGCGTTCTGCGGTTCATCGCAGCTGGCTCGCCCCGCATCTCGGCTACCCGCGCATCTGCCTGACCGTGCCGTCCATCGTGATCATGGTTCCCGGTTTGTACATGTATCAAGCCATGTTCCACCTCGGCCAATTCGACACCTTGAACGCCCTCGACTGGGCTTTCCGCGCGTTCATGGTGATTATCTGTCTGCCGATCGGCCTAGCCATGGCTCGCGTTATCACCGATAAGTCTTGGAGATACGATATTTGATCCGTTTCGGCATTTGGGTGCGTAAATGAGATAAATGCGATTGTCGCAATGTTCGACCGGTACATTGGGACAATCGCATATTTTTTTCAGAAGAGATTCGAAAGAAATTCGTTTCGACAGAGATTTGAAGAAAGAGATTCGAAAGAAATTCGGCTAGCAATCTAAGAAGAGAGAATTCATGGTTACCAAAGATTTTTGGGTGCTGCTGGCGATGGTCATCTATTTTGTGGCCATGCTCACCATCGGCTTCATCTACTCCAAGCGGTCCAATTCCTCCACTCGTCAGTATTTCGCGGGTGGTCGAGGCGTTGGTCCATGGCTGACGGCATTGAGCGCCGAAGCCTCCGATATGAGCGGCTGGCTGCTCATGGGACTGCCGGGCGTCGCCTACTTCACCGGTGCCGCCGACCCGCTGTGGACGGCCCTCGGCCTGGCTCTCGGCACCTACCTCAACTGGAAGCTCGTCGCACGCCGTTTGCGCCGCTACTCCGTGGTGGCAGGTGACGCGATCACCATTCCGGACTTCTTCTCCAAACGATTCCATGACAAACGCAATATCGTCTCCACCATCGCGGCGCTGATCATCCTCGTATTTTTCTGTGTGTATGTCGGTAGCTGCTTCGTGACGGTCGGCAAACTTTTCTCGACCCTGTTCGGCTGGGACTACCACCTGACCATGGTGATCGGCGCTGCCATCGTGTTCGCCTACACCGTGATCGGAGGCTATCTTTCCGTGGTCGTGACCGACTTCATCCAAGGCTTGCTCATGTTCTTCGCGCTGGCAGTGGTGTTCATCGGTTCCGTCGCATCCGTCGGCGGCGTCGACAACACCGTCGCCTTCCTCAAAGGCATTCCAGGCTTCCTTGACGGCACGCAAATGGCCACGCCGATTCTGAACGATGCCGGCGAGCAGATTGTCAAGGCTGGCCAGGCCATGTTCGGCGCGCCTACCGAATACGGCGTGATCACCATGATTTCCATGCTTGCGTGGGGTCTTGGCTATTTCGGCATGCCGCAGGTGCTCGTGCGATTCCTGTCGATCCGCAGTTCCGAAGAGATCAAGAAGTCCCGCATCATCGCCACTACATGGTGTGTGGTGTCGCTGGCGTGCGGCGTGTGCATCGGTTTGGTCGGCCGTGCGATGATGCCGACGCAGTTCGTCACGCAGTCCGCGGCGGAGAACATTTTCATCGTGGTTTCGCAGGCGCTGCTGCCGAGCTTCATGTGCGGCATCGTGGTGTCGGGCATTTTCGCCGCGTCCATGAGCTCGTCGTCGTCATACCTGATTATCGGCGCTTCCGCGGTCGGTGAGAATATTTTCCGCGGATTGCTCTATCGCAAGGCCACCGATCGTCAGGTGATGATGGTTGCGCGCATCACATTGCTGGTTATGTTCATTTTCGGCATTGTGGTTGCGTTCGATCAGAATTCGTCGATTTTCCAGGTTGTTTCGTATGCATGGGCCGGTTTGGGCGCTTCGTTCGGTCCGCTGATGCTCTGCTCGCTGTATTGGCGTCGTACCAATAAATTCGGTGCGATTGCGGGCATGCTTTCCGGTACTGCGACCGTGCTGATCTGGCATAATTTCATCAAGCCGCTTGGTGGTGTCTTCGCTATTTACGAGCTGCTTCCGGCGTTCATCATCTCGCTGCTGTTCATTGTGGTGGTGTCGCTGCTGACTCCGGCTCCCGATGCTGAAGTGCTGCACGAGTTCGATCATTATCTTGATGATCCCGATGACCGCAAGGTGGATGACGATTTGGTCGCAGCGGAAATCGCTTCCGGCGAAAAGCGCGCGAAAATCTAATCAAACATAATGTGGCACATGCCACTCAGACGCAACAAAGGCCGGATTGTGCAATACGCAATCCGGCCTTTGTCGATGCTGAAACGCTGTTTAAAGCGTGATTATGGTGTTTCTGGAGCTTTAGTAGCGCATGCCCATGGCGTCGCGCACCTGCTCCAACGTTTCGTTGGCGATGGCGTTGGCCTTCTTGTTGCCTTCGGCGAGCACGTCGCGCACGTAATCCATATCCTTGGCGAGTTCCTCGCGACGGGCGCGATGCGGCTCAAGGAAGCTGTTCACCGATTCGATCACATACGCCTTCAGCGCGCCCGCACCGGAATCGCCGATCTCCTCGGCGATCTCCTTCGGATCGCGACCGGTGACCAAACCGGCGGTCGTCAGCAGTGCGGAAACCTGCGGACGTGCGATCGGATCGAACGTGATGCGGCGCTCGGAATCGGTCGGGCTCTTCTTGATGAGCTTGGCGGTCTCCTGCGCTGTGGCGCCCAACATGATGGAATTGCCGTACGACTTGCTCATCTTGCGGCCATCCAAGCCTGGAATCTCCGGCGCTTCAGACAGAATCGCGGCCGGCTCGGGGAACACCGGATGCTTCTTGGCGTAGCGTTCGTTGAAACGACGCGCGATGGTGCGCGTGATCTCGACATGCGGCAGGTTATCCTTGCCGATCGGCACCACATTGGCCTTGCAGAACAGAATGTCGCATGCCTGATGCACCGGATAAGTCAGCAGCAGGCCGGTCAGCGCATGGCCGGAAGCTTCCATTTCCGACTTCACCGTAGGATTGCGATGCAGCTCGGCCTCAGTCACCAATGACAGGAACGGCAGCATCAGCTGGTTCTCCGCAGGAACGGCGGAATGCGTGAAAATCATGGTCTTTTCCGGATCGATGCCGGCAGCCATGTAGTCAAGCACCAAATTGAGCACATTGTCTTCGATGTGCGCGGTCGTGTCACGATCGGTGATCACCTGATAATCGGCGATGATGATATTCGAATTCACGCCGCGATTCTGCATGGCGACGCGCTCACGAATCGAACCAAAATAATGGCCGAGATGCAGACGTCCGGTCGGACGGTCGCCGGTCAGCATGGTGAACTTGCCCGGATTCTGTTCGATTGCGGCGAGCGTTGCGTCGGAACGCTTCTTCGCTGCGAGGAAGCTCGCGCTCATTTCATTGCCGACAGCGGTGATCTGCTGCTCCTGGGTTTCGTCCGTCATACGTGTCCTTTTCTTAAGAAAATCAACGATTTTATCGTAAAAGTCTGAGCCGACAACGAAATATGGCACAGCAAGTGGTACTCTCTTGTTTGATGAATTGATAGCACAGTAATCCTCAGGGGGTCAGATGGGCCGCGGACGTCAGAAAGCCAAACAGCAGAAAATAGCCCGAAAGCTCAAGTACCTGACCACCGACACCGATTATGATGAGCTCGCCAAGGAGCTCGGTGCCCAGGAGCCTGGTTCGGGTTCTTTTGATCCTTTCGCCGATATCGAAGCAAAATATTCTCACGATGCGGACGCTGAAGATGAGATTTCTGAAGATGCTCAGGAGTCCGCGCAAACCGACGCCGAGGATGACCTCGACGAGTATGCAAAGTGGGCCGCAGAGGCGGCGGCGAAGGCCACGAGCGGAGAGTTCCCGGCAGCCAAGTCCGCCGCGCCGAAGCCACACAAGCCCATCCCGATGCCGATGCCCAGCGCACTGAAGCCGAAGAAGCAGGACTGATCGGCATATCAGGTACTTTGTGAAACCGCGATGCGGATATGCCTGCCAGGTGTATCCACATCGCGGTTTTGCTATGCGTTTTTGCGCCTGTGACGGTCTTCTCGCAGCCTGTCACACCAACGGCAGCAAGCTACTCAAATCGTCGCGTTCGCCAACGGCCGTGATGCGTCCTGCCTCCTTCTCCTCAGCCCAGCTGGTGATGCCCGTGGCGAGTCTCATCCACACGTCCGGTTCCAGTTCGATCACGTCCGGCGGTGTGAGATTATGCGGATCGGATGCCGGTCCGTCGAGAATCTTGATGGCACCCCACGGCGCGACACGAACTTCCACGCCCGCCCCGGGCGCTTTTTTCTCCAGCAGATGCAGCGAGTAGCGCACCGCCATCGCCCACAGTTGGCGTGGCAATCGTGGAGAGAATTCCAGACGGAAATCGCGGGCCGCGTCGGTATTTGCGGGAATATTGTCGGCGATCATGCGATGAGACGTTTGCAGCCATTGTGCAAATGCGTCATGCCCCTTATGCAGATCTTGTTCTCGAATAACAGCCATACGTGTTATTTTGCCGTTTGCGAGCGACTATGATGGGGTGTTGCAGACAACGTAGTCACAACTGAATAGGGGTGTGAAGAGAGGGAAAATACTTGCGATTCTTGACAGCGTTCGCAATGTTGTTGCATGTCGTTTGCATGTTGCTCGCAACGTTTTTGCAGCCGGTTTGCATTATTTCTGCAAACGAATGCTTGCTTGTAATTGCTTGAAATTTCATCTTTTTATGATTACGTAGTATGCTATGTATGAGAACGTATGCATGATGTTACTTAGTGTTCATGCGGCCGCTAATGCAAGGACGCTGGGGTAAGGCATAATGTTCCTGGAGAGTAATCCGTCAAAGGGAGTCGATTAATGACTGAAATTACCGCACCGAAGTCCGCGGTCACCGCGGAGCAGTTCGCAGACGAGATCCGCGAGCAGCTGAAGTACACCCAGGGCGTCACCGTCGAGCAGGCCAAGCCGGCCGACGTGTACGTCGCCGCGTCCGCCGCAGTGCGCCGCCGCCTCATGGATTCCTGGTTCAAGACCCAGTCCGACATGGTCAACGGCAACACCAAGGCAGTCGGCTACCTGTCCGCAGAATTCCTGATGGGCAAGCAGCTGCGCAACGCGCTGCTCAACGCCGGTCTGACCGAGCAGTTCGACGCCGCGGTCAAGGAACTCGGCTTCTCCGTGCAGGACGTCGTCGACGCCGAGCACGAGCCGGGCCTCGGCAACGGTGGCCTCGGCCGTCTGGCCGCCTGCTTCATCGATTCGCTCGCCTCGCTGGGCGTGCCGGCATTCGGTTATGGCATTCAGTACAAGTACGGCATCTTCGAGCAGAAGTTCGATGAAAACGGCAAGCAGATCGAAACCCCGGACTACTGGCTGACCAATGAAGAGCCGTGGGGACACATCGATTACAACCGCGACCAGAAGGTTTCCTTCGGCGGCGAAGTCGTTGAGGAAGATGGCAAGAAGGTATGGAAGCCGGCTTGGTCCGTGCGTGCGGTGCCGGTCGACTACATGGTTCCGGGCTACGCCTCCGGCCGTGTGAACACCCTGCGTCTGTGGACCGCCAAGAGCTACGACGAGTTCGACCTGCTCACCTTCAACAAGTCCGAGTACCTTGACGCCGTCAAGCCGCAGGTTGAAGCTGAGAACATCTCCAAGATCCTGTATCCGGAAGATTCCACCCCGCAGGGCAAGGCACTGCGTCTCGAGCAGCAGTACTTCTTCGTGTCCGCCTCCATCCACGACGCCATCCGCGTCTTCTACCCGGGTCAGGACAAGCCGGATCTGACCACCTTCGCGGACAAGATCACCTTCCAGCTCAACGACACCCATCCGGTCATCGGCATTCCGGAGCTCATGCGCGTCCTCATGGACGAGTACGGCTACGATTGGGACACCGCCTGGACCGTCACCAACAAGACCTTCAACTACACCTGCCACACCCTGCTTCCGGAAGCCCTGGAAGTGTGGCCGTCCAAGCTCATCGGCGAACTCCTGCCGCGTCACCTCGAAATCATCGAGAAGATCCAGGACCAGTTCGCAGCCGAGCTCAAGGCCAAGGGCGTCGACGAAGCCACCATTAAGGACATGGCCATCTACACCGGCGACTCCGTGCGCATGGCCTACCTGGCCACCTACGGCGGCTCCCACGTCAACGGCGTTGCCGAGCTGCACTCCCAGCTGCTCAAGGACGTCACCCTGAAGAACTTCTCCGACGTGTATCCGGACAAGTTCACCAACGTGACCAACGGCGTGACCCCTCGCCGCTTCGTCAAGCTCGCCAACCCGCGTCTGTCCGACCTCATCACCGAAGGCCTCGGCACCGACAAGTGGGTGAGCGACCTCGAACTGCTCAAGGGCCTCGAACCGCTCGCAGCCGATGACGAATTCGTCAAGAAGTTCGCCGCCGTCAAGCAGGCCAACAAGGTTGACTTCTCCAACTACGCCAAGCGCGAATACGGCTTCGACATCGACCCGAACACCATGATCAACACCATGGTCAAGCGTCTGCACGAATACAAGCGTCAGGCACTGAAGATCCTCGCCGTGATCGCACGCTACGCCGACATCAAGTCCGGCAAGGTCGCCGCCGACGATGTCATGCCGCGCACCATCGTGTTCGGCGCCAAGGCCGCTCCGGGCTACTACCTCGCCAAGCAGACCATCCAGCTGATCAACAATGTCGCCCGCGTCATCAACAACGACCCGGATGTCAAGGGCAAGCTGAACGTCTACTTCCCGTGGAACTACAACGTGCGTCTCGCACAGCACCTCATCCCGGCAACCGACCTCGACGAGCAGATCTCCCAGGCCGGCAAGGAAGCCTCCGGTACCGGCAACATGAAGTTCGCTCTCAACGGCGCCATGACCGTCGGCACCCTCGACGGTGCCAACGTCGAAATCCGTGAGCGCGTCGGCGCTGAGAACTTCTTCCTCTTCGGCATGACCGTCGACGAGGTGGACGCCCTCTATGCCGAAGGCTACGATCCGAAGAAGTACTACGAGGCCGATCCTCGTCTCAAAGCCGCCATCGACATGGTCGCGGACGGCACCTTCTCCAACGGCGACAAGACCGTGTACGAAGACCTTGTCCACGATTGGCTCACCAAGGACTGGTTCATGACCCTCGCCGACTTCGGCGCCTACACCGCCATCCAGTCGGAAATCGAGGCCCTCTACGCCCAGCCGCTCGAATGGAACCGCAAGGCCCTCATCAACGTGGCGAACTCGGGCTACTTCAGCTCCGACCGCTCGATGGAGGATTACCTCGAGCGCATCTGGATGACCGGTCCACTCAAGTAATGACGGAGCGTTATCTGCGTTGTGGAAGGCTTGACGTATCTTCGTACGCTTTCGCTTCCACGCCTTGTGATACTGCGCTCGTCATTACTTTCGCTTCGCACGGGCCATATGTGACGTGAATTATCGCGTGATGTATGACTCGTAGCGTTAGATAGGGCGTGATGACGAAGGGACGATTCCGTTTTGGAATCGTCCCTTTTCGTTTTCTCGGGCAAAACAAAAGCCCTGCGCGTGGGGCGCAGGGCTTGAAAGAAAGAGAAATCAGGCAGCTTCTGGGGTGGCGGGAGCGACTTCGGCTTCGCCATCCTCGGCATCCTTGGTCAGGCCAAGATCGACAGGAGACGAGCTGTTCTCCCATGGCTCCTCCCACGGATCGTAATCCGGATTCTGCTGCTTGTACACATACAGACCGACGACACCGGCAAGCAAAGCTCCGAAGAGCAGTGCGAAGAACTTCCAACCGTTAGAAGACTTGTTCTCCATGACGGATCCTTTCCCAAATATCGGCGAACATTGGCTGACCTGCTCGTTCAAGCCAACTCTGTTCACTATATTAATTCCTTGAATGTGTTGATTGGGTGGATTTACGCGCCGAGGATTCACAAGAATGCAATCATTTGCAATGATTTCGCAGATTCGCGGATTCGCACGTTCCAGTAGGGTTGAAACATGGCTTATCAACGTTTCAGTCTGTTTCCCGATTCCCCGTCGTTCAAAGACTTCTTCTCTGCACGTTCCATGCGATACCGTTGGCGTAACGGCGATCCTGTGATCACCGTTACGATCATGGCGATATGCGTCGCGGTCTGGATTGTCGAAACACTATTGAAAATCGTCTGGCCGACCGGCTGCAACGCATTCGTCGGCTCAGGCGCATTCATGCCCGCGCTGGCGACTCACCGCCCATGGACCTTCATTACGTCAATGTTCCTGCACCAGCCGGCCTCCCTATGGCACATTCTTTTCAACATGCTGACCTTGTGGTGCGTCGGGCCTGTATTGGAACGCATGATGGGGCATCTGCCATATCTCGCGTTATACGTGCTGTCAGGACTCGGCGGAAGCGCCGGCATGATGGTCTGGTCACTGTTCTCGCAAGACGGTTGGCTGACATCCGCATACGGCGCTTCCGGCGCGCTATTCGGCCTGTTCGCGGCAATTCTGGTGGTATACCAGCGCATTGGCATCGACATTCGATCCATGCTGATCTGGATGCTCATCAACTTCCTGATGCCAATCATCACGCCGAACATCGCATGGCAGGCGCATGTCGGCGGATTCATCATCGGAGGAGTGTTCGCCTGGCTGTTGGTTTCCGGTCTGCATGCGTTGCGCGGCAAAAGTCTGCAGCAGCGCACGCTGATGTACGGCGTAATCATGTTGGCCGTGATTATTGCGATTGTCGTCGCATGCAATATGAGCAATCCACTTCGCGCAAACCCCCTTCTTGGCATGTTCTTCTAGTTGGTAGGCAGGAGAAAAAACAGATTTGGGGAATTGCAGACACACACTTATCCACAAATGTGGATAAGTGTGTGGATAAGTGAGGGTTGAGCTGTGGGTAAGTCGGGGATAACTCGGTGCATTATCCACAAGGATATTCACAAAACGGTGGATTCCCCGGCTTTTCAACGGTGGAAAATGTGGATAACCCGACTGTGCATAGTGGAAAAATGGGGAAAAACACCATCCTATATATTGTGGACGGCCATAAAACTGCCTACAAGATATAGATGCTATCCACATTCGTCCACAATAATCCACGACTTATCCACATCGTGTGAAACCAGAAAATCCCCAGAATGACGACGAATCAACACAACGAAATCAGGTACGTCACCAATGACAATCATGAATGACGAGACGCGCGAATTCGTGGCGATGCATCGCAACGAGGACGTGCGCGAACTGGCGTTGAAGGCCAAACGTGTGGAAGGGCTCGACCTGCCGTTGGCGCTCGACCAGATTGCCGGATGGCAGATCGCACGCAAAAAACTGCCACAATGGGCCTCCTGCGAGGGAATCGTATACCCTCCGCACATTTCCATGGAACAGTGCTCATCGCAGTTCACAGCCCAATACAAGTCAGAAATCGCACAAACACTGCTTGCGCCGGCCGCAACCGTGCGCGCCAGAGTGTCCGATTCTGGAGAATCGGACAACCAAACCACGAAAAGTGAGCCACAGTTGTCCGATTCCGCCGAATCGGTCATGCAAACGGCAAAAAGTGCGTTCCAGTTGTCCGATTCTCCAGAATCGGACACGCAAGAGATGAAAATGGGCGCGTGGATGTCCGATTCTCCAGAATCGGACACATTGGTGGCGAGAAGTTCGATGGTGGATCTGACGGGCGGGTTCGGCGTGGACTTTTCGTATCTGGCGCGCGGATTCAGCCAGGCCACTTATGTGGAACGGCAGCGGCATCTGTGCGATCTGGCCGAACACAATATGGCCGCACTGGGACTCGACCAGGCGCGCATCGTGTGCGGCGACGGCGTGGAATACCTCAGGCAGATGGGTCCGGTGGACTTCATCTACCTTGATCCGGCCCGCCGCGACGAGCATGGATCGCGCACTTACGCGATCGAGGATTGCACGCCGAACGTGTTCGAATTGCGTGACCTGTTGCTCGCCAAATCGCAGTACACGCTGGTCAAGCTTTCGCCGATGTTGGATTGGCGCAAGGCGGTCGCCGATTTCGACGGGACCGTACGCGAAGTGCATATCGTGGCCACCGGCAACGAATGCAAGGAACTGTTGCTGGTATTGGGTCAGCAGGTGCATGAGGAACCATCCGCGCCGCGCGTGTTCTGCGTGAACGACAATCAGCGGATCGACTATGATTCCGCCGCATATACGCAGGGCCTGCGCATTGGCGGCAAACCGCTGCCGGAGGCGAAAAACTACTTGTATGAGCCGAATGCGTCGATTATGAAGGCCGGTTGCTTCGATCTGGTGGAGGAACGATTCGGTGTGACGCAGGTCGGTCCAAGTAGTCACCTTTTCGTGTCGGCAACGCCGGTTGCCGATTTTCCCGGCAGAGGATTCGCGATTGAAGCGATCGGCGGCATGAATAAAAAGGATATAAAACGACTGCTGAATGGCACGAAACAGGCCAATATCGCGGTACGTAACTTCCCGCTTACCGCACCGCAGCTACGCAAGAAATTGAAGCTTGCCGACGGTGGTCCGGTCTATCTGTTCGGCACTACCATGCAAGGCTGCGATCATGTGCTGCTGCGCACGTCGAAAATCTGAAAAACAAACCGGAATCGAAAAAAGAAACAGGCGAACCGGGATTGGCAAGGCAGTCGCGAAAGACCGCGTACGTTTGCGAAAGAGCGTGAAACCTACGAAGAAAACCTACGAAAAGATTGCGAGATAATCGTAAAAGGGCATGCGAAAAGGGCGTCTGACCGCACGTTGTACAGACGCCCTCAAATCGCAGGAAAGGCGAAACTACGCTTTAGCGCCACCACATGGTCATGATGAATCCGATCATGATGATCGCGAATGCGATGGCCAGATTCCACGCGCCGATGTTCGGAATCGGGTAGTCGGAAGTCAGGTAGTAGACGACCGCCCAGATCAGACCGATGATCATCAGTGCGCAGAACAGCGGCACGAACCAGCGCGGGTTGGACTTGGTGCCCTTGATGGTTTCCTCCACGCGGCGGGTGTTCTCCGCCTGACGGTTCATCATGCGCTGCATCTGCGGGCTCAGGGAGTCCTTATCGGCGGTAGCGTTCAGCACCGCTTCGACGCGATCCATCGGAATGTCGTGATCGTCATCGTCGTCGGAATCAGCGGATTCGTCAGAAGTGGAATCGACGGTGGTTTCCTCAGCGGCATCCTGAACGGTTTCGTTGCTCTCTTCAACGGCAGCGGTGTCGTCCGTGGACTGCAGATCGTTCTGATCGTCCGCGGTGGTTTCGTGCAGCTCTTCGTCAGCCATCAGCATAGTCTCCTTTAATAGGCTAAAAGTCATAATAGTGGGTAGACTCGAAAGCGGCGAACTCACAGCGTAAAACTGTTCATAATCAGAGCAAATGCTTAATGGGAATCAGGAAGGTCCGCATGGCGAAGCACACCGGCAAGCACACCGCGAAACGGTCGAAAGCGGCCGGAGTGGCGGCATTCCTTGTGCTCATGTTCTCCGGATTCCTGCTCGCCACGAACCTGCGCGTGAACCGTTCCGTCGTGGTGACCAACGACACCGCCGAACTCGTGGAACAACGCGTGAAAAAAGTCAACTCCCTGCAGACGGAAGTCGACGTGCTCAGCTCCCGCGTGAACGATCTGAGCAAAACCCTGAACAGCCAGGACGACGCCGACCAGCAAGACAGCGAAAGCGCCGGCAACGGCACCATGCTGCCAGCGGTGGAAGGCCCCGGACTCGTGGTGACGCTCGACGATTCGCCACTCTGGGAAAACATGGTCGATTCCAGCGGCTCCACCTCCAACATCAACGATTACGTGGTGCACCAGCAAGACGTCGAAGCCGTGGTGAACGCGCTTTGGGCGGGCGGCGCGGAATCCATGATGATCATGGACCAGCGTGTGCTGTTCAATTCCGCAGTGCGCTGTTCCGGCAACGTGCTGCTTTTGCAGGGCAAAAAGTATTCGCCGCCATTCACCATTTCCGCGATCGGCCCGGTCGAGACAATGAAAAAGGCGCTCGACAATTCGCAGGAAGTGACCATATACCGGCAGTACGTCAGCGCGTTCGGCTTGGGATGGCAGGTCGACGAAAAGAAAAACTCCATTTCGACGCGACCGACGCATTGCAACAGCCGCTGCAATACGCGCAGGCGATGAACAACGAAACAGACGGATCGCAGCAAACGGACGAAACGCAGGAATCGCAAGAGGGGAAGTAACCGATGAAGCACGTGGCACCAAAACAGCGTCGCAAAAGCGTGGTCTGGACGATACTTGGCATCCTCGCCGAACTCATGCTGACCGCGGCGGCCGTCTGCGCGCTCTACATCGCATGGCAAATGTGGTGGACGGGCGTGCAGGCCGAACACAACCAAATCGAAACACGCCAATCCGTATCATGGTCCGACCCCGGCCAATCCGACAGCGTCACCATTGCGCAAGCGCAGGAAGGCGACCCGCCAGCGCAACCGCAAAGCGCACAGGAAGGCGAGCTCATCGCCCAGGTCTACATTCCGCGATTCGGCAGCCAATGGCAGCGCAACCTCGTTGAAGGCACCTCTCTCACCGAACTCAACAAGCACGGACTCGGCCACTACAAGGATTCGCAAATGCCTGGCCAAGTCGGCAATTTCGCCTTCGCAGGGCACCGCAACGGCTACGGACAGCCACTCGGCGACGTCGACAAACTGCAGGAAGGCGACCCGATCATCGTGCGCACGCAGGATTACTGGTACGTCTACCACTACACCAGCTACAAAATCGTGCTGCCGACCGACATCGAAGTGGTCGCCGCCAACCCCGAAAACCCCGGCGCGACGCCAACCAGACGCATGCTGACCATGACCACCTGCGAACCGAAATACTCCACGCCGACGCACCGCTGGATCAGCTACGCGGAATTCTCATACTGGGCGAAGGTGTCCGACGGCATCCCCCAGGAGCTCGCCTCCACCGATTCCAACGGCAAAGTCAAATTCGTCAACAACGAAAAATCGTCGATCGTCGCATCCGTCAGCTCACTCAAACCGTGGATTCTCGGCGCGCTCGCCGCATATGCGATCATCTTCCTTTCCGCGCTGGTGGCATGGCGTTGGCCGTATCTCGCCGACGTGCGCGCAGGACGCCGCGAAAAGCCGGAATTCAGCTTGTACGGCGGATTGATGCGATTGCAGCCGGGTGTGCTTCCGATTCGACTTGTGCTCATGGCGTTGCTGATTTTCGCGGCGGCCGCATCGTGCTTTGAATGGCTGTTCCCGTGGGCTGCGACGAATATTCCGGCATTGCAGGAAATGTCGAATTACACGGCCATATAAAGCTGTATTCAGGTGCCTTCCGGCGGTCTGCTGGCAGTTTTGCTGGCAGACGTGAAAGCGATTGCTGCGATCTGCGATTATCACGATTGCTGCGATTGCTGCGTGAGACGCGCGCCGCGTCACGACATGTTGCGCACGTACACTGCTATGCAAACGCAAATATTCGCGCAACGTAAGTATTCGAAGCATTCGAACGCCGACATTCCGACGTTGATAGGAGCATGATGACCGATTCCGCACGCATTTTGGTCGTGGACAACTACGATTCGTTCGTTTACACGATTGTCGGCTATTTGAAGACGTTGGGTGCCGCGGTGACGGTGGTGCGCAACGATGCGATCGATCCGGGCGAAGCCGATGTGATCGACGAATACGACGGCGTGCTTATTTCTCCCGGCCCGGGCGCTCCGGCCGATTCCGGTGCCAGCGAAGGCATGATTCGCCTGTGCGCGGAGCAGTCCAAGCCCATGTTCGGCGTGTGCCTCGGCATGCAGGCGCTGGCCGAAGTGTTCGGCGCGACCGTAAGCCACGCGCCGACCATCATGCACGGCAAAACCAGCTTGGTGGAGCATATCGACGATGAGATCTTCGAAGGCGTCGCCAATCCGATGACCGCCACCCGCTACCATTCGCTGGCCGTGGAGCCCGATTCCGTGCCGGAAGAGCTGGTGGTGACCGCGTGGACGCAGGTCGACCACATCGTGCAGGGCATCAAGCATTGCAGCAAGCCGATGTATGCGGTGCAGTTCCACCCCGAATCCGTGATGACGCAGGACGGCTACCGTCTGCTTGCGAACTGGCTGAAGGTGTGCGGCCAGGAGAACGCCGTGGAACGTTCCAAGGGATTGCAGCCCAAGGTCGCGGCCTAAGGTCGCAGCAAGAAGACGTGGGAAGTGCGAAAACGCATGGTACAAGCGATGGTACAAGCGTGGAAACGTAAGTCGCGCAATCTCAATCGCAAGAAAATACAAAATCGTAAGAAAACACGAATCGCAAAAGAACATAAGACCGTAATGAGGAAGGCCCAGCTGGCATTTCAGCTGGGCCTTCCTTGTGAATGATGGCGGTTATCTCGACCGATCAGTTGCCTTCGGGAGTGTTGTTGCCTCCGTCGGTGTTGCCGCCGTTGCCGCCGTTGCCGCCGTTGTTGCCGTTGTTGCCGTTGTTATTGGTGCTGGACGACTTCGTGGTCAACGTGATCGTGGCTCCGCTGTCGGACTGGGTGCCGGCGGTCGGTGACATGTCTGTGACCGTGCCATCCTCCGGGCCGGAAACCGTGACCTGGAAACCGTAGCTTTCCAACAGGCTCTTGGCGTTCGCATAGCCCATGCCGACCACGCTGGGCACGCTGATCTGCTGCTTGCCGGTAGACACCCAAATCGTGACCGCGGTACCGGCCTCGACCGTGCTTCCAACACCCGGCTCGACGCGGGTGACGGCGCCGGAAGCGATAGAATCGGAATATTCGCTTTCGATGGTGATCTGCGTCAGACCGGCCTGCTTCAGCTGCTCGATAACCGTGTCTTTCGGCTGTCCGATCAGATTGTCGGGAATCTTGGTCATGCCGGACGAAATGTACAGCGTGATGATCGTGCCCTTGGTCTGCTTTGAATGGGCGGCAGGATCCGTGCTTACCACCTTGTCTTTTTCGATGGAGGCATTGTCGACCGTGCGCACGTTACCCACCTTGAAGCCGGCGGCCTCAAGAATGGATTTCGCGTCATCCTGGCTCTTGTTCGACACATCCGGAACGGCGACCGACTGAGGGCCGGTGGAGAACCACACGGAAACCGTGGAGCCCTTGGCGACCTTCTTGCCGCCCGCCGGATTCTGCTTGGTGATGGTGCCCTTCGGCTCGCTTGAATCGGAATCCTCTCGGGCATCGAGCTTCAGACCCTTGGCCGCGAGCTGCTCTTCGACGCGTGCCTCGGAAATATTCGCCGTGGCGGTGAACTCAGGAACTTCCACCATGTCGGCGGTGGAGTCGCTCTTGTTCAGCATGAAGAACACACCCAGAATGACCAGCAGCGCCACCAGACCGCCCACCACGGAGCCGATGATGATCTGCTTCTTCTTACGCGCCTTAGCGGCCTCGGCACGCTGTTCCGCGCGGGTTTTTGTGGATACGCCGTTCTGTGGGTTCGGCACGGCCTCGAACTGGCCCGTAACGGGATTGAACGCCTGCGTCGCGGCGGTTTCACCGGCAGGAGTCATGGCCACGGTGTTCGCGTCCATTTCGGCCTGCTTGCGTGCCTTCATATTGGTCAGATCGGTCAACGGATTGAACGCGGCCGCCATCGGCACGCCGCCGTTCATGAACGTCAGCAAATCGTTCTTGAATTCGGAAGCCGTGGCGTAACGGTTCTGACGATCCTTCGCCATCGCCTTCGCGCAAATCGAATCCCACATCTTCGGCAAGCCGGGAACGACCGAACTTGGGGGAGTGGCGACCTCCGAAACATGCTGGTAGGCGATCGCAACCGCGGAATCGCCGGTAAACGGCGGCCTTCCGGTAAGCATTTCATACAGCACGCAACCTGCGGAATACAGGTCGGAACGCATGTCGACGCTTTCGCCGCGTGCCTGCTCGGGAGACAGGTATTGCGCGGTTCCGACCACACCCTGCGACTGCGTCATCGTGGCGGCGGAATCGTCGAGCGCGCGGGCGATGCCGAAGTCCATGACCTTGACCACGCCCTGCTCGGAAATCATGATGTTGCCGGGCTTGATGTCGCGGTGGATGATGCCCATGCGATGCGAATACTCAAGCGCGTTGAGCACGCCCATCATCACCTGTTCGGCGTCGCGCTGGCTCAGAGCGCCATTCACTTTGAGAATGTCGCGCAAGGTCTGGCCCTTGACATATTCCATCACCAGATACGGCAGATGTTCGGTCTGGCCGGTTTCCGTGGCGACGACCTCTTCGCCCGAATCGTAGATGTTCACGATATTCGGATTGTTCATCTGCGCCACGGAATGGGCTTCGCGACGGAAACGCTCAAGGAAGATCTTGTCGTTGGCGAAGTCGGCGCGCATGATCTTGACCGCGACGGTACGCCCAAGGCGCGTATCGAGCGCCACGTGCACTTCGGCCATGCCGCCACGGCCGACCAGTTGGCCGAGCTGGTAACGTCCACCAGCCAAAGAGGTAGGCATGTTGATGTTCATCCCTGTTCCTTCCCATCAGTGCTCAAGGAGATATGAGGTCTGCTGACCACGCGTCGCGGAAGTCTTCCGCCTGTAGGCACCACCATCGTGTCAGCCAATTGTGTCTGCTGGTCGAGCAGACGGCGTTCGATGCGGGACAACGTGCGCGACACCGTCAACGCGTCCTTCGGACGGTCAAGCGGGTCTTTGGACAGCATCGACATGACGAATTCACGCAGCTGCACGTCGACGGAGTCCGGCAGCGGCGGAACCGGATTGTTGACATGTGCTGCGGCGATGTCGACCGGCGTGGCACCCGTGAACGGACGATGCCCGCACAGGCCCTCGTAGGCGACGATGCCAAGCGAATAGATATCGGATTGAGGCGTGGCATGCTGGCCCTGCGCCTGCTCCGGGGAAATGTACTGTGCGGTGCCCACTACCATGCCGTCCTGCGTGATCTGCTCCTGATTGGTGGAGTAGGAGACGCCGAAATCGGTGATTTTCACCTCGCCGGAATCGGACACCATGATGTTCGCAGGCTTCACGTCGCGGTGGATCACGCCATGCGAATGCGCGACGAACAGGCCACGCGCGGTCTGGATGAGAATCGGCAGCAGACGGGTCGGCTCCATCGGGCCGTTCTGCTCGTGGAACAGGTCGGCCAGCGACTTGCTGGGCACGTACTCCATAACGAGGAAGCCGATGCCGTCATGCTCGTAGTATTCGAACAACGCAGCGATATTCGGATGCGCCAGATTGGCGGAATTATGGGCTTCGGCACGCAGACGGCGTAGCTTGGCCTCGGCGTTGGTCATGTCCGAGCGCAGCGCCTTGATGGCCACTTCACGGCCGAGCTGAATATCGTAGCCTTTCCAGACCTCGCCCATACCGCCTTGCGCAAGACGCGAATCAAGACGATATCGGCGGTGAATAAGCTGTCCTTCGATAAGTTTCACTGCTGCAAAGCCTCCTGCATCATCGCGCGCATGATCGGGCCAGCGGCGAGCGAACCGTATACATCTGTGTTATGCACCAACACCGCGACGGCGATTTGCGGATCGTCCGCCGGCGCGAAACCGATCACCCAGCCGTCGATGGCAGAGTTGTCGGTACCGATTTGTGCGGTACCGGTTTTGGCCGCCACCTTGATGCCGTCGATGGCCAGCTGCGGATTGGCCTCGGACACCACGCTTTCCATCATCGTGGTGAGCTTGTCTGCGGAATCCTTGCTGAACGCATTGGCCATGGTCTGCGGCTTGGTCTGCGAAAGCACGGTGAGATCGGCGGCGCGCACACGATCGACCAGCGTGGGCTGCATCAGTTTGCCGTTGTTGGCGATTGCCTGCGCGACCATCGCCATCTGCAACGGCGTGGCCGTGGTGTCGCCTTGGCCGATGGACGCCAGCGCAAGCTTGTCGTCGGTCGGATCAGAGGGGAATGTGGACGCGGTGGCCGTCATCGGGGTGCCCGTGGATTCGGTGCCGTCAATGGTGATGGTGCTGCCGAAACCAAGCTTGGTGGCCATGTCCGAAACCTTGCTCGCGCCGAGTTTCACGCCAAGCTGGGCGAACGCGGTATTGGACGACCATGCGACGGCCTCTTGCAGGGAGATCTGCCCGTTGACGCCATCGGCCTGTGCCTCGGCGTTCGGCAACTGTGTGGCGGTTCCCGGCAAGGTATAGCTGGCGCCCGCAGGAATCTTCGTGTCCGTCTGATAATCGCCGGTTTCCAGCGCAGCCGAGGCGACGATGGTCTTGAACGTGGACCCTGGTGGGTACAGCTGCGAGGTGGCGCGGTTGATTAGAAGGCTATTTTGGCCCGCAGAAAGTTCGTTGTAGGCCTGAGACGCGGCTTTGGTGTCATGGGTCGCCAGTTTGTTCGGATCATAACTGGGCGTGCTCACCATGGCGAGGATACGGCCGGTGTTGACTTCGATGGCCACCGCCGCACCATCGCGCGTACCGAGCTGATCGTAGGCAACCTGCTGCAGCTTGGGGTCGATGGAGGTTTCGATGGACGCGCCCTGATTCGTAGTGCCGGTGAGCATGGCCTTGGCCCGCTGCCAGATCAATGAATCGGCCTCACCGTTGAGCAGCATGCTGCGGGAGGCTTCCAGGCCGCGATCGGCGGTCTGGTTGATGGAGAAGAAGCCGGTGACCGGAGCATACAGAGGACCGTTGGAATAGGTGCGCAGGTATTTGAACGCGTCGTTGACCGGTTCGGATTTGGCCATGACCGTGCCGTCCGAGGCCAGAATGGCACCGCGGTAGGCACCGAGCTGGTGGTACAGCGAACGGGCGTTGCGCGGATCGTTGTTCAGCGCGTTGGCCCGTACCGCCATGATGATGGTGGACGACAGGCCGAGAATCACGAACAGCGCTACCACGGCGGTGAAAAGCTGACGAAGATATTTGTTCATACGCGAGTGCCTCCGTTAACGGGAGGAAGCGGGGGAATCGTACCGGTAGGCGTGTACGGTTCATCGGCGCCGGCATACGCCGGAGTGGTGGCATCCACAATGGGCTCGGCGATGGGGGCCGCAGCAGAGCCCGCAGAGGTCACAATTGCGGGCACTTCGGGTGCCTCAAGTGTGTCTGGCGCGTGCTTGGTGATGTCCACAATGGGGTCGTCAAACGATTCCGACTCGGACTGCGACGCCGTAGCCGACGCGCTGCGAGGCTGAACGATCGGCTCAGTGGCGCGGGCCCGGGCCTCAAGTTCCTTGTTGCGCAGCACGGCCAAAGCCTCGTACTGGAACGTATCCGAGGTCAGCTCCGGCTCGGGCGCATTGGCCGAATTCGAGATGATGATGAGCAGGGTCGCGAGAATATAGTTGGCGATCAGACTGGAGCCACCGGCCGCCATATAGGGCAGGGTCAGACCGGTCAGAGGAATCACCAGCGTGATGCCGCCGACCACGGTGAACACCTGGAAGGCCATGGTGAACACCAGTCCGGAAGCGAGCAGCTTGCCGAAGCCATCCTTGATTTTCATGGCGGTGATAAAGCCGGAGGCAATGATGAGCAGGTAGAGCATCAAAATGGCCAGGACGCCCATCAGACCGAGTTCCTCGCCCAGAGAGGCGTAGATGAAATCGGAGTTCGCAAACGTAACGAGCGAAGGATGGCCTTGGCCGAGACCGGTGCCGAGCATGCCGCCTGATGCCAGGCCGAAAATGCCGGTGACCAGCTGCCAGGAGCCGCCGGGGGTCTTGTTGTATTGCTCGTTGCTGAACGGGTGCAGCCAGGCATCGACTCGCTGACCCACGTGGCTGAACATGCCTGCGGCCAGCACGGCACCCGCGGCGAACGCGATCAGACCGATGATGATCCAGCTTTTACGGCCGGTGGCCGTGTACAGCATGGCCACGAACATGGCGAAGAACATAAGCGAGGTGCCCAGATCATGCTGCATGATGAGCACGCCCATCGAGGCGATCCACACCACGATGATCGGGCCGAGATCCTTGATACGCGGCAGCTGCAGACCGAGCATCTTCTTACCGCCCACGGCCAGCTGGTCGCGATGGTCGAACAGGTAGGCGGCGAAGAAGAACGCAAGGAACAGCTTGGCGAACTCGCCCGGCTGGAACTGGCCCAGTCCCGGAATCCTGATCCAAATGCGCGCGCCGTTCACTTCCTGACCGACAAACGGCAGCATCGGGGCGAGCAGCAGCACCAAGCCCACCACCATCGACACGTAGGAGAAGCGCCGCAGCACGCGGTAGTCCTTCAGGAAGATGATGAGCAGCGCGGAAAGCACGATGGCGATGCACAGCCAGATCAGCTGACGTTGGGCAACCGCCCAACCTTCGCTCTGGTCAATGCGAGCGATCATGGTCACGCCGGTGGCGGTCAGCAGTAGCACGCAAGGCAGAATCGACTGGCTGGCGTACGGCTGGAAGCGCACAATCAGCCCCCACAGCACCAGAACCAGCACTACGGCCAATGCCAGCATGCCGGCGTATTGCATAGGGAATTCGCCGGCGGTGCGCTGGAACATCTGGATGAACGCCAACGCACTGATTGCCATGGCAATCAGCAACAAAGAAATCTGACGTAGACGGGTAGCGATCATTGAGAATCTCCCGTGGCCGCGTTGTCGGCCGCTCCGATACCGGATTTATCCGAGGAATCGGATGAGCTTGACGAACCGGACTTGTCTGATGAGGAGCCGGACTGGCTGGACGAATCCTCGGTGCCGTCCTTGGAATCGCTCTGGGAGCTGTCTTTGGAACTGTCCGGGGAATTGGACGCCTCGGCCTTCTTGGCGGCGTCGGCTTCCTGCTGCTTGGCCAGTTTGCGCATTTCGGTGCGGATAATACCCACATGCGACTGCGCTTCGTCCAACGAACCGACTGTGATGCCTTGGCTCAGCTGGTCACGCCATGTCTGAGGCAGGTCCGCGGTGGCGATATTGGTGGTCTGCACTTCGTGCGAAAGCTCAAGTCCAAAGAGATTGGTCGGCACGCCACGATAAATGGCCACGGTGCCGTTGCTATCTCCCACGTAGTAGTGCGTCTGGCTCCACGTGTACGCGCCCCAGCCAGCGCCGGCCAATGCCAGCACGGCAAGAATGCAGGTAATAATCACCGCAAGCTTATTGCGGCGCTTCTTGGTGCGCGTGGCCTTCTTCTGCTCGACCTGCTCATCGCGGATGGCTTTGGCCACATCCGGGTCGTTGGGGTCGGCGGACAGGCGCCCATCCGGCTTTTGCACCACCGGAATCTCACCGGTATCGGGATTGGCTCGTTCACCGGTCTCCTCGCGGACGGTGGACGGCTGCACCACGCGTGTGGACGACGGTTTGGCCGTGGTTTGCGCGGTCTCCGCCTCGTGCGCGCTGGCGGGCTGAATCAATGCTGCGGCGCGCTGGGCGGGGGAATCATCCTCACGCAGTGCGGGCGCGGTAGCCACCGGCTCGTTGACGATGTCGGCAATCGGCTCAAGATTACGGCTGGCGGCACCGCCGACCAACGGCGTTTGGTGCGGCAGGTCGAACGCATCGGCATCCAACGCCAACGTGGCATCCGCAATAACGGCCGTGACATTATCGGTGCTGCCCGCCCGCAGTGCCATCTGCACCAGACGCTGCGCGCATTCGCCCTGATCGGACAGCGTGGTCATCGTCTCTTCGATGGTGGAATCTTCCAGCACACCGCACAGACCGTCCGAGCACAGCAGCCAACGGTCGGCGGGGTGGGCTCGGCGAATCGAAATATCCGGGCGCGGGTCAATGTCAAAGTCGCCAAGCACGCGCATCACGACGTTGCGCTGCGGGTGGTTCTTGGCTTCGGACGGGGTGATACGACCGGTGTTGATGAGGTGCTGCACGTAGCTGTGGTCGCACGTGATGCGGCTCAGGCGTCCGTCGCGCAGCAGGTAGGCGCGCGAATCGCCGATATGGGCGATGACCCAGTAGCCGGCCACCAATGCCACTGCGGTAACGGTGGTGCCCATGCCGGCAAGCTTGCGTTCGCGCTTGGCCTTGCCGACGATGGCGTCATGCGCGGCCATAACGGAGGTCTCCATCATGCGGGAGATCGTCTCGACGTTGCCACCGGTGTCGTCCTGCTCGATGTGGGCCAGTGACCGGATGGCGATGGAGGATGCCGTATCGCCGCCGGCGTGACCGCCCATGCCGTCGCACATGGCGATGAGATGCTCGCCGGCGAAGGAGGAATCCTGATTGTTCGCGCGCACGGTGCCCACATCGGACACCGTGGTGGAATACAGGAACAGCGGTTGTGAAGCGGCGGATTTTGGCATGCGGCTACCTCAGTTCGAAGGTGGTGGCGCCGATGCGCACAGGAATACGAGCGGGCAGGATGGTGGGGCGGCTGATGCGCTGCTGGTTGACCACGGTGCCATTGGTGGAGTTCAGGTCTTCAATGGCCCACTGCCCGGAGCGCGTGTCACGGTAGACACGGGCATGGTGGGAAGACACGAATTCGTCATCGAGCACCACGGTATTCGAGGCGGCGCGGCCAAGCGTGATGTCGGCTTCGGCCAGCGGCACGGAGCTGCCGGCAAGCGGACCATCGATGATGACCAACAGGGTAGGCTGCGCCGAGGCGGCGGACGACGCGGAAGCGCTGGGCTGGCGATGCGGGCGCGGCGCAGCTGCCTGCGGCGTTTCGGCCTTGGCCTTATGCGCTTCACGCTCACGGCGACGACGCGCGCGCGAAGGTCGCGGACTGAACGTCTCGATGTCCTTGCGCAGCGAACGTACGGCCAGCCAGATGAATATCCACAGCAGGATCAGGAATCCATACTTGAGCAGGGCGAATGTCAGTTCGGTCATAAGTGGACGACTTTCGGGCGTGTGCTCGACTACTCCTGGGCTTGGGCGGAGGCCCAGTACAGGATGCGGGTACGGCCGATGGTGATGGTGTTGCCGTCGAGCAGCGTGGCGGCGGGCACTTGGTGGCCCTCCACGTACGTGCCGTTGGTCGAACCCAGGTCGCGGGCGATCACGCCGTTATCCGTGATGTCGATTTCCAGGTGCTTGCGGGAGATGCCCGGATCGTCGATGACGATATCGCAACCGGAACCGCGGCCGATTACCGTCTTGTCTTTGGTGAGCAGGTACTGGTTGCCGTTCACCTCGAGCACCGGGCTATCCTCGGTCTGCGCATCGGTGGTGACCGGCACGGCATTGCCCTGCACGGATTCGGAGGTGAGGTTGAAGTTGCCCTTGGACAGGTCAAGGTCTTCCTCGAAGATCACGATCACCGGTCCCACGAAGGCGTAATGCTGGCTCTTCGCGTACTCGGTGAGGTTATCGGCCAGTTCGTTGGCCAGGGTCTCGCTACCCCATGCCTCGATACGGTCGAAGTCAGGAGTACTGAGCTTGAAACGGTATTCATTCGGGGCCACCGTGCGGTCACGGCCCACGGGCATGGCCTCGGCGTCAATCTCGCGCTCCAAGGCGCTGGAAAGATCGACAGGCTGCAGGTCTTTGGAGCCAAACTTGGCGAATACTCCGTTGACTGCACCCTCCACGCTTTTTTCAAAACGGTCGAGAACGCTCATAGTCCTCCCTTTCTAATCTTCACCCATCCTACGCGGTGATGGGAATATGAGACAAAAAACCGGTCTTTCACGTGACGATGAGTGCAAAATATCCAAAAATTCAGGGCGGAAATGGGTGCGGCGCACCACCCGAGGTGCTTTACCGGTGGAGCACCTCGGGTGGGATGCGCGTGTTATCGATTTGTCAGGCCAGCGCGTCGCGCAGGAAATCGCGCTGGAGGGTGAGCAGGTTTTCGGCTACGGTCTCGTCGTTGGTCATATGGGTGATGCCCGTCAACGGCAGGAAGGTGTGCGGGCGACCCGCCGCCATCAGGGCTTGCGAGAGGCGCAGGCTGTGGGCGATGGTGACGTTGTCGTCGGCGAAACCGTGGATCAGCATAAGCGGGCGCTCGAGTTTCGGTGCGTCCTGCACGATGCCGTTTCGGTAGTAGACATCCGGGTCGAGGCCCAGATAGCGCTCGGTGTAGTGCGTGTCGTACAGCGTCCAGTCGGTGGGCGGGGCGCCGGCGCATGCGGCCTTGAACACGTTCGGCGCGTCCAGCACGGCCAGTGCGGACAGGAAGCCGCCGTACGACCAGCCGATCATGCACACCTTGTCGAGGTCCGGCATGGGAATCGCCTCCCGCTGGCGGAGGTGGCGCGAAGCGCCGGTGGGTGGTTCTCGGCGTCTGCCTGATCGCCCGCAGCCGGCTGTGCCGCACGTGATTCCACATCGGCGTTGAGCCGGGCGACGGCCTCGGGCAGGGCGTTGACGGCCTCGACCTGATCGGCCAGCGTTACGTCCTTCATATCCTCGAAGATCTCGCGGTCCCATGCCGGGCCGCGGCCGGTGGTGGCCACGGCCGTCTGCCGTGACCACCAGGAAGCCTTGGTCGGCCCACCACTGGCCCTCCCAGTAGAAGGACTGCGAGGCGATGACCTGCTGGAAGCCGGGCCCGCCGTACGGCTTCATCAGCACCGGCAGCTTCTCGGCGTGCGCGTACGGGCTTTCCGGGCTCGGCGCGATGATCGCCGTGTACAGCTGGTGCTCGCCCAGTCGCGTAAACGTGACGTTCGGTGTAAAGCCGGGTTCGGCCGCCGTGGACGCGATAGTGGCGCTCTGTTCTCCCAGAATATGCCGCATCTGGGCGCGGGCGGAACGCATATCGCGGCCGGAGACCACGATGCCGCGCTCGCCGCGCGAGGCGGTCCACTGGCCAGGATCGGTCGTGACCGGCGTGATCGTGCCGTTGTAATCGATACTCACCACGTCGAAACTGCGGGCGTCGTGGTCGCCGAATACGGACTCGGTGGCGGCCGCATCGGCCCAAGCGTCCGGCACCTCAGGCGCGATTTCGGGCGCGCGCTGCACCACGGCCAGCACATCCTCGTCGGTCACGGCGAGCACCGTGCGCACGTTCCAGCCAGCCGGCGTGAACGGGCGGCCGTCCATTGTCAGACGGTTGGTGTCCGTGGCCATATCGTTGAGCGAGCACACCAGACGACCATCCGGCGTGTAGGCGGGCGTGCCGTGAACCAGGTCGATCCACTGCTCGTTCGCGTGCTCCTCAAGCACACGCGTGGCACCCAGCGCGGCCCCATCCGCCGCGACTGCCACCTCAAGCACCTGATCGCGGGTCTGACGGCGGTTCTGCACCAGCACCAGCGGATCGTGGCCGCGACGCCAGTTCACGGCGGCCACATACTCGTACGCCTCGC